>Ga0073936_10000499_pt1 | contig 60427 bp, 45 predicted proteins | sample AliMusrvi5mmetaG_FD_87041 | JGI IMG/M metagenome (GOLD analysis project Ga0073936, IMG submission 87041) | Freshwater lake bacterial and archeal communities from Alinen Mustajarvi, Finland, to study Microbial Dark Matter (Phase II) - Alinen... | ecosystem: Environmental > Aquatic > Freshwater >...
TACCGGCAAGCTTGATCTTCCGGAAGGCGTCGAGATGATCATGCCTGGAGATAACGTTACAATCACTGGCGAATTGATTTACCCAATTGCTCTTGAGCAGGGACTGAACTTCGCTATTCGTGAAGGTGGCCATACTGTTGGCGCCGGCGTTATATCCGAGGTTGTTGAATAGGACTTATCTTTTAGCCGGCGAGCTTAACGGTTCTCCGGCTTTGATTTTGTCTACATGAAAATGACAGGCAAAAAATAAATTGTAAATGGGCGGCAAGAGCTGCTGGAGAGAGTAATGGCAAAGAAGGGCGCTGGGGAAGTAAGAGTAGTTGTGAATCTAGCCTGCGAAGACTGTAAGCACAAAAACTATTCTACTACCAAGAACAAAAGAAACACTCAAGAGCGACTGCAGCTCAAGAAATACTGTAAATGGTGCCGAGTACACACCGCGCACAAGGAAACGAAGTAATATTATTGCCGGTGTTTGGCAAGGCGTCGGCAATGTGGTATAATCTGAGAGCATAGATTTCGCTCTTCTGTCGCGCAGGGGCTTAGCTCAGTTGGCAGAGCGCCGGTCTCCAAAACCGGATGTCGTCGGTTCGACCCCGGCAGCCCCTGCCATTCTATTACATATTGTGAGGAAAGTTTACCATAGATGGCCGAGACAAATGTTGCTAAAATACCCGCAAAGACCGGTAAAGCACCCGGTAAGTTAAATATCAAACAAGGGCTTGCGTCGCTGTGGCAGTTTTTAAAGGAAGCCAAAAACGAAACTATTCATAAGTGTTCGTGGCCGACCTGGATGGAATTACGGCAGTTCACCATTGTAGTTATTTTTGCGCTGCTTGTTGTAGGGTCCTGGATGGGTCTTATCAACTTTTTGATGCGTATGCTCACAGAAGCGTTGCTAGGAGGCAGCTACAGACCTTAAGCTGATTGCTTAGTTCATGTGGTGTGCAAAGGTATATAAATTGCACACTGACTTGCATAGGGTGTGTTGGGAGAGGTTTTGGCTAGCTAAGTTATGGCAAAAATTCAATGGTTTGCGGTTCATACATATTCCGGGCATGAGAACAAGGTTAAGACCAATATTGAGCGTCGTTCGACGTCGATGGGTCTGGCTGAGCAGATAAAAAGAGTCGTAGTGCCTACCGAAACCGAATTTCGGACTCGTAATGGAAAACGCCAGGAAATACAGCGGAAAGTATTCCCGGGTTATGTATTAGTTGAGATGGAACTCAACGACATAACATGGCATTTGATACGCAGTACTACTGGTGTTACAGGTTTTGTTAGTTCAGGAAACAAACCAGATCCATTGCAGGATGATGAGATTCGAAAGATTCTTGACGCCTTGGAGTCGCCGGATCGCAAACCCAAGGTAAAGTGGTCCAAGGAAGAAATAGTCCGAGTTACTATGGGCCCATTCTCAGATTTTACTGGAAAGGTAGAGGAAGTAAATGCAGCAAAGGAAAAACTCAAAGTCCTGATCTCGATCTTTGGACGAGATACTCCTGTGGAGTTGGACTTTGGTCAGGTCGAAAGACTAACCTAGCTGATTCTTTCTTAAAATGCGTATTCTTTTTAGACTACGCAGTAATAGACGGTTTCCTGCGCGTCGGGTTTTCTAACCGGGCGCGCTTTAATGTGGAGGATATATCAGATGGCGAAGAAAATCAAGGGAATTGTAAAGCTGCAGGTCCCAGCCGGAAAATGCACACCAGCACCACCGGTCGGCCCTTCCCTGAGTCAGTATGGGATTAATATCGGTGAGTTCGTAAAAACATATAATGAACGAACTGCAGCGCAGATCGGCAGCATCATTCCTGTCGAGATCACCATATATGAAGACCGTTCGTTTACGTTCGTTCTTAAGACTCCACCAGCGGTGGAACTGCTGAAAAAGGCTGCTGGTATTACTAGTGCATCCGGCAGGCCTAATACTGAAAAGAAGGGTAAAGTCACTCGTGTGCAACTCCGCGAAATCGCAGAGCAAAAAATGTCTGACTTGACCGCAAAGAGTGTTGAAGCTGCAATGCGAACCATCGAGGGAAGCGCACGTTCAGCAGGCATTGAGATAGTAGATTAATATCCGGTTGTTGTCATTCTGTGTGCAGAAAATAGTGCAGATCGATGCATTTGATAATGTAGTCAGTGTGAGGAAAATCGGAGTTATATAATTGCGGGCGGCAGGCGAAAGCCGATATCCTATGTTGGACCCGCGTATTACAGAAAGAGGTAGTTCAAATGCCAGTAAAAGGGAAAAGATATGTCGAAGCTGCTAAGACCGTTAGCGCAGTCGGCTTAGTCAATCCTGCAGAAGCTCTTACCTGGGTTAAGAAAAGTGCTACTGCTAAATTCGATGAGACCGTTGATGTCGCTATCAAACTTGGAGTAGATCCAAGACATGGCGATCAGATGGTAAGGGGCAATACAACTCTCCCATTCGGGACTGGTAAAGTCCGTAAAGTTGCGGTTATCACTCAGGGTGATGGCATCGCTGAAGCAGAAGCTGCTGGGGCAGACAGAGTCGGTGGTGAAGATCTTGTAAAAGATATCCAGGGTGGTTGGATGGATTTCGATGTTCTGCTTGCTACACCGGATGTTATGGCGCTGGTTGGTAGACTTGGTAGTATCTTAAGAGCCAAGATGCCAAGTAAGAAAGCTGGAACAGTCGCTGCAGATATAGGGCGAGTAGTCACAGAAATCAAAACTGCTACCAGAGTCGAGTTCAGAGTTGAAAAAGCGGGAATCGTACACGCACCAATTGGTAAAGTGTCATTCACTGAAGAGCAGTTGTCTAAGAATCTCAATTCTCTGCTGGTTGCATTGATGAAAGCTAGACCATCTTCAGCTAAGGGTAAATATCTTCAGAAAATTACGGTGAGCTCAACAATGGGACCTGGCATCGAGATTGATGCTGCAGAAGCCCAGCGTGGACTTGATAAAGTTAAATAAATAGTGTATTATTAGTGTGGTCGGGATTTACTGATCATTTACAATATGGATAGACCGTAGACAGTGGGTTCCTGAATTGGAATAATGTCTTTCGAGACGCCCGCCGAGGTGCAGTTAGCGTTTTTCGCTTTCTCATTGAATATTTACGGGCTGTCCTTCCTGGGCAGCCTTTTTGCTGTCCCGGTTGGAGTAAACATCCAAGAGGGAAGGAGGTGAACGATTTGACCGTTGGTATAAAAGAACCCAGACCTGAGAAAGTTCAGGCTGTTGAAGAACTCAAGAACACGGTTGCACAGGCATCTCTTGTTATGCTTGTGGATTATCAGGGACTTGATGTTAAGACATTGTCAGGAATCCGTAACAAGCTCCAGACAGCGGGTGCCGATTTCCAGGTTATAAAGAATACGATATTCCAGCGAGCAGTTGCAGGATCTCCTATAGCTGTATTGGCTGACGACCTTAAGGGTGCGACTGCTGTAGCATATACTACAGACGATGTGGTTGGCGCTGCAAAGACGATACTGGAGTTCACAAAAGGGCCTAAGGCTATTTCAGTTAAGCACGCTGTTCTAGATGGCGTTGTTATGAGCGCATCACAGATTGAAGCGTTATCTAAAGTCCCCTCGAGACCAGAGCTATATGCTATGGTTGTTGGAGGACTGCAGAGCCCGATTACTAATCTTGTCGGCACGCTGCAATCTCTCTATGGCCAGTTCGTTATGACGCTGCAGGCGGTGAGCGAACAAAAATCAGCCCAGGCTTGATGTTGATCAATAGTCCTTATGGACTTATTACTAATGATTGTATACTACACTTTAATGAGGTGAGATAAAGAAAATGGCGAATATTCAAGAGCTTATTGAGACAGTAAAGAACATGTCCGTCCTCGAGCTTAACGAACTAGTTAAGGCTCTGCAGGAAGAGTTTGGCGTATCTGCAATGGCAATGGCAGCTGGTCCTGCTGTTGGTGGCGGAGCTGCTGCTGCAGCAGAGCCCGAAGAAGAGCAGACAAGCTTTGACGTTATTTTGACCGGCGTTGGCGAGAAAAAAGTCCAGGTTATTAAGGCCGTTCGGGAATTAGTTGCAGGACTCGGACTCAAAGAAGCAAAAGATCTTGTAGAAGCTGCTCCTAAAGCAATCAAAGAAGGCGTTTCCAAGGCAGAAGCTGAAGAAATGAAAACCAAGCTTGAAGGCGAAGGCGCTACTGTAGAGATTAAGTAGTTCTATTTATAGTAAATGTTTGGTTCTCCCACCATTGTGATATACTAATGATAGGAGAACCATTTTCACCTGTGACATTGAGTTCATGAAACTTTCCTGGCTACAATGTCGTATTACTAATGTTGCATCTATTTAACTGTGGCTGTTCCGGTTTGAGCGGGACAGAATGCTGGGTAATCTTATCACTACCACCACTATGATGTATAATACCTGCTTCGGCGGACCTTTTAGACCGTCGAACCGTTTCGCTGTACCTGCCCAAGGTACCCTCGATATTGACCTATCAGCGATTATGTGCTAAAATGTCAGTTCGTGTCTTAGCTCTCAGGAGGGTCAGATGAAGGAAATACAGCACAAGACCAAGCGAACCCCGGAAGCCATTGAAATTCCAAACTTGGTCGAGATCCAGCTCGACTCCTATAATTGGTTTCTACGGGAGGGGCTGAAAGAGCTGTTCGATAGTTTCTCTCCTATCCATGATTTCACGGGGAACTTTTCCCTTGAGTTCCTGGACTATTCCCTTGGTGAACCCAAGTATACACTTGAGGAATGCCGCTACAGGGATATGACCACGTTCGAAGCTCCTATTAAGGCCAGAGTCAGATTGACCCCTGCCAATAAGGAAGTTATCGAATCTGAAGTTTATCTTGGTGACTTGCCGGCAATGACTGACAAAGGTACATTTGTCATCAATGGCGCCGAAAGAGTCGTCGTCAGCCAGTTGGCAAGAAGTCCGGGAGTTTACTTCAAGGAGAACATGGACCTTTCAGGTCGTGTTTTGTATTTTGCTACAATTATTCCCAACTCCGGTGCATGGATTGATGTAGAGACTGATTCTAATGATGTCATTACTGTTCATGTTGCTCAGAGCAAGAAGTTTCCGCTCACCACATTGCTGCGTGCACTCTGTGCATTTCCACAGTCCTGTCCGGACGTAGAAACTGTTCCGCTGACAGAGGCTATCGGACGCACTTTGGCTGAAAATGTCATAAACCAGAAAACTGGTGAAGTGATCGTTGAGACAGGCACAGTAATTGATGCCAGAGTCATACGGAGATTGCAGTCAAACAGGGTCCGAAAAACTGCCTGGAGAAGTGAGGATACTCACGCTCAAACTCGAAAAGTCTCCACCAAAGATGATTCCATATTGGGTAGTCATTTTGGAAAAGACACCATTGATACTGCAACAGGTGAATTGCTCTTTGAAAACGGTTCATTGATCGATACCGCAGTACTTGAGAAACTTCGTGCTCGTGGTGTTGAAGAGATTATGGTTGCCGTTGAGCGTGGTATGGGACATTCCCACACTGATAAAGTGGTGGTTGAATATTCCGGACCAACATTCGCCTCTACAAAGGATATACTGGATTACTTCGGAAAAGTTCGGACTATTCAGAATCCTGATGCTGCGCGCATTATTGGTAAAAGAGCAGTCCAGGATATAAATGAAGAGAAGAGCGGCAAACCGCTGGTCAAAGCTACTCAGCGCATTACTGAGGATTTTGCTAAAAAGATCGAGAAAATGGGTCTTGATTCTGTTCAGGTCTATGAACTGCATCAGTACATTGATGCAACTATAGAAGAAGACGGAACGCACAATCCTGAGGAAGCGATGGTTGATATCTTCAAGAAGATAAGACCTGGCGATCCGGCAACACATGACAGCACTTTAAGTCTTATAAACTCATACTTCTTCGATACTCGAAGATATGATATGGCTAGAGTAGGGCGCTATAAAGTCAACAAAAAACTGGGACTCAGTCTTCCTGAAGAGATCAAATGGATCACCCGTGATGACATAGTTAAGATCATGGAATATCTAATCGGTCTCTCGGATGCAGGATCATTAGTTGCTCAGTTCAACAAGAATAACCTGACAAAGAGACTGCCGGAACTTGAAGAAGCTGTAAAAGCCTTTGAAGCTCAAGCCAAATCAGACGAAGAGTTAGCTCTAGCCCAGGTATACACTGACAGCCTGGAATTCCTGCAGACCCTCCGATTCGGTGGAATGATGACCGAACTGAGAATACAACAGGTCAAAGATACTCTTGAGCTGATTCCGAACGGAACAAGACTTGTCGCTGAGTCTCCTGCTGAGCTGTTCGCTGAAACAGCCATCAGATTGTCTCCGTGCACAGTCGACGACATAGACCACCTTGAGAATAAGCGTGTCAGATCGGTTGGTGAACTTCTTCAGGACCAGCTCAGAATGGGTTTCTTGAGGATGGAGAAAGTGGCAAAAGAGAGAATGACCTCTCTGGACTCCGACAACGTTATACCTAATGTTGTCTTGTCCGTGAAGCCAATTTCTGCCAGCATCAAGAGTTTCTTTGGAAGCAGTCAGTTGTCGCAGTTTATGGACCAGACAAACCCGCTTGCAGAGTTGACGCATAAGCGCCGACTTTCCGCTTTGGGACCTGGAGGTTTGAGCAGACAGAGCGCTAAACTTGAAGTGCGTGACGTCCATAGATCACACTACGGAAGAATATGTCCTATCGAGACTCCTGAAGGCCCGAACATTGGTCTTATAGGTTCGATGGCTATTCATGCCAGAATCGACGATTACGGTTTCTTGCGGACACCTTACCGGATAGTTAAAGGTGGAAAAGTTACTGAAGAGATCATTTATCTGTCGGCTGACGAAGAAGCACAGGAATATGTTGCACCGGCTAACACTCCATATGATGAAGTCACTGGTGAAGTCCTGCTGCCGTTAGTTACCGTAAGACACGAGGAAAAATATCCTCAGGTGCCTTCCAGCAAGCTGACTTATATAGAAGTTTCGCCAAAACAGATCATGTCCGTCGCTGCAGCGCTGATTCCATTCCTTGAGAATGACGACGCAAACCGAGCCCTTATGGGATCAAACATGCAGAGACAGGCTGTCCCGCTGCTTAGAGCTGATGCTCCGATTGTTCGGACCGGTATCGAAGGTAGAGCAGCTAAGGACTCCGGAGCTGTTATTCTGGCCAAACGTGCCGGAGTAGTAAAACTCTCTACAGCAGACAGAATATCTGTTGAAGCTGAAGATGGAACAGTCGATTCATATCGGTTGATTAACCTGCTTCGAAGTAACCAGGGGACCTGCATTACGCAGAAACCTATCGTCAATGCGGGCGATCGAGTGAAGAGGGGAGCTGTCCTGGCGGATGGCCCTTGCACAGAAAACGGTGAATTGGCATTAGGTCAGAATATTCTAGTAGCCTTTATGCCTTGGAACGGTTACAACTATGAAGACGCCATTCTGCTCAGTGAGAGACTGGTTAAGGATGATGTCTTCTCTTCTATACACATTGAGAAGTTTGAAACTGAAGCCAGAGACACAAAACTCGGACCTGAGGAGATAACCAGAGACATTCCGAACGTGGGTGAGGATGTGCTTAAGGATCTGGATGAGCACGGAGTTATTCGTTCCGGTGCTGAAGTCAGACCCGAAGATGTTCTGGTTGGAAAAGTAGCGCCTAAAGGTCAGGGAGAGTTGACTGCTGAAGAAAGGCTGATTATAGCCATATTCGGTAAGAAAGCTGAAGAGACCCGTGACGTTTCGCTTCGAGTTCCTCACGGTGAGAGTGGAACGGTTGTAGATGTAAAAGTCTTCTCACGATTCAAATACAAGTGCAGCAGGCCTGAATGTGGTAGAATCCACGATTTCAGCAAGAAACCTGATAGACTGAACTGCGAAGTTTGCGATGCCGATTTAGAAAGAATCGCAGGCGATGAACTGAATGCCGGTGTTAACCAGCTTGTCAGAGTTTACATAGCCCAGAAACGTAAGGTTATGGAAGGCGACAAAATGGCAGGACGGCACGGAAATAAAGGAGTTATCTCCAAGATACTTCCCGAAGCCGATATGCCTCATCTTCCGGACGGAACTCCGGTTGATATTGTGCTGAACCCACTTGGGGTTCCTTCGCGAATGAACATTGGACAGATTCTGGAGACACATCAGGGACTCGCAGGCAAGCATCTTGGATGCTTCTATCGCAACCCTATCTTTATGGGGTCCACCGAGAAAGAAATTCTTGCGGACTTGGATATGGTCGCATGGAAGCTGAGAATTGGTTTCTTGCGACAGTATGTCAAGGAATTAGGTCTGGATGTTGCGGTTCCTAATGAGCGTGAAGTGGATCGACTTATCAAGAAATTACTTGGCCGTGTATCAACCACATCTAAGGAGCAACTTGACGATCTCTCTAAACCGCTCAGAGAGATATATAACACGGTCTTGGATGGTATCCGCGACCTTATGAAACTAATGGATGCCGCTGCGCTTGAGGTCATAAGCCTGAAGCTTGGAGGTAGTCCGGCAGTTGAAGATCCCGAAGCTCTGCGTGTTGGCTTAGCAGCCAATATCGACCTGGCTAACGAAATGTTGCAGGATTCTGATAATGATATTAATCCTGAATATTATTCGTGGGAGCGCAATCTGCCATTTGAAGGCGTGCCTGCACCTGCAGATTATGACTATGAGGACCTGGTGCGCAGAATAGATACAAATGTGCACAAACGGTGCGGATTGAATGCTGACACAGGAAAGTGCACACTTTACGATGGAAGAACAGGCGAAAAGTTCCAGCAGCCGGTGACTATCGGTTTCATATATATGTTGAAACTGGCCCACCTTGTTGAGGATAAGATACACGCTCGTTCTACTGGACCTTACTCTTTAGTTACCCAGCAGCCGTTGGGTGGTAAAGCTCAGTTCGGTGGTCAGCGATTCGGTGAGATGGAAGTATGGGCGCTTGAAGCTTATGGAGCAGCGTTTACTCTTCAGGAAATACTGACTATCAAGTCCGACGACGTTCAAGGTCGTGTTAAGACCTATGAGTCTATCGTGAAGGGCGAAAACATAATGGAGCCGGGAGTTCCGGAGTCATTCAAGATACTCATTAACGAACTGCAGAGCCTTTGTTTGAGGGTTACTGTTGAAGATAACAACGGAAAAACTATCGATCTTAAGGACAACGATGATGAAACGTCCGATAGAGGTGATGGTGGTGTTATCAGCGGCAGAAGACGCAAAAAGGCTGAAGAATTCAGGGGTGGATTTTAATGGCTGATTCCAGCACCTTCGATAGAATACGAATTAGCATTGCTTCTCCGGAAGATATTCGGTCGTGGTCTCGTGGCGAGGTAAAAAAGCCCGAGACCATCAACTACCGAACATTTAAACCTGAGCGTGATGGTCTCTTCTGCGAACGCATTTTCGGACCAGTCAAAGACTGGGAATGTCACTGCGGGCGATACAAGAAGGTCAAGTTCAAAGGCGTCATTTGCGATCGATGTGGAGTCGAAGTTACCCGGAGTAAGGTTCGACGAGAACGTATGGGCCACATTGAACTGGCTGCACCAGTTTCGCATATATGGTATCTCAAAGGCGTTCCAAGCCCAATGAGTCTGCTATTGGATATGTCACCAAAGCAGCTTGAGCGTGTCTTGTATTTTGCTTCATATATAATCACGTTCGTCGACAGACAGCGCATAAACGATCTCATGGCTGAGATTAAGAGTGCTGTGAATGCTGTGTGTCTTGAAGTTAATGAGCAGCGCGACGATGCGATTGCTGAGTTCAGGAAAGACCATGACCGTGAAGTTGCAGAAAATCCCGATTGGGATGACCGCAAGATCAAAGATCAGGAAAAACGTCTGAATGATCGCATAAAACAAAAAGAACGCGATTGCGCTGAGCATATTGAAGAGCTGCAAAATACAGTTACTCTTCTTGAGACATGCAAGAAATATGAGCTTGTTACCGAAGATCAGCACCGCTCGATGCAGAGACTTCTGCACCGTGTAGATGGTATGGTTGACAGTGACCTTTCAAATCTTGTCAAAGCCGGAATGGGTGGAGCTTCTGTTAGAGAACTGCTTGCTGAGGTTGACCTTGAGAAGCAGAAGAGAGAACTTCAGAAAGATATTTCACAGACACAGGGCGCAAAGAGACTTCGGTCGATTAAGCGTCTTGAGATTGTTGAATCATTCCTGGCTTCAAAGAGTCGTCCAGAATGGATGATCCTGGATGTTGTTCCTGTTATTTCACCTGAATTACGTCCTATGGTGCAGTTGGATGGCGGCAGGTTCGCCACCTCTGACCTTAATGACCTTTACAGGCGTATTATTAACCGCAACAATAGACTGAAGAAGATTACTGAGATCAGAGCTCCTGAGTCTATTATCAACCATGAAAAGCGCCTTTTACAGGAAGCTGTAGATGCTTTGATTGATAATAACCGAAGAGCAAGGCCGGTTGTTGGATCAAATAACCGACCACTCAAATCCCTGTCGGATATGCTTAAGGGCAAAGAGGGCCGGTTCAGAAAGAACCTCCTTGGAAAACGTGTAGACTATTCCGGACGTTCGGTAATCGTTGTAGGCCCATCTTTGAAGCTGCACCAGTGCGGACTTCCAAAAGAGATGGCCTTGGAACTTTTCAAACCATTCGTTATGAAGACATTGGTTGAGAGAAGATATACTTCCAATATCAAGACAGCAAAGCGAATGATTGATCGAATGAAACCAGAAGTCTGGGATGCTCTTGAGGAAGTTATTAATGAACATCCGGTTATGCTTAACCGGGCACCTACATTGCATAGACTGGGTATCCAGGCTTTTGAACCTAAACTAGTCGATGGAAAAGCAATTCAGCTGCACCCGTTGGTCTGCCATGCGTTCAACGCTGACTTTGACGGAGACCAGATGGCAGTTCATGTGCCATTGTCTGCTTCCGCGCAGTCTGAGGCTAGATGCCTGATGCTGGCGACTCACAACCTGTTCTCGCCGGCTGATGGAAGACCGGTCGTAGCACCGATTCAGGATATCGTTCTGGGATCGTTCTACCTGACAATGATGCGTGGAAAAGTTACTCCCGATGAAGAGATACACCGATTTGCAAGTGAAGGTGATGCATTGCTGGCATACCGTGCAGGTCACCTGGACATTCACGACCCTATAAAGGTCAGACTTCCAGTTGAGCCGGGCAGCGAAATTCGTGCTACTATGCAAATCACTGTCGGACAGCTTATTTTCAACAATATTCTGCCTGAAAGTATGCGTTACAAGGTCAAGCCGATCGATAAAAAATTGATGGCTGGTCTTGTTAATGAATGCCGTGAAAAAGAGGGCAAGGAACGAACCATACAGCTCCTTGATGATCTGAAGGAGCTTGGTTTCAGATACTCTACTTTCTCTGGTGCAACAATTTCGATGACTGATATGGATATTCCATCTCAGAGAGACGAAATTGTTCAGCATACACAGGATGAAGTTGCAAAAAAGAACAGGGCATATGCAAAGGGTCTGATCACACAGGACGAAAGAAAACAGCAGGTTCTGGAACTGTGGACAAAGGCATCTGACGATGTTGCTACATCCCTTCTGGACGGTATCGATGAGTTCAACCCGATCTCAATCGTTACTACTTCCGGAGCTAGAGGTAGTAAGCGTCAGATCACTCAGCTGTCCGGTATGCGCGGACTCATGGCTGACCCGTTCGGTAACCTTATTGAAGACCTACCGATTAAGTCGAACTTCCATGAAGGACTGAGTGTTCTTGAATACTTCATATCTACACACGGAGCTCGTAAAGGATTGGCCGATACTGCTCTAAGAACTGCAGACGCTGGATATCTAACCAGGAGACTGGTTGATGTTGCCCAGGATGTTATCGTAAGAGGTGACGACTGTGGAACCGCTAAGGGTATCGAAGTCAGCAGGATCATTGAGGGTGGAGAGACAATTGAAACTCTTGGTGAACGTGTCAGAGGCAGAAGCGCTCTGGAAGATATCTATGTCGAAGGTCAAAGTGAACCCGTAGCACTGGCTGGCGAGATCATTACTGAAGCTGTTTCTAAAGTAATCGAAGAAGCCGATCAAAAGCACAAAGAAAAGTTCGGAGACAAGGCCAGACTTAAGATCAGGTTAAGATCACCGCTGACTTGTGAACTCAGACAGGGTATTTGCGCAAGGTGTTACGGACTTGACTTGGCTGTTCGTGCTGAAGTCGAAGTCGGAACTGCTGTAGGTATCATTGCAGCGCAGTCGATTGGAGAACCGGGAACACAGCTTACTATGAGAACATTCCACACTGGTGGAGTTGCTGGTAAGTATCTTACTGGAGTTGCTGAAGTCAAAAAGAAGAGACAGGAATCATTGAGAGACCTTCACGATGATATCCGAAGAGGTCTGGTTTCTTTTGACGGGGAAGCTGTTGAAAGCACCACCAGCATGGATCGTGAAAAACAGAGAGCTGTCCAGAGCGTTCTTAAGGTTCTGGAAGACCAGGTTAGAGGTCTGCTCCGAGTTGTTGAGTTGTTCGAAGCTCGAAAGCCGAAAGGCCAGGCCATCATTACCGAAGTTGATGGAACTATCCATGACATCGATACACGTGGTCTGCGACGGGTTGTTATACATAGTGAGAAGACTATTGATGAACATACACTGGCTCCAATAATTGGAGAGCACTGTGCTACTGAAATAGTTAATCCAGAAGATGGAACCGTGATGTTGGAGCCGGGTGCTCAGATTACTGATAAACTGGCAAAGAAGATATGTGCTGTGGGTGTTACCAAGGTACTACTCAGACGCACATACCTGGTTCCTTACAGAGGTAACCTTGAAGTGGAAGTCGATCAGGAAGTCGCCGCTGGTGACAGACTGACTGAAGGTCCGCTCGATCCACATAAGGTTCTGGAACTCAATGGAGTCCAGGGTGTTATGCAGTATCTTGTCAAGGAAATCCAGAGTGTATATAAATCTCAGGGTGTTGACATCAACGATAAGCACGTTGAAGTTATAGTAAGACAGATGCTGAAGAAACGACGTATTTCCGAATCCGGAGATACAAGGTTCCTTCCTGGTCAAGTTGTCGACAAGTTCGACTTCGAAGATGAGAATGCACGCGTTCTCAAAAATAATGGAACAGAAGCAACGGCTGACTGGGTATTACTCGGTATCACTGAAGCTTCACTTGCTACAGACAGTTTCTTGTCCGCAGCATCGTTCCAGAAGACCACCAGAGTACTTACTGATGCCGCTGTAAGAGGTAAACGAGACAACCTGGTTGGGCTAAAGGAGAACGTCATCATTGGCCGCCTGATCCCTGCCGGCACCGGTTTACCGAGATATCGTGGAGTGGATGTCCTGGATGAAAACGGCGAGCCGTTGACAGTTGCCAGGCAACTATTCGACACTGGTGACCGTGACGATGAGGATGATGAGTTGATTACTGATGGACTGCATGAGCTTCTTGCAGAGGTGGGAAGTGGCACAGATCCCATCGATATATTAGACCCGATTCTCGATGATGATGAAGATGAAGACGATCTCGTTGATGATGACAGCGCCGATGATTTGGCTGACATCGATCTGGATGATGAAACTGAAGTAGTCATCGATACCGACGAAGACGAGATATAGTCTTAATCGTTGAGTAAATGTTAGTGCGCTGAATACAGCGCACTAACTCTGTTAATGTCTTTCGGAATACAGTGTAGAATCCCTTAACAGTGTTCTTTACTGTATTCCGATGACAATAAAAAATACCCCGACAGGCGCTGAGACCTCATGGAGATTACCTTACTTGGCACGGGCACGTCGCACGGTGTTCCCGTAATTGGATGCGATTGTGACGTCTGCCTCTCTAGACACCCGAGAAATCAACGAACACGCAGTTCTTCATATATAAGCGCAGGGAAAACACGCATTCTCATTGACACTCCTCCTGATCTACGCACACAATTACTGAGAGAAGGGATCAATCGTGTTGATGCTGTCCTTTTTACTCACGCCCATGCGGACCACCTGTTTGGACTGGATGACGTAAGAACGTTTAATAAGCTTTCCGGCAGGCCAATGCGATGTTATGGAACACCACATACTCTGAGTGTAATTCGCAGGGTTTTCGACTATGCGTTTGGCAGTCTGCAAATCGGTGGAGGAATACCCCAACTCGACTTAATCGAAGTCCAGGTCAAGACACCGCTGAATAATCCTGAAACTGAGATAGAAGGCGGGATACTTCAGCGTAATCTAGTGGAAGTGCAGGACACATTCGATATTGATGGAATCAGTGTGATGCCTGTGCCGGTTGATCACGGCAGATTAAGCGTCCTGGGTTATCGAATTGGCAATTTTGCATATGTTACCGACTGCAACCACATATCGGATGATTCGGCTAAGTTGCTAAAAAATCTAGACGTGCTGGTATTGGGAGTATTGAGACCAAAAAAACTTACCACTCACTTTTCGTTAGAGCAGGGGATCGAAGTTGTAGATTGGTTAAAACCCCGGAGAGCAATCTTCACACATACATCGCATAGAATGGATTATGAAGCCATTTCAAAAATACTACCACCTAATGTTGAGTTTGGATATGATGGTATGAAGATTACCTGCTGACATACTTGATAGGGTCAGTAATTCCTGCTTCTTCGAAGCCTTTCAAACGCAGTATGCAAGCATCACATTCGCCACAGGCGCTGCCATCTTCAGATGGTGAATAACAGGTGCTTGTTAATGAATAATCAACGCCCAGCTTTATTCCTCTTTGAACAATCTGTCCTTTAGTCAGGTTAATTAGTGGAGTGTGGATGTGGATATGCTGCTTGCCTTCGACTGCGGCTTTAGTAGCCAGGTTTGCCATTGTTTGATACGCTTGAATAAATTCCGGCCTGCAATCAGGATAGCCGCTGTAATCTACAGCATTAACTCCAATAAAGATATCCTGGCAGTCCAATACTTCAGCCCAGGCCAGTGCAAACGACAGAAAAATGGTATTCCTCGCCGGGACATAGGTAACGGGAATGCATCCTTGCATCTCATCCGTGGAGCGCCCTTTGGGGACATCAAGGTCTGATGTCAAAGCAGACGCACCAAAAATGCGTAAATCTATATCGGCGATTATGTGCTGGATGATACCCATTCTCTCAGCAACTCTGCGAGCGCATTCAATTTCATATTGGTGTCGTTGTCCATAGCGAAATGTCATGGCATTTATAGCAAAACCTTCAGATACGGCAATAGCCGCGGTGGTGGAAGAATCGAGTCCTCCACTTAAGAGGACAACTGCTTTGCGGGAGGGACAAGATTCACACATAATTACTAAACCTGTATACTTTCAATAAAATCATTTAAATCAAAAACGAAACCAAACGCCAGAGCAACACGCCAGAGTCCAAGTTCCTTTGCCCACTCTTCTTCGGCACTCTCTTTGTTCTCTACTGCGGTCACTGCCTGCCTTATAGCAGAGCACATTATCCCATATTTGCTCATATCAGCCATTCCACCAGGAGAAAGGAGCAAACACCAGTTGATGGCAAATCCGGTATAAATCAGATGATTAACTCTGTCAGCATTACACAGCGCATATAACTGCTGGGAATCTGTTGCGATACTTTCATCAGCCAAAGGCTTTGCTTCAGGCAGGAAATCAAGTTTCTCGAATCCTCTATTAACATCAGCCTCGTTATGTTTACCGACGAATACGTTTGCTGCCTTGAATGCGTGCAATTCTTCCAGAATGGGATCGGAATCAACTAATGGCATAAAGATTTCCTGGTTAGGCGCGAGTAGGAGTGATCTCATATACCCGGGATACGCATTGAGATCCTGAGCAGAACTGGCTACATGGTAGAGTTTGAAGTTATTCACACGTGCTGCTGATAAAAGTGGGGGGAATATTTCCTGAGATATTTGTTTTGCACGTGACATATACTCAACGCACCGCCACCAGCCAGGAAACTCTTCCGGGCTTCCCGTATCCCAGGCGTGCATAACAACAAGGGCAGTGTGTTCTAAAGATATCTGTATGTCCTGGCGCTTCCATCCACCATATCCCTTTGCAGGAATATCAAGAGAGAGGTCAGTGTCAAACTGCTGGTAGTAGTTTGCAGGGATAGTAATGCTCAATTCACACCTATTATCAACCTGGAGGCCAGTTAAGCTTACGACCGCCAAGCACATGGCAGTGAATATGCCATACGGACTGACCAGCGCCTTCGTTGCAGTTAATAACTGTCCTGTATCCCTCTTCAGCAATTCCTTTGTCTTTAGCGATCTTATTCGCCACGACCAACATATGTCCCAGCATGTCCGCGTCAGAGCCATCAGAGACATCAGAGAGTCTTGCAATATGCTTCTTTGGGATAACTAGAAAATGAACAGGAGCCTGGGGGTTCAGGTCATCAAAAGCAACAGTTGTTTCGTCTTCATATATCAGCTTACCGATTTCTCCGGCAGCTATCTTGCAAAAAACGCAATCGGACATAGTCTTACCTCCATAAATTGGGAATCTAGAGGCTGATGGCTAGAGAACTAACCTGGAATTAAAACACCTGTGCAGGGTGGATGTAGATCCAACCCTGCACAAATTGAATGTCAATTTAATAGATCGCGTTTTCGGTTTCTTTGTCGAAGACGTGAGCTTTTTCCATATCAATAATCAGGTCGAGTGGTTTATCCTCAATAGCCTGAGTCTCAGCATCAATCGTGGCGACGATGGTATGTGGTCCACATGTCAGATACAGGGTGACGATAGCGCCCATAGGCTCGATGACGTCGACTGTAGCTGTTGCAACATTGGTCTCTGTTGCTTCGACGATGCTCTTGAGATTTCGGTCGAAGATGTCTTCCGGTCGAATACCGAATATAACATCCTTGCCTTCATATGGGACAAAACGCTCAGCCTTGCTGTCGGGCAGCTTAACTTTAATGCATCCGCCATCGATGAAGAAGCTGTTGCCTTCCTTGACAACTTTACACTCCAGGAAGTTCATTGAAGGAGTTCCAATGAATCCGGCTACAAACTTGTTTGCGGGGAAGTTATAGAGATGCAGAGGAGTATCCAACTGCTGCAGTAGACCGTCTTTCATGACAGCAATTCTGTCACCCATGGTCATAGCTTCGACCTGGTCGTGTGTGACGTATACTGTGGTAATTCCCAGTCTTCTGTGGAGTTTGGTCAACTCGGCACGGGTCTGAACTCTGAGTTTCGCGTCCAGGTTGGAGAGAGGTTCGTCCATAAGGAAGACCTTAGGCTCTCGGACGATAGCTCTTCCAAGGGCAACTCTCTGGCGCTGTCCACCTGACAGCTGTTTTGGTCTGCGCTGTAGATATTCTTTAAGGCCAAGCAGATCGGCAGCCTCATTAACTCTTCGCTGTATTTCCTGCTTGGGAACTTTGCGAAGTTTTAGACCGAAAGCCATGTTGTCATATACGGTCATGTGTGGATACAGAGCATAGTTCTGGAAAACCATAGCGATGTCTCTATCTTTAGGGGAGACATCATTTACAACGCGGTCGCCAATCAGAATCTGACCGGAAGTAGCTTCTTCCAATCCGGCGATCATACGCAAAACTGTGGTTTTTCCGCATCCGGAAGGTCCAACCAAAACCAGGAACTCTTTGTCTTTGATCTCAATGTTTACTTTATTGACCGCAGTGACGTTCTTGAACATCTTGGTCAATTCGTTCAGCACTACCTGTGCCATATCGACATTTCCTCCGTTAGTTGCTCCGAGCTAGTCCTCATTTTATCGAAGCGCTAATTTAGTTCCGCATCATTCACAATTTATTCAGCTTTGCCCCATTAGCAGGTAAAAGCGAATCGTGGCGAATATAACGGGTTTGATTTCCCCGGGACTGGGGGCGTACATATAATACGCACATGAACCAATTATATGAGCCTGAGTGACTGCTGTCAATTCGGATAGAGAGTGTATGCTTAAATTTATGCCATTTGATCCCTAATTGTTTATCGACTTGGCAAAAGTATCATTACGTGGTATATATAAATCGAGGTGATTTATCAATGTATGATGCCATTAAGTGGAATATATGGAAGTCCAGACTGCTTTTGTTTTTTGCACTTATCTTTGTCAGCACCGTTGCTTATGTGTTTTCGGTAATATATAGAGGGTCAGTTTTTGTCCCACTAGCATTTATCATTGCCTTTGCAATGGCTATTGGAAGTTACTTTTCGTGTGACAAAATTGTATTGATGACCATGCAGGCCAGAGTAGCAGATCCCCAGGAATTCCCTCACTTTGTAAATTCTGTAGAGGGTTTAGCGATTGCCGCCGGACTGCCTACCCCCAGGGCGTATGTTGTAGATGATCCTGCACCAAATGCTTTTGCAACTGGAAGAGATCCTGCACATGCAGTTATCTGTGTAACCACGGGACTCCTGGATATGATGGACAGGACTGAACTTGAGGGTGTTATCGGGCACGAGATGTCGCATATCAAGAATTACGATATCAGGTTCATGACAGTTGTAGCAGTGCTTGTTGGCTTCATTGCATTGTTGGGTGATTGGTTCAGGTGGGGTGGACGAATAAGAGATGATGACCGCAACTCCGGATACTTGATTATTATCGGTCTTGTCTTTGCTATACTGGCTCCAATCGCTGCCGCACTGATCCAGGCAGCAATTTCCAGAAAGCGGGAGTTTCTTGCGGATGCAAATGGTGCTTTGTTGACGCGATATCCTGAAGGACTGGCCAATGCCCTTCGAAAGATATCCAATGATCCAAATCCGCTGCAGGGAGCCAATAAAGCTACTGCACACATGTTCATAGCTAATCCTCTCAAGGATCATGGTGGTAAGGTAAACTCTCTGTTTGATACTCATCCCGCGGCAGAAGAACGGATAATGCGATTAGAAGCTATGTAACTCTACCGTGAACCTGCTTCCATTAATAGCAAACACTGGATCTACTTCATATGCTCATACAGTAATTATAACTCTCCTCGAGGAAGGTAAGCCGAATCCATCTGGCTAATAGTAATGCAAGCATTAGTCATTTTGATATCTTTCATCAACCTTTTCTATAACTGCTCCAATAAGCAGTGTATATACTTACGGCATATACAGCATCAGCACGAATGACGAATGTAGAATGCCTGTTTTAGAAGCTCGGTTATTCTAGAGTTTGAGAGGACGCATGATGGATAAAAAAATTGGGATGTATGTGCATATGCACTGGGGATACAGGCACCCTTACTCCGCTAGAACATGGAAGAGTGGGGACTGGGCAGGTTATGCATCCGGTTTAGTCGACCTGGGCTACAATCAGGTCATGGTATGGCCTATGTTGGAGACTATACCCGACGATCCGACACCAAGCGATATCAACCACCTCGAGAACATGCGCAGTGTGATCCACACGCTAAAATCTCGTTTCGGCATGCAGGTGTTGATGACAATGGGGCCTAATACGATGGCCAATCAACACGCGTCTGAATATACCTTTGAGACCAGACCGTTCTTTAAGACCACTGAACGATTAAATCCGGCCGACAAGACAGCTATGGACAGAATGTTTTCCGTTCGTGCGATGCAGATGGAATATTTGGCTGAGGCTGATGGCATTGTGGTCATAGACAGCGATCCGGGTGGTTATGTGGGTTCAACCAATATGGAATTTGTTGGACTGTTGGAGCGCTTTATGGACCTTGCTTCTGCATCCAATCCTGATTCTGTACTTTACCACTGGATGTGGTTAGGTTGGGAGACATACAACCGCATGTGGGAGGCCACACTCAAAGGTGATGCAGTCCCTGAAATCCCGACTTCGCGCGAAGATTTCGACGATGTGCTGGGTGCACTTATAAAGAGTTCCCGCAGCAACTGGAGATTATTCAGCTGCTTCCCCGTGCATCAGGATATCATCGACAAATACAACCTTCGGGACCGCGCAATGTTTTTTCCATACGGCCTGATCGAGGGAGAACCTACATTTCCGTTCACTAACTGGAACCTTGACAGCATTAAGAATGAATTCAAACGATACAACCCTTCAGAGACTCCGCTTGGGATCATGGCAAATGCTCAAACCCACGCTCTCCAGCTCCCGAACACATTTGCTTTTGCCCGCGAAGCTGGAGGTGACTGTATGGGATGTGAGACTTTGGAAGATTTCGCTAACGCATTAATCCCTGGAGAAGGCCTTCTGATCTCCCGAGCCTGGGAAGCACTACAGGGTAATGATTCCTCCATTATGTATGCCCTTGTACCTGAACTGCGTGAAAAATCCCTGGAAGATATGTTCTCAGGTTCTGCTGGTGGTCTATTGCTTATGACTCCAGGAGAGTTTATGGAGGACCTTGCTTACCAACTTGAGTTTAAAGCCGACATAGTTGACCTTAGGTCGGCTCTCGCAACTGGTGAGACCGTAAAATACGCTGTTGGTTCCCTCGCCAGGTCCTGGAAACGCTGGCAGATCAGGACGGGTTTTGTGGATGCTTATTGCGATGTACTGGGAATACATGAGACTTTAAAGCTACTCAATGATCCAGCGATAAACAGCATAATAGTAGACTTCGATAACTGGCGGACACCTGAAATTCGGCACGGTTTACTAACAAGGCTTCTTGAAGCCCTGGATGATTGGTCTTCAAGATAATTGCTTATAGTATAAAGCATAGGTTTGTCATTCTGACGCAGTGAAGAATCTCGTTCTAAATACAGATTCTTGACTGCGTTCAGAATGAAAAATATTCTCTCAACCGTGAGTAGTTACCATAGTCGCACACAGCTCAGTTGACCACACTCATTATAATGAGTATAATCACTACAATATACAGCACTATAATCCAGGAGGATTTATATGATTAGCAGGGGTCTGTTTGGAAAAAAAGGTCTGGCTATAGAAGTCAGGGAGAATGAGATAAGAGCACTGGCAGAGGATGAAGTTCTTGTGCAAATCAAGGCATGCGGAGTATGTGGAACTGATATAAACTTTGTCCGCGACTGGGATGAAGACCCGATGCCTCTGGGGCACGAAATATCTGCCCAGGTTATGGAGATAGGCAAGAATGTTACTTCCGTAAAACCTGGAGACAACGTTATTGTAGAAGATTGCACCATGTGTGGGGTCTGCGAAGACTGCAAGACCGGTCGCTCAGACCTCTGCCGGAATATGATAGACATGAACGGGCAGCCCGGTATGGGAGATTACATGGTTGTAAAGCACAACTCTCTGGACAAATTTGAAGGTCTAGACTATGTCTCTGCATCTCTTACTGAGCCTCTGGCGGTTGCATTGAGTTCTGTACTGCATGCAGATATTCCTCTTGGCGGAAGTGTAGTCGTTCTGGGAAATGGCCCTTTGGGAATCATGACTGCCAAGGTTGCCAAACTCAGAGGAGCGGGATATGTTGCTATTACGGGTCTGTCTGACAAAGTCCCTCTCGGTGCTGCCCGTAAGGAAGCTGCGATCAAGTTCGGCTGCGATCAGTATATCGACATTGAAGCCGAATCAGTTGAGGATGTTATTAAAAGTAAGTTCTCTAGCGGCGTAGATAGAGTCATCGTAAGCTCACCTCCTGAGAGTATCTATGACGCGCTCAAGATCATCCGTTTTGGCGGCAACATAACATTCTTTGGTCTGCATTTCGGTGGCAAGAGCGTCATCAGTATCGACATCAATGACCTTGTATTCAGGAAGATCAGGCTAACACCGACATTCGCCGAACCAGCCATCAACTTCCCACTCTCCACTAAACTGCTGCGAGAGGGCCTGGTGGATGCATCCGTGCTGATCAATAGGACATTCAAGATGAACGAAGCCAAGCAGACAATGAAATCCATAATTGACTGTACCGAACCAATTATTAAGGCTGTAATGGTGGGATGATTCTGTCATTCTGCATGTAGTGAAGAATCTGATTTTCCTATTCTGTATGTACCTGCAGAACGAGATTCTTCAATGCGTTTAGAATGACAGTAGACTATTAATGTAGATTAGTCCGATGGATTTTTGCCAGGCCAATCACTTCCTGAAGTCTGAAGTCTGAAGCCTCTTTTTGACATATAGACTGTTAAGAGCATAGAATTTACTTTGAGCGAGGTGGGTTTACCGCCTCGCTTTGATTTTTGGCCGGTTCTCCGGTCTACACAGGAGCTTATTAAAATGGCTGAGTATGTTGCGCCAAGAGGTACCAGGGATGTATTGCCCCCGGAAACCTCACGCTGGCAGTATGTTGAATCGAAGTTTCGGGAAATGTGCGATCTCTATGGGTTCCACGAGATCAGGACTCCCACATTCGAGCATACTGAGCTTTTTAAGCGCAACCTGGGTGAGACTACCGATGTTGTCAGCAAGGAGATGTATACCTTTGAGACCAGAGGGGGCAAAAGCCTGACCCTGAGACCTGAAGGCACAGCTCCGGCTATCCGCGCCTATGTACAGAATAATCTTGGCGCTGCGATGCCTGTCAACAAGCTCTACTATATCGGACGACTGTTTAGATATGAAAGACCTCAGGCCGGCCGTTACCGCGAGCACACGCAGCTTGGTATGGAAGCTGTAGGTTCTGCTGATCCTGCAATTGATGCTGAAGTCATATCATTCGTAGCCGCGTTCTTTAAGAGCATCGGTTTGAATGATTATGAATTGAAGTTAAACTCAATCGGCTGCCCTGAATGTCGCCCTGCATATAGAGCTGCGCTGTTGGAATATGTAGGATCAAGGGTAGGGGATCTGTGTGGAACATGTGCTCAGAGATACGAGACCAATCCATTGAGGATGCTGGACTGCAAGGAAGAAGGATGTAAAGCTGTGCTTGCAGATGCCCCAAAACTGCCGGACTACCTTGGAACCGAGTGTTCGGAGCACTTTGATGCAGTCAAGGCGTATCTCGCTGAACTGGGGATACCCTATCGACTGGATCCGTATCTGGTTAGAGGATTCGATTACTACACCAAGACCGCATTTGAGTTCGTTTCCGGTGAGTTGGGAGCTCAAAATGCAGTCGGTGGTGGTGGACGTTTTGATAATCTGGTTCACGAGATCGGCGGGTCAGTTACTCCAGCTATAGGGTTCGGTCTCGGTCTTGATAGACTTATGTTGACCCTGGATGCGATGGGTGTTGAACTACCGGTGGATTCCCATGTTTCAGTGTTTATCGTTACAGCGGGTGAAGCAGCACATAAGGCAGCAGTCGGCATATTGAGATCGCTCAGGGAAGCCGGGATATCTGCAGATATGGACTACACTTCCCGCAGTCTGAAAGCTCAAATGAAAACCGCTGGCAAAATGGGAGTGAAGTATACGGTGATTATTGGAGATGATGAGATTGCCAATGGAACCGTTACGGTCAAGACTATGTCCGCGTCTGAACAGGCTATCGTTCTGGTTGGTGAACTGGCTGATGTGATAATTAACGGTTGAATCTTTGCAACCTGTTCATACTTCGACCAACTCAGCATGAACAGGTTGCAATTGCGTTATGTCCAATCCCGCATAAACGGGCAGATGACGTTCTACAGTAATCTATCTGCAGCTCTGAGCCATTCCAGATAGTTACGTCTGTATACATCCGTGCAAGGGTGCTCGAACGGGGTGCATGATGGACTCATTATGTATCCCGTTCGTCCGTGAACTACATCGGCTACATGGCTGACCCAACGATCAAAGTGTCCGGGAACATCGAAATATAACTCCTGATCTTGAATGTGTCCCATGAGGCATATATTTCCGTTTGCTTGTTCCATTAGTTCTTCGAGCGTTATGTTTCCCTGATCCGGTGGCTCGATTGGCTCAAGTAAGTCCGCACCAGTCTTGAGCATCTCAGGAAACACTTCCCGCACGTGACCATGGCAGTGTATTGCTGCCAGAAGATTATGCTGATGCACAACATCGATAATGCGTGTCAGGAACGGCGTTACTAATAGTGGAAAAATTGCCGGGGAAACCATCGGAGGTGTGCAGACTTCTGGTCCTGATGTGTGGATAACTACATTCAATCCCTGGCAAGCCTTGCATAATGATCTAACGTTTTCCAGCGACCGTTCGCAGGCCCATTCGACCATCTCAATTAGCTTGTCGATATCCGTTATGCATTTTATACAGAAGTCCTCAAAGTCCATCAGCGAGGCTACGGAATACATCGGGTCTTCAAACCCAACAAATACCACTCCGGCATCGCCAACAGCATTGTAGACACGATTAATGCCATCCAAGTCTACTGTGGGAGTTTCATATGGTATCGACATATACTTTATTATGTCTTCGTCAGACTCAACCAGGTGCTTCATGGTGTAGGATGGTTGATTGTTCGGAAATCTTGCTTCTGACGTGAGTTGTCCTTTTGGAGTATGGACCGTAGTTGTGGTTGTAACGCCTGAAGAATCCTTCACAGAATTGCTTTCACTCAATGCATCAGATGGTCTTGAAAGCGCATATCCCGACATCATTCCTGAGGTTTTAACTGCAACCCCCGAAGTCATTCGAATCTGTATCAGTATCTCATCATAGGAACTGTCTTCAGAATGTATTGTTGGAAGGTAAGGATGAATGTTATAAGTTGCGTGCGGAACTCTATCTATTGATTCTCTGCGTATTGCAGCCAGCATTCGTTGCTTGCGAGTCATACCCAAACTCCTAAAACGTTTGTCTTGATAATATCATTCTATAATTGGCTCTTAGAATCCTGCTATTCAACACTATTGTTCATGGGCAATTCAGTGTTTATAGATAGGTAGAATATGCCCTCATACTGTTGACACGCGCGTTGTGGTCACATATAATGCTTTCATACACGCTGATAAGTGTGAAGCAACAGAGGGAGTTGGAATATGCTCAAACCGGAAGATTTTTTCGACCTGGAAGGTTATGAGTTCCGAGACGTTTTTGCAGGTTGCAAACATGTCTGGGGAGCTCTTCAGAATGTCGGGCGGGTAGCCCTGCAATATATCATGGACTATCAGGACGAGAAGAGTATAGCCGGCACTGTAATGAAAGGCGCGTATGTGGATGATGCCGATGCTGTGATTATTGGGGAAGGCACTGTAGTTGAACCAGGAGCGTTCATACAGGGACCGGCAATAATAGGCAAGAACTGTCAGATTCGACATGGATCATATATACGTGGGGATGTCATTATCGGCAATGATTGTATAGTTGGTCATTCTTCAGAACTCAAGAATGCCATCATGCTTGATAAAGCCCAGTGTCCGCATTTTGCTTATGTCGGTGACAGCATTCTCGGCCGAAATGTAAATCTGGGAGCTGGAACAAAACTTTCAAACGTGCAGGTTACCAGTTTTAAAGACCCCGAAAGCGGTAAACGCCCCCCTGTAATCATTGTTGTAGATGAAGTCGCCTTTGACACCGGGCTTTCAAAGTTCGGAGCCATCATTGGAGACGGTTCGCAGACAGGCTGCAATGTTGTAACTAATCCAGGATGTCTGATCGGCAAAAACGTACTTGTGTATGCCGGAGTTTCCCTGCGAAAAGGTTATTATGAGGATAATAGAATCATCAAAGTATCTCAGGACATTCAGACTGTAGAAAGATACTAGCCAACGTGAACAAATCATCCTGATATTTAATTTCATCCTGAACGCAGTGAAGGATCTCAAGGTTTGAGATCCTTCACTGCGTTCAGGATGACAAAATAGACATCTGGAAGGGCAAATACCGTTTACTATTTAGCCTGTGCTTTATACCTCACTACCAAACTCTGAGCTTTCCCGGGTATATTTAGTTCAAAGCCAGACGCAGCTACTTGTTTTCCGGTCATGGTCTTCTTTGTCTTTTTGCCTTTTTCGTCTATATATACAAAATTGTAAGATGTTCCTGATTTCAAGGCTTTTAAGTCTAGAATCAAGCCTCTAAAATCGCAGTCTGCACGGCGAAACGCAAGGACCAACCCCTCGTCTAGATCTGATCTGTGGAACTGGTAAGCCATAAACTGAGACTGATCGGTATTTACTGCAGTCAGTGGATAGAAATCCCCATACCAGTAATGTTGATCCTCTTTTGCTTCATCTAGAACTTTTATGGCTTCTTCCCAGGGGAAGTTCTTATCTTGATAAGCGAACTGTATAAGCGCGCCACCGGTGCCAGTACTGCGCAACTTGTAGCGCTCCGGTTCCCAACAGCATCCAGTGTGAAGCGGTATATACATGCCCAGCGCAGCACTCTGCATCTGTGCCCATTCCGGATGTCCTGAAGCGCAGTTTGTATCACTTCTCCAGAGCGGAACGGAACGCATACACGTTTCCAGATCGATTCGTCGTCCTCCGCTAGCGCAGTTGTCTATCCAGAGCCCAGGATGCCTTTTTAACAACTCATCCCAAAAAGCATAATGGCCTTCAACAAACCTGATCTCATTCATGCCTTGCCTATTATCGGCCTCGTCCATATGCCAATATGCTTGAGGGTCAATATTGTAGTCTTCCCGGTAGACGTCAATTCCATATTCGGTGATGCGTTTGGAGATCAAGTCAGTGATCCATTTCAATGCATCAGGATTGCCTAGGTTGTAGAGTCCACCATTCTTGCCTCCGAAGACAAACTGTGGATGTTCATCGGCAATCTGAGTTCCCGGTGCAACTCTGCAGGGTTCAAACCATATAATGAACTGCATCCCATATTTGTGGCATCGATCGCTTATAGGTTTCAAGCCATTTGGGAACTCTTTTGGCTTAGTGAACCAGTTTCCTGCACCATTCGGGAAACCACCTACAAACCAGCCGGCATCGAACCAATATGAGTCGCAACCGAGTTTATGTGCGGCTTCGACTGCTTTGAGTTGCCCTGCTTCTGTAGCCCAATCGGATGTACTGATATACCGGTCGAATGTCTGCAATGCAACCGGTAGTCTGAGAGGTTTCTTGCCTTGCTTTGGAACATACTGGAACATCATCAGGCGGCGAAATCTGTTATGCGCTTCCTGTTTATCACCTTTCCATGGCATTATTAAGACGCGAGGGGTGCGGATTGTTTCTCCGGGATACAGAAGCAGGTGAGTCTTCTCCATTCCCATCTTGAATGTTGTAGGACCAGCGTTGTTGCGATTGAAAGTCGCGGACCATTGTCCGGACCAGCCAACAGCAGTGATTACCCCTCTGTCTCCATATTGCAGGTTCCAAAATGGAAATGCAGTTTCCTGTGAGGGACGTCCTCTAGCGGGAGCGATTGTGATGTACTTGCCTGCTTCGAGATTAGTATCGTATGGCTGGAAGCTCATTTCATTGCAAGCATCACCGTGGAGTTGGTGAAGCACCACAGGAAGCCTTGCATTACCTGTTTCCAAACATATGTCGATAGTTCGAATGTCTTCGATTATAGGTGTATCGCTTTTACCAGTATTTTCGAAATACAATAACCAGTCAACCGCTGGATATTCCTTGAATGCCTTAGCCTGTGCAGTCACAACAAGACCAGTGACGGGATCTGTCCATTTTCCAACGTATTCGGTCCAGTCATTTTTTCTGCTGGACGTAACAGTAAAATGCCATTTGCTGATAAAATCAGATGACAACTTGCCATCATAGGTAAATGAGAAAGGCGGATTCGCTTGTGTAAGGAGATAATTTGGAGCGTTTTCATCCAGAAATCTGACACTGCCATTTTTCATTACCAGCTTAGCATCAGCCCAGTCGGATTGGTCATACGCGGGGCCATCAGCAGTAGCATCAACTTTAAGAACCAGTTCGGATACACCATCAGGAATGTCAACCTTAACTTTTACCGGTTGGTCACCTCCATGCAACGTTGCCGTGCGTATGACTTCCTTACCATTAATCTCAATTGAAAACTGTACAGAGCCGTGTATACCCTGGGTGTCGTAATTATTGTCCACTCCAACACTGGATTCAAAGGATTTTGCGCCTGTCGGCAGCACTACTTTTATAACACTGTTTGCATGAGTTCCTAAACCGTGGTTATATGTTGTTGTGCCTATCTTAATTGGGGTATCCATGCACGACAAACCATAATGAAGAGTGTTGTAGTCCTGCCTGATGACTTCAATTTGTAGATCATTTTTTGATTTATCAGCGTTCTTTCCGGAAAAGGCATCATGTGTCCAGTTGGATATTTCACTGATTTCTGATTGTCTTGCCATAATAGAATCTTTGGCTGGCACATATGGTATGTCTACACTGTACATGGGTTACTCCTGAATGATGTTTTAGGGCTGTCAATGATATCGGTTTCTGTTTTATTCGGTAAAGTCCAATGGTTTCCTTCTATAATAATAGTTGTTTGTGTTTTGCATGCTGCTATATCTGTGAATGAGTTGTATAATAAATAAAACAGTAAAAAAGACGTTATTGAGAAAACATTCCATGTATCACCAATATAATGGTGGTGCTTTCTATCCGTATTATTCGTGATTAACTCAGCTTTTATCCGTGATTCCGGGTAGAAGTGAAGGTTATTGAATAGGGCGGGTTATGATATAACTACGAATATATAAGGAGAATAGCATTGCAGGGTAACGAATCAGATAACAAATCTCTGTTTTCTCGTTCACATTCTATTTTTGAGGCAGCACAGAAAGTGATTCCGGGTGGAGTTAACAGCCCGGTACGAGCTTACAAATCTGTTGGTGGAGAACCAATTGTCATCTCACGTGGACAAGGCAGTCGCGTTTGGGATGTTGATGGCAATGAATACATCGATTACGTTGGCTCGTGGGGGCCATTGATTCTGGGGCATGCGCCTGATTGTGTCATAAAAGCTGTTTGCGAAACTGCGGCCTTTGGAACAAGTTTTGGTGCTCTTACAGTGCGTGAAGTAGAATTTGCTGAACTTCTGTGCGATGCAGTACCCTGCCTTGAAATGGTGCGTTTAGTCAGTTCCGGTACCGAAGCAGTAATGAGTGCTATTCGACTAGCCCGTGCAGCTACCAAACGCGATCTGGTCATAAAATTTGATGGTGGCTATCACGGCCACAGCGATGGATTATTGGCTAAAGCCGGATCAGGGATCGCTACGCAGGGTATTCCAGGTACTCCCGGGGTACCAGAGGATTTTGCCGCACTTACAATCACCATCCCATTCAATGATATAGAAGCTCTTAAAAAAGTTATTGCCTCCAGACGTACGGAGATAGCCTGTTTGATAGGAGAACCAATTCCTGCAAATATGGGCGTTATCCCGCCTAAACCCGGATATTGGAAAGAAGTTCGCAAGTTAATCACCGATGCCGGAGCACTTTTAATATTTGATGAAGTGATTACTGGTTTCCGTGTAGGATGGACAGGTGGACAGGGGCTGACTGGCGTAACACCTGATCTCTGCACCCTGGGCAAGATAATTGGTGGAGGACTCCCTGTTGGGGCATATGGAGGTCGTGCAGACCTTATGCGTATGATGGCACCTGAAGGTCCTGTTTACCAGGCCGGAACACTATCAGGAAATCCACTGGCAGTGGCAGCAGGATTAGCTATGTTGAATAAACTAAAGGCTGATGATCCTTATCCTGTAATTGATAAGCTATCGGGCATTTTCGAGAATGGGCTACTGGAAGCGGCTGCAAAGGCCCGGGTGCCGGTTACGATCAATCGAGTGGGATCTATGCTGACTGTATTCTTCACAGAAAATCCTGTGGTGGACTTTACCTCAGCTGCAGGATCAGATACTAAGCGTTATGCATCTTTCTTTAGATCAAACTTGAAGAGTGGCGTCATGTTAGCCCCAAGCCAGTTTGAAGCGACATTTGTATCTTTCGCTCATTCTGAACACGATATTAAAGAGACAGTCAAACGTGCTGAGAATGCATTTGCAGAGGCCGCACGATGATCCCAAGGGCAAGACTCGGAACGCGCGGCAGCGCTCTGGCGTTGACACAATCACGCTGGGTAGCAGAACAATTGACCCGATTAGGGTGGGAGATTGAACTGGTAATCATCAAAACCACTGGTGACCAGGTGACAAATATTCCCCTGGGAAGCATTGGAGTCAAAGGATTGTTTGTGTCTGAGATTGAGCAAGCATTACTGGATGGCAGTGTCGATCTGGCAGTGCACAGCATGAAGGATTTGCCGGGAGATATGCCTGAAGGTCTGACACTTGCTGCTGTTCCTGAAAGAGAAGACCCAAGGGATGTATTGGTTGGGCGCACATCTTCCAATATTGCAGGGTTAAAAGCCGGAGCTGTAATTGGCACATCCAGCCAACGTCGACAAGCACAGTTGTTGGCTATCCGTCCAGATATTCAAGTAGCAGACTTGCGTGGGAATCTGGATACACGCCTTCGTAAATTGGACGAAGGGCAATATGATGCAATATGTATGGCTGCTGCAGGGCTTCACAGACTTGGGTTAAGAAACCGAATAACAGAATATATCAATCCCGACACTATGCTGCCTGCTGTGGGCCAGGGCGCGTTGGCGCTGCAGACACGCGCTGAATCGAGTGGGATAATGGATGCTTTACGCACTCTTGATGATGCTGCTACCCGTTTGGCGATTACTGCAGAACGAGCTGTATTGGCAGCATTGGGTGGGGGATGCAGCGTTCCACTTGGAGTTTTAGGGAGAGTTGTAGCGGGTAACCTCACACTGGATGGTGTACTTTGCCAACCAGATGGTAAGTTAGCGATTCGTGAATGTGTTACTGGCAACGATACTCCGGAGCAAATCGGTAAAGAGATGGCATCCCGGATATGGCACCAGGCAGGTTATTTGTTTCCGGATATGAAACCTGATTTTAATTAGAACATATGCCGAATTATCGGCGTATCGGAGGTAACAATTGTCCAGTTATCCAGTGAGTCTCAACCTTGAAGACCGGAAGTGCGTGATTATCGGTGGCGGCATTATTGCCGAAAGAAAGGTGGTAACTCTTCTTGAAGCAGGCGCTGTCGTGCGGGTAGTATCTCCCGATCTGACTGATAAGCTTCAAGAGTTAGCAAATCACAGTTTGATTGAATATATTCCCTCAGATTATGAATCGCACCACCTTGATTCCGCATTCCTGGTTATCGCTGCAACTAACATTAGGGAAGTAAATAAAGCTGTCTTTGATGAAGCACAGCAGCGGGGAATACTTGTCAATGTAGTGGATGATCCTGAGCTCTGCACATTTTTTGCTCCTGCTGTTGTTAGACGAGGGGATTTGACGATCAGTGTTTCCACTGCAGGTAAGAGCCCGTCATTATCACGCCGCATTAGAGAACAACTAGAGGCCATTTACGGGCTTGAATATAGCGACTTTGTAGAATTGCTGGGTGAGATCCGTGCAGAGGTAATCGAGCAACATTTGGACTACAATGAAAGCGCAAGAGCATTCAGAGAGATATTGAATTCCGAAGTGCTGGATATGTTAGCGCATGGTGAATATGATAAAGCAAAAAAGAGGGCGCTTCAGTGTTTCTGATCCTGTCAGATCAAGACATACAAATCAAGGAGAATCAGAATTGAGCAATATACGTCCAAGACGTCTCAGATCATCGGAGACTATGCGTTCTATGGTGAGAGAGACCCAACTGTCGGTCAATGACTTAATATATCCCGTTTTTGCAGTCCACGGTCAAGGGATCAGGGAAGAGATTCCATCCATGCCTGGTTGTTTTCGTTTATCTATAGACGAACTATGCAAGGAAGCCACAGAAGTGCATTTACTGGGCATCCCGGGTATATTACTTTTTGGTCTACCTGAGATTAAGGACGAAGTGGGATCAGAAGCATATTCTGAAACTGGAATTATACAGGAAGCTGTTAGAAGCATAAAATCGGAGATTCCTGAGCTTTTAGTTATCACCGATGTCTGTATGTGTGAATATACATCTCATGGTCACTGCGGCATTATTTGCGATGGCGATGTGCTGAATGATGAGACCTTGTCGTATATCGCTCGAATCGCTCTATCCCACGCCGAAGCCGGTGCGGATATTGTTGCACCCTCAGATATGATGGATGGGCGGGTGCGTGCGATACGTGATGCACTTGAGACAAACGGCTTCAGTAACACAGCCATTATGTCCTATGCCGTGAAATACGCATCTGCATTCTATGGTCCTTTCCGAGATGCTGCCGAGTGCGCCCCACAGCACGGTGACCGCAAGTCATACCAGATGGATCCAGCAAATGCTCGTGAAGCGATTGTTGAGGCTTTACTTGATATCGAGGAGAGTGCTGACATTCTTATGGTGAAGCCGGCATTATCGTATCTGGATATTATACATCGAGTGAAAATGGCTACAAATCTACCTGTTGCTGCTTACAACGTGTCTGGTGAGTATTCGATGGTAAAGGCAGCAGCAACGAATGGTTGGATAGATGAGCGTAAGGTGACAATGGAGATAATGACCTCCATCAAGCGCGCCGGAGCTGATATCATTCTGACCTATTTTGCGAAAGACGTTGCACGCTGGTTGTAATATGAATCTTACAATACAAAAAGCCTGCCGAATATAATGGCAGGCTGGCAATAATGTACAAAAAATGGCTCCCCCTATTAGACGCACTTCGCAACTTCTTTTACTCAGACTCACCTGAATTAACTGCAGTAATAGTCAAACAACAGAACATTGACGCATGCGGACAAGTGAAACATGCATAACGACAAGTCCACTTGCCCGCCAACACCGACGTTCTCACTAAAATCACCAGCTTTAGATTGCACAGTATCTCCTGTCACATCAAAAGACTTACTACTTGATAATAGTTCCATAAATGGTCATATACAATGCAACATTGATCCTTTCGAGACGATTAACAGCGATCTGTCAACACGTAGCATACATTGTTACGATACTGATGTGAAAGTAGTTAGAAGCTCACAGTTTTCACCAACACAAATGAAGAAGAATATCAATTGGAAACGGGGACCAATTTCTGAATACTCTAGCAAGTCCCAGAGCAAACTGAAATTCTATCTACGTAACTTTCCAAATTTGAAGCAATGGATTATCTTAACATACCCGAATTGCTGCACGCCGGATGTATTTGCTGTCAAGAAACACATGGAGATCATGAGGAGATATCTAGCACGCAAACATCTCTCGGGCATCCGTGTTCTGGAATTTCAAGAAAAGGGATTGCCCCATTTCAATTTCGTTGTAAATGGAATAATTAATGAGGCTGAATTGAGGGAGAAGTGGCTTACAACTATTGGTAGTAGTCAAGTGCTTCACTTTGATAGTGCAATCTATATTGAGCCTATATATGATCAGATTGGTTTGTCTTGGTATCTATCCAAACCTGATCAAAAGACAATTCCAGAACAATACACAGGCATCGGTAGGTTGTGGAGCAAATTTGGGTCCGAATCAAAAATGAGTCCGAATGAAATAATCACGGGCAGTGAAGAGGAGATTAATTCGATAGTCGATACTTTTCTCGAATATGAAAATGAACAGCGAAGAGAGAATGATATTAAGCCACGAGAATATGACGGTGTTTATGGGTTCACATCCTATAACACAGCCAGTTTTCTCCGCAAGCAAATATCAGGAGAATACAGATAAGTGATGCCATTGGTTGCATTATTACTCGAATCCATCGTAGGCTGATGCAAAAATATCATTTGTGTTTTGGGGATTTGTCTGCATTGGTGTTTCGAAGGAAGTTAGTAGTGGTACGCATTTGTTCCATTACAAAATCCGCCTGACTTGGACTCAGCAAACCAAGGCAATATGCTATATCTCTAGCGTTATTCAACTGGTCGACAGACGCTTCACTCCTCAACAAATCTGACACCTCGACACCCAGTGCGTCTGCGATTCTTACAAGAGTATCAAAAGAAGGCGTTCTAGCAGTCATCTCCATACGAGCTAGAAAGTTAACGCTAATCCCAGCTAACTCAGCCAGTTGCTCCTGGGTAAGCCCAAGAACTTTCCTTCTTTCTCTAATTTTACTACCAAGAATATGTAGCAATTCTTTCAGCTTCTGTTCTTCATCCATCATACTGAATTTTATGGTTTCATCCTGTTTACGGCAATTGCCAGCAAGTCATGCAATATTATTGACACACAGGCATAGTTGTGCTATAATTCATCAAAGCTTTCGGCGCTCAGTCTCAAATAACAGAGCATTTCATACAGTTGGATGTTTGAATTGCGAGCTTGAGTTCATATGCTGTAGATTGCTTGTGCTATTAAAGTTATGTTAGCCACTCTAAACACTAGCAGAGAACCGATGCGGTGGGATCTCTATTGCTGATTAGCAATCCAGTGTTAATTTTGCGCGAGGTGCGATATGAGTGAAATGGCCTAATCATATTTGTAGCAAATGTCAGGAAATCAGGCTATAACTTTTACTCATAGACATAATTACTCAGGATTGCAGTAATTCGATCTGTTGGTTGATGCCATACATTAACACGACAACTCAGGTCTCATGTTAAAAGTCTATGGCGAGAACAATTTTACAATGTTTGACAATAGCAAGGAGCAAGAAATGAGCAATCAGACACTTATGTGCAATCGATGTGGACAGATCAACCCAATAGAGCGCAATACTTGTTTTAAATGCGGTGGGCCATTGCCCAATATGCATAAACTAGGCTTGACTGCTCAACCAAACAGGATTAAACAAATTGCACTAATCGTGACAATGATGTGTATTATAGCTGTGATGGGTGTGTTCTTGTGGTCCTATCAATCAAAGCATGGCAAAACAGTGTCAGGGCAGAATAGTATTGCGATAAGAGGTTCGTCTGTATCGGGTAATAGTCAAACCCAGTCAGTTGATCAATATTATAATGTTGGTATAGAAGATCTACTAAAGAAATATGAAGCATGTGCGATTAAAATAAATGACATCCGGCAGCAAAGCTCTGAACTCGACAAACAATTGAAACGCGCACAATCTTTAGGTGCAAACGACGAAGTAACTGAGTTGATGAAGGCGTTGGCGCCATATAAAGAGGAAATAAAAAATGAGCAGAGCCTGATATTGGACCTATATGTCCGATTAAAAACGTATTGTGACCAGGACAACAATAAAGAGTATGTTGCTAGTGTCTGGCGCAGATGTGATGTAATTTCGCGTCAATATAATCTACAGTAATGCGCGAGGTGCGATATGAGTGATGATGTTCTACAAGATGGAGTCAAGTTATACAAAGAAGGCAAAATCACTGAAGCAGTTGATAAACTGAAAGAATATCTCGCCCAAAAACCTGCTGATATCGCAGCAAGGACATATCTGGGCGCAGCGCTTGGTCAATTGAACCGTTATCCAGAGGCGGCTGAAGAGTTTCTCTGCTTGACTCGACTAGAACCGGGTAATATCAGGCATTATTATAATCTTGGGCAAGCATATGAAGCGTTCGACAGCGATCTTCAGGCCATTGGCGCTTACGAGAAAGCGCTTCAGATTGAACCTGACCACACAAAGTCTAAAGAACGAATCAAGGTTATCGAGACAAAACAAAAAAATGTCTCAGAGACGCAAGCTGTTGCCCCGCCGTCACCGCAACCTGCTGCATACGAACCGCCAGTCCCGTGGTCTCAACCGGGCGTTCCGCAACAGCCCACGGTTCAACCTTATGGAGCACCGCCTCCGCCTCAAAATTACAATCCGCAACAAACTTATGGCGCGCCTCCTCCACCATACCAAAACAATGCGCCAACTGGCATGGGATATAATGTGCAACCACAGAATATGCAATATGCGATGCCTGACTGGTTGGTGGTTCTACTGCTGCTTTTGATCACTCCTGTAGGCATTATTTTCATGTGGTGGAAGTCACGCTGGAGTTCTGGTGCGAAATGGGTGGTCACGGTCGTTTGGGCAACCTTGATTTTCGTAGGTTTTGGATCAGTGAATAACGTGATGCTGAGGAAGCAAGAGGAGGCTAGACAAAGCTCATGTGCCTCTCACCTGAAGATGATCGGTTTGGCGACGATGATGTATGCGCAAGATTATGACGAACACCTTCCCGCTGCTGATAAATGGAACGATTTATTAATACCTTACGTTAATGGTGAATCTGCATATCAGTGTCCCGATTCACCCCAGATGAAATGCGGCTACGCATATAACGCTTCTCTATTGTCTTTATCAGATACAGCGTTAGCAACCATTTCAGACCCTGCAACGACAGAAACTTGTTTCGATGCCTCAGCGGATTGGAACACCAACGGGGGATGGGATATTGCCGCCTACAGACACGGTAATGGTTTAAATGTCTCATATGCTGACGGCCACGTAAAATGGTCTGCAATGCCGAAACGCTGAACTTAGCACAATTTACGTATGTTTTTGCAGCATATGACTGTACATGAATATGATTCACCATTGGAGGAATCCCCCGCCGCTTGTGAACGTGGATCTTTAAAATGAACAAACTCAATTCTCAGCGTATTGTCGCTGCAGCAATATTTTGTGGCATTGCAGGATTTATTGGTTTCCTTATACAGGAGCCTCATATTCGTGCATATGAAATAGATACCGCTTCAGCAGGCCTTGAATCGGCGTTTGTAAGTTCAATACTAGCGTTTGGTCTGCTGGGTCTTCTCATAGGAATCGGATTGATTATTGCCGATGAATTTGGTTCAACATCGGGTCGACGAATCTTTATACGGGTGATGATTGGAGCAGTAGCCGGGGCCGTGTGCGGTGCAGGGGGGGGACTTATAGGACAGGGCATATATTCAATATTGTTGAACAGCGATAATTTAAACCTTGCTTCCTTAATAGCCGCTCGTACGATAGGCTGGGCGGCAGTCGGTGCAGGAACAGGGCTTTCCAGCGGTCTTGCAGTCAAAAACAAGCAAAAAGCAATGAAAGGAGTAATTGGCGGTGCTATAGGAGGTGCAATCGGGGGTATACTCTTCGATTTGATGAGTATACCATTTGGCGGTGGCACTGTCAGCAGGATGATTGGTGACACTGCTATCGGAGTATTTGTCGGCGTTTTCGTAATCGCAATTGAAGAAATGAGCAAAACTGCCTGGATAACAGTGGTTGCAGGAAAAAATGAAGGAAAACAATATATTCTTTCAAAACCATCCACTACAATCGGTCGCAACGAACTCTCCGATATACCGCTATTCGGTGATCAAAGTGTCGCAAAGAATCACGCTGTAATACAGACGATGGATGGCCAACAATACCTGTATGTTGATTCCGGTAGTGCCACAGGTACAGCTTTTAATAATGTTAGAGTATCGCAGAAAGTATGCACTGATGGCGACAGACTCCAGATTGGTCGTTTTATGCTTATATTCCGTTTACAAGCGACCGCAAAGACTCCTGTTACGACATACACGCCAAACCCATTAACAAGACAACCCATACAATATTCGTCGATTTGTCCGTTTTGTGGTGGAGTTTGCAATCCAGACACCGGACAATGTTTATGCAGTCCTGTGGGCGCTGTCTCGCCGAGAGTAATCGCTCCCCCGAACTTATGCGTGATGAGTGGGCCATATAACGGCAGATCATTCCCAATTAATGGTTTACAGATATCAATAGGTCGCGATTCTTCAAATAGCATAGTTATGGATCAGGACGGAGGTGTTTCCCGTCAACATGTATTCATTTCCTGTGAAAACAGCATATATTATGTCCGGGACAACAACAGCAGTAATGGCACCTATGTGAACGGACACAGAGTGAACCAAACGGCGCTTAACCACGGAGATATAATACATATTGGGGGAAGTGACCTAAGTTTCAGAGTCACATAGTTTCGAATTAGTCGGATTATAAAGGAGTCATTTATGGCAACACAAGCAATCGGACGGTATGAGATAGTTCGTGAACTGGGCAGAGGAAGTATGGGCGTGGTTTATGAAGCTACTGATAGCCAAAATGGCTCAAAGGTTGCCTTGAAAGTGCTCACATTATCCCAGTCAATTACCGGTGTTGACAAGCGCCAAGTAGTTGCACGTTTTCAACGTGAAGCTAATGCAGCAGGTTCATTAGTCCACCCAAATATAGCGCAGGTCTATGAATCCGGTGAATTCAACGGAAATTACTATATGGTAATGGAGTTTTGTAAGGGGACGACATTGCGTAATATGCTCAAATATGAGAAGCGTATCCCTGAGCATAAACTAAAAGTATTCGCAGACCAGCTTTTATCGGCATTGGAAGTAGCACACGCAGCCAATATTATACATAGAGATATAAAACCTGACAATATAATGGTCGGCACAGATAATCAGATAAAACTGATGGATTTTGGCATCGCCAAGTTTGTTGAAGCAGGCACAATGACTCAGACCGGACTGATGATGGGTAGCCCGGCATATATGTCCCCTGAACAGATCATGGGCAAAACGATTGACGCAAGAACAGACCTGTTTTCTACAGCAGTGATGATATATGAGTGCCTTACCGGCAGAAAGCCATTTGAAGCGGAAACCGTCACCGCTATCACCCACCAGATTATGTACACTGATCCGGAACCGATATCGATAGGAGCAGCATATTGGGCGGGGATTGTCTGGAAAGCGATGCAAAAGGAACCTGCAAATCGTTATCAGAATGCTTCTCAGATGCGATTGGACCTGAAAAATCAAAGAGCGCCTATCATGGCGCAAATGCCAGTCGCACCAATTCATAATCAAACTACATTCGCCCCTGCTCCAGCACCTCCGATTCTTCAACCACAACAACCCTATAATGCTCCTCCACAATCATACAGTCAGCAAACGACATACGCTCCGGGGCCTGTTATGCAGCCTAGACAGCCACCTGCACCCGGAATGCAACCACCGGGATATACACAGGTTGGACAGATCACCCCAGCAGTAGACAATACCTTGGTCTGGATATTAGCTTTTGTGCCTCTAATCATGATCTTCACAGACCGAATATTTAATCCCCTAATATCGTTCATCATAATAGTCGGTTTAAATATTGGTCTATCTTCAAGTGATCAGGTAAAGCTTAGGACACAAGGATTCAATACAGCTTATCTTAGCGGATGGAACTTATTGCTTATTCCTGTATGGCTATTTAGACGGGTTCGTCTTGTTGGTGGTAGCAATGACTATGCTATTGTCTGGATTGTAACATTCTGTATATCGCTGTTTGTTTAAAGTGGATTACACGAATGCTTAAGGATGCAACCTATAGATAGTCAAAAGTACAGAAACAACGGTTTTAACTGAAAGTGTTGAGATTCCATTGTACCTGAAGCCAAAGGTTAAGTTACTGATGCTTGATACATGCTTCAGAGGGTTCGGCAATCCGGCAGGCCCCCCAACATCAACGCAGCTACAATACGGTTGCTAAGAGTCATCCTGAGCTGATCTAGTGGTATCACGCATACAAGGCTTTTCTGGATGTCTAAAAGCAAGCACCAAAGCAACAGTCAATTTGTTTATCAATCTCAGATTAGCGGACAAAGGACCAAATACCAAATCATTGATAAGCACTCTTTATAATACATTCTAGAACCTGTCCCCAAATCAAATTGATCTGTTCTAGGCAATGTATAAATCTCTGAACATCATCACTGATTCACCAACCTCCTTTCTTCAATTTACTTGCGACATATTTCATCCCAAAATTCATATTATTTATTGAAATTCGACAACTATATCTAATAGAACATGCAATAGACTCTACTTATCGTCATATGGTGCACGGCATCCCATGAACACAAAAGGTAGGCTGAAACTGAACGAGGCAATGATATGAAGATTAATGTAAGCACTAACGAGAGAACAGACTATCCTGAAGCAGAATCAATACGAATACGAATTGCATCAAGGATACTTGCTATAAGTGCTATAAGAGCAGCAGCGAAACAGGCAGGTGCTGAAGAAACTGATTTTAAAATCAAAACTGATTGATGTCAGCCAATGTCTACATATTACTGCTTATATATACCCTTCTGGGTATATTAATATAGGTATCAGTATATAGATATAATCAGCAACATATCACTACAGATCGACGACTACCGGATACGGCTTGCAATGAGTAATCACTTCAGCCGTCTCACATCCATACTATAGGAGATTAATGATGAATACAACACAAAACAACAATGTCAACCCGAAATATATAAACATGACTGAGTTGAAGAAACTCCCCCTGGAACAGCGTATCACAGTGTTCTACACCAGGGTATCGACTGAAGATCAGGCCAAGAATGGGTACTCAATTGAAGACCAATTGAGTTATTGCCAGGAATGGTCAAACGGTAAGGAATGGAATTATTATCCTATTCTTGTCGTATCGGACGAAGGAGTGAGTGCAACTATTGGTTGGCGCGATCCTGAAAAACCCAGCCAAAAATATCGCAAAGGATTCAACGAGCTTTGGAATCTGCTTCGTAGTGGAAGAGTGGCCAATATCGTTACTGCTTATGGCGATCGTTTGAGCCGCAAGGACAGATACGCTGCTGCTCTGGCAGACGAATGCTTTGAACAAGGGACCCACATCCACCTAAGAGATATAGGTGAATATCTCGAATCAGAAGAAAAGCGGACACTGCTAATGGTTAACAGTATCATTGCATCGGATCAGGCTGTCAGAGGCAGAGCTAAGGTACGCGATAGCATTAAGCAAAGGGTGAAAGAAGGTTATCCTCCAGGCAAAGTACCATTTGGGTGGAAGAATCATGTGCGCACCGAAGCTGAAGTCCTGGGTAGGGTAAGACCATATGTGGAGCCACATATAGATCAGAAGCATGTTCTGCTTATGATAAAGGATTGGTATATTACAGGTCTCTCCTCTGGGCAAATAGCTACAAAACTTACAGCAATTGGGATACAGGCTCCCAGAGGAACGAAGTGGCACAGTAACGTTGTAATGCAGATACTGCTGAACCCCTTTCATGCTGGTTGGTTCAATTACAAAGGTCAACTCACCGAAGGGCAACACAAACAGTGGGCATTCTGGTCAATGAACGATCTTGATGAACTAAAGCGGATATATGATCGCCGGAAAAAGACAAATCACCCATTCGAGCATTCTGACTTACACCTGCTTGGTGGACTCATCATTTGTAGTAAATGTGGAAATCCAATCAGATTTGGAAGTGAAACCAGGTCTAAAACCGGTGCCCAATATTACTGCGAATATGGATGCAAGGGTGTAAGGGCTAGAGTTGATTTGATAGACTCTTATGTTATCGACCAGGTTCGTCAGATGTCTCAGTTGCAATTGACTCAAGAGATGGCAAGAGAAGAGGCTGTGAAGCTTCTAGCAATGGAGTATGATGATCCATCTGAAACGATACAAAACCTGGAACGACGAAAGAATGAGATCAATTCAGCTTCAAAACGTAACTACGATGGTTGGATCAGAGGATATGCCACCGATGATCAGTTTTCTTCAATGAAAACCGAACTAGAAAAAGAAATGAAGGCAGTAGACGAGGAACTAGAGCAATATAGGTCATTGAGTCAAGAGCGAAGTGATCTGGGTCGCAGACTTGAAGACGTAGTTAAGTTACTCTCAAGCTTTGACAAGATATGGGGAGAACTCAAGAGATCGGAACAACGAGAATTGCTGTATCAGGCATGTCAATCACTAGAACTGGACAGCGGAGTAAATGGTAAAGCTATCTTAAGAGTCAGAACATTTTTCCTGGATGAAGTGGAATATTTACTCCCGTCATACAAATTCTCTGCGGGTTGGAACTTTGGACCCTACGAAGGTCTTATGGTGAGTTGGCTTGCTTGTGCGAAGCTCAGACTCGATGGACTATCTGTGGTAGAAATAGCAAAACAACGAAATATTGGATTGAAAACAGCCAAAATGTATCTGTCCAAAATCGGCAAGGCCACAGGTGCTAAAACTATTGATGAGGCGTTAGAGATCATTCGACCATATCTCGACGAAATACCATCGGCGTTATTGATGCGAGAACAGCACGGGAATTCGCGGGGAAGTTGTAGCCAGCTAACAGAGACTCAGGTATCAACGCTAAAAATACGTGGTGAAAGCAGTTCCATCGATGAGGCAGCACAAATACTCGGTATCAGTAGAATAGCACTAAACTCACGTCTTTATGACACCTACCACAAATTAGGGGCAAGCAATTTGAAGGAGGCGCTTGAGAAAGCTCAGAGTCTGGGAACTGTAATGTGACACTCCAAACACTCCATCAAAACGGCTACTGACAAAATACAGGGATTCGCAGTCAATACTACAGGTATTTGGGGTATAATATGTATAGAGGTTGTTATATATAGGTTATTAGTTGTGGTTTGATGCTGACTACGCTCATATCTTAGGCGTTAACGCCCTTAATTAATCTATTTTATTCACATAAGGATGTAAAAATGAAAAATGACGAATTAAATGATCTTAAACAAAACTATACTCTAATGGGAAGTTGCAATTTTTCGGAATATATAATTGGTTATACTGCCAGTTATTGGTCCGCACAGGTGGCAACCTACATATCGCCAGAGTGTTCAAGAGAAATGGTAGAAAACATTTCAGGTTTTGTGAATCTACTCGCTACGTGGGACACTCAGAGCTCCATAACTGCATCTACGGCTCATCTTAACGCAACCATTATAAGTACCAAGCCTAGTGCTTCCAGTGCTACGTATTCGTATGCAATGCCTACATATCAATGTCCGTACGATCTTTACACACCATCATACCAAGATCAAAGTGTAGCAAGTTGCATGCAGCTAGCTACATATAGCACCTTAATACCTGGAGGTAAACACTAATGGCATGTTCACCAAAGCCCGTTTCATCACCCGAAGGCAATCGTGATGCGGTTCTATATGCCCGCGTTTCCTCCAAAGAGCAGGAACGCGAGGGTTATTCAATTGAGGCTCAACTCAAACTCCTGAAAGATTACGCCAGTAACAAAGGAATACATATCATTCAGGAATTCGTGGATATAGAGACAGCAAAGATCGCTGGAAGGAAAAACTTTAACGAGATGGTTCAGTTTCTCAAACAACAAGGAAAGAAAGCACCGCAAAGTGTTTGCCGCATCATTCTCGTAGAGAAGACAGATAGATTGTATCGCAATCCACATGACTGGCTCGCAATTGGTGAAATGGATATGGAAATCCATTTTGTAAAAGAAAACTTAGTCATTTCCAAGGATTCACGTTCGATGGAAAAGTTTGTGCACGGCATGATGGTACTGATGGCCAAGAACTATGTTGACAACCTTTCCGAAGAAACAAAGAAGGGAATGCTTGAAAAGGCAGAGCAAGGCATTTACCCTTCAGCAGCCCCACTTGGTTACATCAATGCAATATGCGATAGTAGACGCTTCATCCAGCAGGATACAGCGCTTGCCCCATTAGTTAATAGACTTTTCGAACTATACGCTACAGGTAGATACTCACTGATTCAGGTAACGCAAAAGCTTTTCGATGAAGGATTTGTGTATCGGAAGTCTGGTGGTAAAATCCAGAAAAGTCACATATACCAAATACTGACCAATCCAATCTATTATGGAGACTTTAGATGGAATGATAAGCTCTATTCAGGCACTCATGCCCCCATTATATCAAAAGAGCTTTGGGATCAAGTGCAAGCAGTGCTACAAGAAAATGGGAAACGAAATACAAAGCAACAGAAACACGACTGGGTATTTCGTGGATTGTTACATTGTGGACATTGTGGCTGCGCAATGGTAGCAGAAAGAAAAAAAGGTAAATACGTTTACTACCACTGCACAGGCAACAAAGGCCCGTGTTCTGAGAAGTATGTCCGTGAAGAAGAGGTAGCAAAGCAGTTTGCCGAAGGTCTCAAAGCTATACAACTGGATGGGCAACTGCTCGATTGGGTCGTAACCGCATTAAAAGCAAGCCACGCTGATGAGAAGCGTCATCACACAGAGATGATCACAGAGTTGCAACGAGAGCATCAAAAGTTGCAAAAAAGGCTGGATAGTATTTATGACGATAAACTAGATGGAAATATTACTCAGGAGTTCTACAATGAAAAGACTGTGAATTGGCGTCGAGAACAAAAAGATATTCTGAAAAAGATTGAATCCCATCAAAATGCAGACGAGAACTATATCGAAGAAGGTGTCAGAATACTCGAATTAGCAAACAGGGCATATGACTTGTATCAGCATCAGCCGCTTGAAAACACTCGAACTCTTCTGGACTATGTATACTCGAACTCAATTTGGATGGACGGCAAACTCATTGCAAACTACCGCAAACCATTCGATTTAATCGTGGAAATAAGACAAATGCAGGATGACATGGGAGTAGAGACTGGGGTTAATTTTGATAAAAATGCAGAAAATGAAAACTGGCTGCCGGACAAGGACTCGAACCTTGAACATCATGCTCCAGAGGCATGCGCTCTACCGATTGAGCTATCCGGCAACGTTATAAAACTTTATCATAACTGCTTTTGAAAGTCAAGGCGTTTTTGATGATCGTATTACTGTGCAATATAAACTTCCTGGTCAATTGTACTCTTTATTTTGCAGTCTCCATTTGACTTCATGAGCTCCGGCATGCTAGATTGTGCTGGTATGAAAAAGAATATTACAGCATTTATATTGGCGTTATTAGTGATTGCAGCTGGATTGTCTTCAGGCTTTTGTTTCGCTGAGGAGAGCGTTTCGAGCCGTTTAGAGAAGAATGAGGGCATCAAGACGATAATCCTGGAGGCGCCTTCTATTGTCGGTACAGAGTCATTTTATAACGCTGAAGGCCCTGTATTGATGCACAGTGGTAATAAACGGATCACGGCATCATCCCTCACATTCGACGCAATCACTGGAAAAGCAATCATCAAGAATGCTGTTATTACCTCTTGCACACAGACTCCTGCACATTTTAGTATAGAAGCACGGAAGCTCAGCCTCAGCAAGACAGGATGGGCTGAAGCGGATAAGCTTTCAATAAGACTAGGCCGGACAAAGATTTTCTATATTCCCTGGATCAAACTCCATTTTAGTGAACAGGGTGGAGGCCAGACAATGTTTCCCATGGTCTGGTATGATTCGACTGATGGGATAAGTATCAGTAAAAGTATATTGCTTTACGAAACAAAGCGTATCGAATCGGCAGTCAATGCTAAAATAACTACTAAAAATGGCACACAGGGACTTGCTTCGGTAGTATATGGAATTGATGGAGAACTTGCACCGCTTCCTGGCAGAGATCTTGGAGACACTTACTGGGCACCCGGGGCAATATCCGAATTTCGGAGTGTAATGGAGACTTACCCGACTGGCTATCCTGATTCTCTGGGTAAATATGCATCAAAGTTGCGATTGTATACAAATTATGCTGTTAAACAACGAATAGATGATATAGGCAATAACGCCATTACTGTCTTCAAGCGTCCTGAAGTGGGGGTTCATTACATAGGACAACCCCTTGACCGATTTGTAAAAACTCACGATCCGAGGCTTACATTATCGCCTGCTGTAGATCTCTCGTGGAGTAGAATGAGAGAAGATCCATCAGATTTGGGATCGGTGGAACGGGTGAAGCTGAGTGTTTCTGCTGCGTTTAATCTCTTCGATATGGGTAAGAATACAGCAATCCAACCAATTGTCAACCAGGTCTGGTATAAATATAGAAACATCAGAGATTATCAGATACTGACCTATGGACTCGATGCCAGTCATGTATACAATGATGGATCCCATGCCAACTTGCGGTATCTTAACAGGACTGGGCGTGGAACTGCCATATTTGAGAGTGACGATATAGATGTTCATCAGGAAATCCAGGCGGCTACAACAATAATGAGGGGAAATCGCAGGCTATCCCTGATGTCAGCGTATGATTTCCAGAAGCACAATTTGTATGACTGGGAATTTGGGTATGGATATGCTACTGATTGTCTGGATGTTGGTGCATACTACAACAGAAGACTGCAAAGAATTGGTGCTAAACTGGTATTAAAGAATCTATAATAATCTGTTCTTTACCATTCAACAGATTTTCAATATACGGAGGTAATAATGACAGGAATAAGGACCATTGATAGACTTGATAAGCTTTCGGGGAGCAGAGCAGTTGCGGCTGCGACTATTGCAGCAGTATTTATCGCTTTGTGTGCTCATATTTCGTTTTATCTGCCCGGCAATCCAGTCCCTGTGACCCTGCAGGTATTCGGTGTGCTGTGTTGCGGAATTCTGTTGGGACCTAGAATCGGCATGCTGGCTATTCTGGAGTATCTGGTAGCCGGTCTATGCGGTGCACCGGTCTTCTCAACTGTAGCTGTTGGATTGAGGTCAATACTGGGACCTACCGGCGGTTATCTGATAGGATTCATTGCGGCTGCAGGCGTGACTGGATACCTTTCGAAATCATGCGGTAAGATTACAAACAAGCAGAAAATATTGGCTGGTATAGCAGGTGTAACCGTTATATATACCTTTGGCGCCTTTTGGCTGCGTTGCTGGTTATCTGCAACAGGAATGAATTTTAGCGGATGGACGGCATGGGCTATCGGTGTAGCTCCATTTATGTTATTGGACTTGGTAAAAGTAATGATGGCTGTTGCTGTCAGTCGAAAACGATAGTTCCAAATCTGTCGGGACTGTGGTAACTGCCATAGACCACTGACCAGTTTAAGTACGTTGGCTTCGGTTTTGATGGGATGTTGCGTGTGAAGTTAATTGCCCATGTGCTTCCTGGAACCGGAGCCTTTACTCCCAAAGTTGAAAATGGTATTGCAAACTCCGTTGTCCATGTGTTTGAATCCACACTAGTTGCGCAGGTCCATATCCCGTTCCAAGATGCATTCATAGTATTATTGATCAGTTGGTCAAAGCGAACCCCTTTGGAATTCGTCGACAAATGGTAGTAACTGCGCCTTGCATTTGATGGATCCAGAAATACCTCAACAGAATCATCATAAAACACAGGACCATCCCGGTTTGTCACGGTAGTGGTCAAAGTTAAACCCTGATTATCCTGGATATTAAACGCAACATACAAGTATGACTGATCCCAGGCAGTCATTATGGTTGTTTGATTAGGGAAAATCTCACCATCAGAAGTATAAGTTATATTAGCATTTGCAGCAGTTTTCCAACAGTCATCATCTAATTTCCCGTCTATGACCACTGGTTGCAATGTACGAAGTGAATGCATCGTGGGGATTGGCACCACGTTTGCCGGTATTGTGATGGGTGGCGACATTGGGGGAATGAAATCCAAATCCTGAGACTGATAAGCCACGTAATTTGAGTATCGTTGCGCTGCTGCGGCCAATAATGGATTCGGATCCGATGCAGCGGCTGTAGTTAGCGTTAGGGCCTGGTCTTGTATGTTTCTGAACGGAAGTTCAGACTGTTTTGAATACGGGCCATTAGCAAGACTATTCAGCATATCTTGTGTGAGATACGAAGAGGCGAAAAGAGCCTGGCCGAAACAGCCTTCCTTGCGCGAAATATCTATTTGTTCGTTCACTGTCGCCGGTCTGGCTTTCATCAAATGTAAGCCTAACCCGATAGCAACTGGAATCTCATTATTGGTTGTACTGAGTGTTAATTTTGCTGCATTAGTTAGTTTGTCATTGTCTGAAAAGTAAGCCATAGGAGTAATGAAATCAACCCAACGATTGTCCACCCATTGCCGCCAGTTTTGCAGAAGCGTCATACGGGCAAATGTGATATCCGGTGCGACTGCTGCAGACAATTTGAGGTCAGGTTTGAGATAGTGCAAACGGAGTGATATTGCATGGACGAATGTGTTGACAAGTTCTTCGCGATACAATTGCCAGTCAATCCAACCCGGCGAGAGTCTGTCGAGTTCGGATACGTTTTTGCTGAAAATCTTTGCAAAGGTTTCTTGAGATACCTTATTATAGCCGTAAGGGTTTGGAGACTGGGACTCATATCGTATGTAGTCCAGGTGAAGTCCGTCAACAGAATATTTTCTGACTAATTCCGAGAACACATTTACTAAAAACTCTCTGGCTGCAGGTACAGACGGGCTAATCCAAAGCCCTCCATTCGCAGACAGGTCCGCTCCGTATTTATCCAATTCTACCCAGTCAGGATGGTTGTTGAGTATCCAGCCGCGATCCTTGGTATATCCAGCCCTGAAGACCCATACCCACGGGTGAACTTCTATACCACGTTTATGTGCTTCGGGTATAATCAGTGCGAGGGGATCGGGCTTGCCTGCAAACCTTGGGTCACGACCAATAAACCGACTCATATAGACCGAATAACCGCGGCATATTACTTCTGGAAAGATAACATTAATGTGAGCTTTGGAATATTTGTCCATGAGGGTGGACGCATCAGTTTTATTCACTGGCAAAGCGTCTGCATTTAGCCAGACTGCCCTGGTTTCCGGGATGAAATTAGTATCAACGGGTTCTGCATATGCACTTAAGGTTGATAGAATAAGAAAGAATACACTACAAGACACTTTAAATGACATAAAAAATCCACCTCGAATAATGGATTCAATATATCATGCAGTGGATAGATGGTCAATAATTGAAATTAGACAGGCTAGATACGTTTGGTCATTACTACCATCGCGTGTTTATCAGTTTCTCGGATTCTCACTCTATCCATCAAATGGTTTATGATGAAGAGTCCATATCCATTTTCTTTCTGAGTATCGGGTTCTTGTGGGACGATCATACAGTTATTGGAGGATTTTGAGTTTGAAACGGTTATGCATATATCCTGTGCTCTCAGAACGCACTTAACACGGACTGCCGGATTATTTTTGCTAGTACATCCATGCTTAACAGCGTTAGTACAGGCTTCTCCGACTGCTACTGTTATATCATCTACCTGACCGGAAGTGAAATGTAATGAACTGGCGAATGCAGCTACAGCTTTTCTAGCCAGAAAAACATGCGAAACAGAAAAGGGGATTTCCAGATTAATGACTCTGCGATGGCTCAATTACTACCGCCTTTTGTCGCAGTTCAGTATGACTGCAAAAATGTGATAATCGTCAACGAATTTACTAGACATTAATCATTATCGGAAAATGTATCAAAAGAATTATAGTATCACAAAAAAAAGGGGCTGATGCCCCTTATTATTAATCGCGTATTCAACAACACTTAATTCTGGTCTTGCACGTTTCGATAGAAAGTGCAAGACCAGAATTGGAAATATAGACACTACTTAAAGATTGGGTCTTTTATGACGACTACATTCAAGTCATCAAGGAACTTAGACTTGCTATTCTCGTAAGTCAATATCTGTGCATCACCATCACTCAAAACAGGATCGCAGGAAAATGAACCGCCTGCTCTGCCTATACAGCGGATGACCAGCGGGTTTGATCCAGCTCTCTTGTTCTTGAGAGCACTATCCATAGATGTCGCATAGGAAACGATGCCTTTTTCAACCACGGTATCAGGAGAAGCGGCAACACCATCCCAAACGACAGAACCATCTCCCTTGCGGATTTTGGGGCTCATTGCTCTCTGCAGTTTGAATCCCGTGGCGTCAATGATGACTCCTGTGTAGGGTTTGCCTTCTTCGGAGGGTTTCGCGGAAGCCATTACATCAGGTGCACTGGGATCGATATCAGTTGCCTTTACTTCTTCCGGCGGTTTAGGAGAGCCCTTTTTGTCGGCTTTCAGGACTACTTTGACACTTGCTTCTACAGACACATCAGCTGTAGAGCTAGTGTCAGTGCTAGCCTTTGGGTTAGATTCTGATGTTCCAGGTTCTGATGGAGCAGGTTCAGAGAGGAAAATTGAAGCTGGAGAATTATCTCCAAACATTGGAGCTTTCATTTTGACGATAACAATAGTATCGCCTTCGACAGTCTCAGTTGAGGTGCTAATGATCTGAACGTTTTTTACAAAGCCCTCGATTTTCTGGCGTATTGTAGTATCCGCCATATAATCTTTGCCTGTAGACTCATAGCTGATTGTGGTGCCTTCTATGGCCATTCTAAGGTTCGCTATAGCATCCATCTTGGCATAGTCACGCGCTTTGAGTTTTGCAACAGCACGATTAGGCACTACTTCAGGTCTTGGAACCGCACCATGGCCTTCTACAATGTAGACCAAGTTTGTCCAATCAATCTTAGCATTCTCACCTATTTGCTGTATACTTGTTTTCGGAGTACTCTGTGCCGAACACATTGTGACAACCGACAAGCACAGCGCGACAGCTACTAGAACAATTACCAGTTTACGCATTTGTGTATACTCTCCTTTTCGCTGGATCATGGATATTGAAGCTGAATACGCTTTGCGCAATCACGCAAAGTATGGCGACACTACCATAAGACGCAGATGTAATGTCAACATTTCCAGAAGAATTGTTAACGGATATTATTATTCCATAATTGTGTCCAATTATCCTCCTTAATGCATATGGTTTGTTGCGTGACTGCCTCTCAACAATGTAATATATATACATGCAATTAGATTATGCGCTTGAGGCTGGTTTGAAAAATATAACAATATTATTTACTGTTCTTGCTTTTGTATTTGCTGTGCAAATTGCTTCTGCATCTCGTCAGTCACACATAATAGTTGTCGTTGCTGCTAGTACATCTATCAATGATGTTGTCCACAGCTATCTTCCTAATATCACCGACTATCTGAATGAGTCCTCTGTTGGATTACTTAGTATACGTACAGGACGTCCTCCGCGTGACGCCAGTCCATTGTTTCTTCCAATTGCTGAACCAGGTTGTGTAACAGCAGGAGCTGGATCTCCGGCACTTGCTGATGAGACTACTCGTCTGGCCGAAGGAGCACGCTCCCGTGTATCAGCTCTCGATTTCATGGCCCGCACTGGTGTGCGTATAAACAGCAACAATATTCTTGCTATGGGTGCTCCTGGAATGGCTGCATTGAATAATAGTGGTTCTTACCAGGCACATCCTGGACTCCTTGGCGACACTCTGCATAATTATGGTCTGAAGACTGCAATTGTTGGCAATTCTGATGAGTTGCGATTACAACATAGGGAATCTGTATACTTTGCAGCTGATGGAAATGGTGTTATTGATTCTGGTGATGTATCGTCTACAAGTCTTACAGAACAGTCTGTTCGTCACGCATATGGTATAAAAGCAAATATCGCATATTTATGTAACAGAACCCAGCAGGAGATGCAGCATGCTTCACTGATCATTGTTGATTGTGGTGATACATTGCGAGCTGATATGTATGCAACTTTGTGCATGGAAGAACAGTTACCGCGGATTAGATATGCTGCGTTGCAAAGCCTGGATGGATTAGTCGGGAGTCTTACAAAGATAATAGGACCTGACGACTATCTGATTATTATCTCACCTAATGCGGCTCTAAACCCATCTACTGGAGGTCAGCAACTAGGTTGGGTTGCAATCAAAGGCCCCGGGTATGAACGCGATCTACTCACATCACCATCTACTCGCAGACCGGGAGTAGTTGTACTCACAGATTTCGCTCCAACTGTCCTTGCCTCACTAGATATTCCAGTTCCCAAAGAAATGACTGGACGGGCTGCCACTAAAGTAAAAAGATCAGATTCCGGGTCACTGGCTACTCTTCAAGAGCTAGACAAACATGCTGTCGTTGAATCGCAACGTTTAGTAGTAATGCGCGGTACAAGCGTAGTGTTTGCCATTATTACTGCGTTAGTAACTTTGATAATAGTCATGGGAAGTAAAAAATCTTTGCGACGATGTGCAGTATGGTCTGCAGCGGTCACGACTACAGTTCCGGTGGCTCTCATAGTCGCTCCAATTATATGGGACACAGGAGCACTTGGTACAACTTTAGTAGTTTTTCTACTTGTCTGTATACAGACTCTGCTGGGAGTTATGTTTCTTCGAACACCACGCAAATTGGTTGCCGGCGCCTGCATTTTGACCCTATTGCTTATTGGCCTTGATCTTGTATTTGGACTGGGATGGATGAGGTCATCACCAGCAGGATATGCTATAGCTGAGAGCGCCCGTTTTTACGGTATAGGCAACGAACTGATGGGAGTTGCTTTGGGGTGTGCTTTTGTACTACTTGCCATTGGTTGGAGAAAATTTCAAATATCACTGCTCAAGCAAATGCTCATTTCGACATTGCTATTGGTGTTACTGTTCATTTTTATTGGTGGATCAAATCTAGGAGCCAATATCGGAGGAGCCTTGTCAACAATGCCTGCTGCAGTTGCATTTGTATTGGCGCTACGCAGTAGACGTCCCACAATTAAGGGGGTATTGCTCTCGATTGTTATTACTGTTGCTGCAGTATCGTGCATATTTGTCGTTGACTATTTTAGAGTGACTTCCCAGCAAACTCATGCAGCAAGGATGCTTAGTCTATTGCATGCAGGTGGTATGGGAGAAGCTTTGCAGGTAATATTGCGTAAGATTCAACTGAATCTAATGCTTGTAGTCAACAGTCTCTGGAGTAGGTTGCTTGGGATTACAATTCTTTCAGTCATTGCTTTATCAATTCAACTGCGAAAGAATACTGGAAAGATATTTGCATCTAAATCTGAACACGCCTGCTACGTGTCACTAATCGTTGCAACAGTTTGTGCATTCGTATTCAATGATTCAGGCGTAGTAGCTGCTGCTACATGTGGCGTGTATCTCTGGCTGATATTGATTCTTCGAAGTTTTGAGCTACAGAGCGAGTGATATATACGGATCTGCCGAATGAAGCAAGATATTTGGTATTTCTTCCTTATCTTGCGGCAGAGAATGAATTGTCTGAGCAATTGTGTCAATCATACTATACCTCGTAAAATCTAAAGGTATTTCCACGGTATTCGAAGATTATACAATATTAAATTGTTCTATGAATTAGTAGAATGATTATATGATATCGGATTTTATGGGAGCTTTTGTATGGATATTTATGCCACTGGTTTCCTTGGCTAAAAGAGCGGCCAAGACTCCGGTGGTAGCAAATACAAGGCAGACAACCAGGATCACCTGGTACGCGTGCATTCCGTAATGGACAGTGTTGCTGATGACTTTTGCTTTACCCAATAAATCCAGAATTCTACCAGACATTATCGATACAACGGTTATGAGGATGTAGACCGATCCATTCATCACTCCGACGCTGGTTGCTGCGAAGTTGGGGAGATTCAGCTCCTTCACAGAAGCAGCGAATATTGGTGCACCGGCAGATCCGATTCCAATCAACACAGCAAACGGTATCGCCAGGCTACTGTTGCCGTGAATAAGTAGTATAGCTATTATCGTCCCAAGAACACTTGCTACTGTTACAGCTATCATTAGGGGGCGCCTGCGGTTCCCAATGGCCGTAGACACTACACCGGTAAGGACAGAGGCTGTCATCGAAGTTAGCATCATGAAAAATGTTGTGGAAGCAGCCGTTGCAGATGTCATTTTGCAGCAGTCTTCCAGCATTTTCTTTCCTATGACCCCCTGCATAAGGAAAAAGACCATAAATGATACAGCGCAAGCATATGTGACTGCATACATCATTGGGTTCTTTGATACAGACTTGAGTGCATCGAGTATTTCAGAACCCTTTTGGAATTTCTTAACATATGTATTGTTTCTAAATGCCAGACCAGCTCCGATAGTGGTCAAAGAGCAGGCAATTGCCACAACCAGAAGACTTTCCCTCCATCCATAATTTCTGACCGCAATTTCCAATGGTTTTGTAGCAAAGAGTCCACCAGAGTATCCAGAAAGAATCATCATACTCAACAGTACTGAGAATCTATGATCACTGAAGCGCACATCGAGTTCCTTGATGATTGACAGGTACATCAAGCTTCCACCAAGGCCAACAAGCGCTCTGCTTGCGTAAAGCATCGGGATGTTACTGGAAAGAGGAAAGAGTAGGGAACCAATACTGAGCAGTGTTCCACCTGCAAGAATAATTCTGGATGGCCCGAATCGGTCCACCAAGCCTCCAGTGATTATCTGCATTGAGGCATATATAAACAGATATATACCGCTCAGGTAAGTCACCTGCTCAGCGGTCATTTTCATATCTGATTGGATTTCGTTGAATATGGTTCCTGGAATACCTGTTCGCTGTATATAGGAAAAAGCATATAAAGCAGCCATAAATCCGATAGCAGTGATTATGTGCGCCTTGTTAGGCGACTTTGTTTTTTGTGAATACAAAATCCCTCCAACTAAATACTCGGTAATAGATTATGTCGCATGATCAAGATTTGTTTCTTGAAGCATTCTGCGACACAACACTAGCCAAGTCACCAACTGGTAAATAAAGAGTAAATGCAGTACCTACACCTTGAGCACTTGATACAGTCAACTCGGCACCCATGACATCTACCATCGCTGCAACAATACTTAGACCGATGCCAAAACCACTGGGCTTGTGTTTACCGGGGAAATCCAACTGCCTGAATTCATCATAAATCGTAGAAATCTGTCCTTCCTTGATTCCAATACCGGTATCGGCAACAATAATTGTTGTGCTATTCTGTTCAATTTCTATAAAGATATCTATACTCCCGCGATCTGTGAATTTGATAGCATTAGTTAATAAGTTAGTCAGGACTACAAGTAGCTTTTGCTCATCATACATCCCCATGCGGTCTTCAGAGTTATCTGTAATATTAATAGCTACACTTTTTCTTGAGGCCAAAGGTGTGGTTGTAACCAGCACCTGGCTCAGCAGCATACCCGGATCGCATACTTTGAGGCGAAGGGTAGGGGCTCCACAACTCAATCTGGTCATTTCAAGAATAGTATTTACAATATCCATTAATTGGGTTGAACTGGCAAGGATACGATTAATCATATCAGACTGTTCATCGCTGATAGGACCAAATATGCCTTCCAAAAGCATCTCGCAATATCCTTGAACAGCGGTAAGTGGAGTACGAACCTCATGGGTCACATTATTCAGAAATTCCTTCTGAGTCAGATACGCCTTATGGAGTTCCTCATTTGTTTGCAAGAGTTTATCCACTGCGAGTTTGCGATTTGTAACATCGTGGACGGTTTCTATGATGCCAAATATATGATTATCCACACTTCTATGTGGAACGTAGGATATCGTTGCATACTTTTGACTGCCATCAGTCCTGCTTATAAATGGCACATCCTTGATAACGATAGTGTCTCCATCTAAAACTTTGTTTAGATCCACATCGATATGGTAATCCGATGTGTTTGGTGGGAGTTCCTGCACATTCTTCCCAATAGCATCCATGCACATGATACCGGACCATTGTTCCATGAAACAATTCCAGGCGACAACAGTCATGTTCTTATCGAAAACAACGATGCCCTCCCCGGCTCTCGCGACAACAGTGTCAACAAACATATGAGCTTCTGCAAGACTGCTTTCAGCTGCTTTACGAGCTGTTATGTCTTCAACAACAGCAATCAGGTGTAATGCTTCCCCTAGAGCATTTCTTACTGCTGTAGCAGAGACTCTAGCCCAAACGGTATGACCATCTTTGTGAATATATCGTTTTTCAATCTGATAGAAGTCGGACACATCGGAATGATTAAAGGAATCGAAGATATCTGTGGATAAATGGATGTCATCTGGATGGGTTATGATGCTGCTTGTATAGCCAATTAAATCATCAGGATTGTATCCAACTAATCTTTGGAAATTCTTGTTGCACAGTTTCATGCAACCATCCAAACCAAAAACAACGATTCCAATTGCTGCGTTATCGAATACCGCCTTGAATTGTTCTTCACTATCTCGTAGTCTCTGTTCGGCTTTCACTCGGGCAGTTACGTCTACAGCGACATAAAGCACACCGGATATTTCACCGGCATCATTTCTAAATGGAACTTTATCGAATTGAACAAATTCTATTCCGTGGTCCTCTTGACAGGGTTGAACAGAGTCCCGAATAGCTATTCCGGTATCACAGACAATCTTATGTTCAAGAATGAAACGTTTGCGGAAATCGGCTTTAGCATGAGGGTGTAGATTGATCAAAAATGAACCTGTTATCTGATCCAGAGATCTCCCAACTGCTTCAGTATATGAGTCATTGGCCCATATAAGACGGAAATCGTTATCTACAAAAAACACATAAGCTGGTATAGAATCTACAATACCAATAATCTCTTCCCTGTGTTTTTTAATCTCTTTACGATGCTGATATCGCTCTGTGATTTCGAAAATTGAACCTGAAGTACCAGCAAAACTGTTGTCAACATTTCGCAGTATCCGTTCACGGACCTCGAAATAACGGATATCGTTTAATGAACCTGCAGTAAGTTCGTAGGACATTGATTCATATCCACGTTCATATGCTTCGTGGCATGTTCTTGGTTCTCCCTGGACGAAATATGCTGCAAAATCATGACGAATTGAAACTTCCTCTCTAGTCTTACCAATCATATCCTCAGGAGTCGCGCCAAGCATCTGCTGAATGGCACCACCTACAAAAGTAAAGACATCATTTTCATCTATTGAGAAAATGACATCATGTGCATTCTCCACAACTATACGATAGTGTTCTTCGCTCTGTTTAAGAGCCTCTTGAGAGTTTCTTTGATCAGTAATGTCTTTCACAAGGACCAGCATCAATGAAAGGGAACCCTGTGTGTCATGCAGATCAGTGGAAACTACCTCACACCATACGTTTTTGCCGTCCTTACCATTAAATATGATCTCTTCGGTGTGTTTTCGGCATTCACCTGAACCTGGTTGTTCGTTGCCCAGTAATTCTGAAACACAGTCTATGCAGTCAACAAAAATGGATATATTAAGTCCCTTTAATTCGTCTGCATCATAATTGAGCATTGCCTGAAATGCTGGATTAGAGTCTATTATATGCCCCATTGCATCTGTTACAATTATGCCAACGCCAGCCATCTCAAATACATTACGGTATCTTTCTTCAGATTCCCTCAGTGCTTGCTGGGTCTTGATTCTCTCCGTCATCGTAGATTGGGCAGCAAGACCATGCCGTAATGTTGACGAATGGTCTGATGGTATGCTATCCAGAAAGATTAATGTGGGTTCATATTCAGATGATGGTGGAATCTCTCTACAATCAATCCAAGTTTCAGCAAATCCGTTATTCTTGACACGCATTTGGAACTGATTATCTGATGTTTCCGAGGATTTGTTTCTTATTATAGTATGAGTATAAGATGGATCTGAGATTAACCAGCGTGTGATAGGAGTATTCTCAACAGATTCCGCTGTCGAGGGATTTAGCAAGATTACTGCTGCCGGACTAGCTGCAATTATAAGGTCATCTACAACGGCAATCACAGACTGCGGATGAGTATGAACCAGATGTAAGACTGTATCGCTTATCGTGAAGTGCTTTCCGGGCATTCCCAACTCCTAGGTACCAACAATACCAATGTACATTCTATGAAATATGTCTCGTTTTTGCAAAGAAAGCCTCTGTTATTTATCAAGCAGGAACTAAGATATACGACGTAGAGAGCAAAATATATCCTCTAGCAGAAATAAATATCATAATTCTACTTTTGCCCAAAAGTAAGGTTAATGCCGAATCAGGTGAATATTGTGGGCAAGATTACCGGGATTGTGGCTAGAATGAAGGATACTTAGTGTTATCCGTGTAAGACATGCTATATACCAGTTATTGGTGTGTTAAGCATTCATTATTTGAGGTGTTTGTCAGCGTGAGCGAAAATACTGATATCAAGGACATTTTAACTTGCAAAAAGTGTAGTTCTGAAATCCGCTCTGGAAGAGCATATTGCAATAGTTGTGGAAACAAAGTTGCGGATACATGTGCAGAGTGTGGTAGCATACTGGCTGTTGGAGACGTATATTGTTCGGGGTGTGGGAGCAAAAATACGGAACGAAACGCAGGATGTCCTTCATGCAAAACTCCTTTGAAATATAGAAATCAAACGTTTTGTACAGAATGCGGCATGTTGCTGATAATGCAGTGTGCCTCCTGTGGTGCACCGATAGATGATGAGTGGAATCATTGTGCTCATTGCGGCAGAAAACTGGATTCTGACAGAATAGATGTCCATACGGCTACCCGGGCTAAAGAGCGCTTGGTAAATGTATCAGATACTACAAAATACCAAGGAAATAGTGCTGAAGACTGTAACAAAAGGGGACTGGACCTGTTTCAGAATGAAGAATATGCTTTCGCTATTGAAGAGTTCAAAGCAGCTGTTGCAATAGATCCTCAGAATCCTTCATACCACTGCAATCTGGCTGTCGCGTTAGATGAGGATGATCAGGATGAAGAGGCTTTGAGGGAATATGAACTGACTCTAAAGCTGGATCCCGCCGATACTACTGCTTTACTTTCACTGGGTTATATGTATAGTGAGAATGAAGAACCTGCAAAAGCTGAAGAAATGTGGAACCGCGTTATACAATTAGCTCCGGGCTCCGCCGAAGCAAAGGAAGCTTCCGATAATCTTAATCATCAGACGGAGATATAGATAATGAGTAGCAGAAATCTTAGTCCTCAGCACATGTTTGAATTACTTGCTGCCGATCATCTGCCGACTAATGCGTATTCACCAGACAAATTCAGCAGCGTAACTGAATGGCAGTCTGAAACTCTACCGAAAGTCATTGCCACTGCTGGTGATTTTCCGGTAAGAGTTCCTGCAAATCCGGAAATGATTGTCGAATGGGAACACGATGGTCTACGAAAGCAGCGGTGGATTATCGACGTTGGGAAACACATCAGTGCTTCATTCCTTGTGAATATCCCATCGGATGCTTCTCCCGATGATAAGCTTCCAGCCATTCTATGTTGGCATGGCCATGGACCTTTCGGCAAAGAACCTGTTATGGGCAATGATTCCTCAGCAGAATTGCGCACTGCAATAAGCAACCACGGTTATGATTATGGTCACCAGATGGCAAAGTCTGGTTTTGTAACATATGCTATCGACTGGATTGGGGCAGGGGAACGCAACGACACAAATAAACCCCATTTCCGAAGTGTAGCTGGGGGAAGAGACTGGTGTAATCTGTTGTATTTGCATGCCACTATGCTCGGGATGACAAGTATTTCCATTAATGTTACTCATGGTATGGCGGCGACCGACTTTGCATGCACACTGCCTAATGTCGACCCGGAACGCCTGGGGGTGATGGGGTTGAGTGGCGGTGGTACGATGACAACATGGACTTATCTGCTTGATTCCCGTTTTAAGGCTGCAGAGATCATATGTTATACAGACTTATGGGCTTGTTTTGGAATCCGAGATATAAATTATTGCGGTATGCAGGTTACTCCTGGTCTTTACAAGCTTGTTGATCTTCCGGATTTACAAGGACTTCTTGCACCAAGACCTCTTCTTATCGATATAGGAATCTATGATACCTGTTTCCATATTGATTCCTCATTAGCATCCTATAAGAAAATTGAACAGATTTATTATGCAGCCGGTGCTGCCGACAAACTGGAACTTGATCTCTTTCCTTCAGAACACAGTTGGGCTGGAAACAAATCCAGAAACTTCTTTGGAAAGCACCTCTAGAGCACCGATACGACCCAGGTTTTTTGCTCAGTCTCAATATCTGGTTACACATCAGCTTAAGCAGTATTTGTGAGGACGATTCAAGGTATGGATGAACTTAACGAGCAGTTCGTACTGAGGGCTATGTTTGACTCTGCCCCTTTTCCGGTTGTCTTGATTTCCCAAGATGGGGTTGTGACAAAGAGTAATAAGCAAGCCGAAGCTTTAGTCAACAGTATCTTATCGTTGTCAGATGAGCCAAGTGATTCACTTTCTATACTGGAGCTTCTTGCTGTTCCATCAGAATTAGTTTTGGGAATTGGCGCCCCAATATGTTTTGAGCATCGTGTCAGTAGTGATGATGTTGCCAGGTATTTCAGGATTACTGTAAATCCTGTATCTAATCCTGATGCACATCGACTGCTCTTTGTTGAGGAAGTCACAGAACGGCGCAGGTTTGAGGAAAAGCTGCTTCATCAAGCTAGTCATGATGCATTAACGGGTCTGCCAAATCGGGCATTATTCCATGACCGGCTGACTCATGCCCTGGCTTGCGCCAGAAGAGAATGGAAGTCCCTCTCATTACTGTATGTTGATCTGGACGGCTTTAAGTATGTAAATGATACTATGGGGCATACTGTCGGCGACAAACTACTGAGAGAAGTTTCCGGCAGGCTAAAGGGATGTCTGCGGGAAGTCGACACAATTGCAAGGATGGGTGGGGACGAATTCGCAATTCTGCTACCAAACGTTGGGGACTCACAGCACGCAATGATAGTGGCTCAGCGTATACATGAAGCAATCGGACAAGGGTTTTACATTGATAATCAGGATTGCTTCGTGACTGCGTGTGTTGGGATTACGATCTTCCCTGACGATGCCAGTGATACCGAGACAATAATAAGAAATGCAGATACAGCTCTCCATCGAGCAAAAAAACACGGCAGAAACTCAACACAGATATATACCCACTCCCTCAATGCTGCAGCAGTAGAAAGAGTTCGTCTTGAAAGCAGCCTCCGTAAAGCCCTTGAACGTAAAGAGTTCGTCTTGTTCTACCAACCCATTATCGATACGCAGAATGGTCGAATCATCGGTTGTGAAGCACTTATACGATGGATGCATCCGGATATGGGAATTGTATCTCCAATCAGCTTTATACCTATCGCTGAAGAGACAGGTCAGATTGTGGAAATAGGCGAATGGGTTGTTAATGAAGCTTGCAAACAAAACGCAAAATGGCATGCTATGGGATATCCTGTTGATGTTGCCGTTAATATGTCTGCTCGAAGCTTCAGAAACA
>Ga0073936_10000501_pt1 | contig 60347 bp, 56 predicted proteins | sample AliMusrvi5mmetaG_FD_87041 | JGI IMG/M metagenome (GOLD analysis project Ga0073936, IMG submission 87041) | Freshwater lake bacterial and archeal communities from Alinen Mustajarvi, Finland, to study Microbial Dark Matter (Phase II) - Alinen... | ecosystem: Environmental > Aquatic > Freshwater >...
CCCCCGCCCTGCGGCGTCGCCCCCATTCGCCCGCCTACGCTACGCTCCGGCGGGCGAATGGGGGCGCTTTGTGCGTGTCCAAGTTTGATCGCGCACTGTCCAGGTTTGATCGCGCCGCGACAGAACAAATTTCAGGGGGCGATCACAATGCCTGTGCGGCATCAGATCGCGAGCGCATCGAGCCCGGTGAAGGTGACCGTGAGCCCGCCAATTTTTCGGGTGTGCGGGGTCGGGACATTGGTGGCGACAACGAAATTCTTTCCGGCCGGATGGAGAGAGCGGAAGACTTGGAGGTTTTTGGGTTCGAAGCGGGCGGCGTCCCATTTGCACTCGATGGCATCGGCGACGCCGCGGCTGCCGGGGAGGACGAAATCCAGCTCATGCCCGTCCTTGTCTCGCCAATACATGACCGTCGGCTCGCCGGGGTCGGAAAGCAGGCGGTCGAGGACGAGATGCTCCCAGAGGAGGCTGCAGTCCTCCGGGCGAAGGTCGGCCCACCCCCGGGCAAACGCGACGAAGCCGGTATCGAAGCCGTAAACTTTGGGCTGGCGGACAAGTTCTCGCTTCCCTCCCTTCGAGTAGGGACGGATGAAAGCGGCGACATGGGTGAGTTCCAGCACGTCGAGGTAGGTGAGGACCGTGGGCCGGCTCAGACCGCAGAGGCCCGCAAGGGCAGTTGCTTCCATCTGGCCGCCGCTGAGGCGCAGAACGCTTTCGACGAGCTTGAGAAAGCCTCTGCGCTTTTCCACCCGGAAGAGTTCCTGCACATCGCGGGCGTAGTAGGAGTCGAGCCATTCGGAATAAAAGCCGGGGTCGTAGTCCTCTCCCAGCAGCGCCGGGGGCAGGCCGCCGCGATGAAGGCGGAGGCGGAGATCGCGCACGCCGAAGGCGGACAGTTCTTCGTGGCGCACCGGAACCAGGTGCAGGTTGCGCTTTCGGCCGGCGAGGCTGTCGCGAAACTTCTGCGTGGCGGCGAGAGTCGAGGAGCCGGTCGCGAGGATTTTAAGCTCAGGGAATGCGTCCGCACCAATTTTGAGCAGGCGGCTCGGATCGGGAAGCTGATGGACCTCGTCGAGAATGAGCCGCGGCTTGGAGAGGGATCGGTAAAAGGCCTCGGGGTCTTCGAGCAGCCGCTGGGTGGAGGGCAGGTCGCAGTTCAGAAACTCGGTATTCCCCAGTCCGGCCGCCAGCGTGGTTTTGCCGACGCGGCGGACACCGGAAAGCCAGACGATGGAGGCCTTTCGCCAGCAGGTTTCGATACGATCAAGCCAAAAGGGACGGGAAATCACAAAAACACTTATTACAAATAGTCGGACTAAATGCAATAAATAAAATCCGCGCCAGAAATTCTGATGCTATCCGTGACAGGTCGTGTATTTTCCAGGGGGATCACCGACATTTTACAGCATGCCGTTTTCAGAAATATTCGACCAATCTCAGCGGGTGAAATCCCGTGTTGTGAGGGGGTTCGAGGCGCTTCTCGGGCCGATGGACAACCGCGCCCTGGGGGAGCTTGCGGGGCGTGCCGCGGCGCTGACGAGACGGCATTTCGGCCGCACGATGCGCCTGTTCGCGCCGGTTTATCTCTCGAACGAATGCATCAACTCCTGTGCCTATTGCGGGTTTTCACGCGAGAATGCGATCCAGCGTGTGACGCTCGAGATCGGCCAGGTCGAGGCCGAGGCGAGGCACCTGGCGGCCCAGGGGTTCCGGAATATTTTGCTGGTGGCGGGCGAGCACCCGAAGTTTGTGGGCGGCGAGTATCTGGCGCAGTGCATCGCGCGGCTGCGCGGGTTTGTTCCCGGCCTCTCGATCGAGGTGGCCCCGATGGAGGCCGAAGACTACCGGCCGCTGGTGGGTGCCGGAGCCGAGGGGCTGGTTGTTTACCAGGAAACCTACCACCGCGAGACCTACCGGAAAATGCACCTTCACGGGCCGAAAAAGGATTTTGGCTGGCGGATGGACACCGCGGAGCGCGGCGGCGAAGCGGGGTTCCGCAGGATCGGGATCGGGGCGCTCTTCGGGCTCTGGCATTGGCGGGAGGAAGCATTGGCGCTGGCGGCGCACTTGGAGTATTTGGAGCGCACCTGCTGGCGCTCGCAAATCACGGTGAGTGTTCCCAGGCTGCGGCCGGCGGCGGGGGAGTTCGAGCCCCCGCACCCGTTGCCCGACCGGGATTTCATCCAGCTTCTCTGCGCGCTGCGCGTGACTTTTCCCACCGCCGGCATCGTGCTGAGCACTCGCGAGCCGAGGGCTTTGCGCGACATCGTCGCACCGCTTGGTGTGACGATGATGAGCGCGGGCAGCCACACGGAGCCGGGCGGCTACACGGGACAAGGGCGCGAGGCGCTTCACCTCACGGTCCGCGGGAAACCGGTGGATGGAACCGGCGGGGCAGCGGCAGCCGGGCAGTTCGCGATTTCCGACGACCGGGACGCGCGCACCATGGGCGGCGTGCTGGCCCGCATGGGGCTGGAGCCGGTCTGGAAAGATTGGGATGCGGGCATCCTTGGTGCCGCATGAAGACGCTGGTGATCAACGGAGCCGAGCGCCACCTGAACTCTGTCACGGTGGCAGGCATGGTGGATGAAATGGGGCTGCCCGGCCCTCTGGTGCTCGTCGAGCACAACGGCCAAGCCTTGCGGAAGTCCGAATGGGAAGGCACACCCCTCCGCGACGGAGACCGAATCGAAATCCTGAGGATTTCGGCGGGCGGGTAGAAGTTTCCCTACAGAGACTTGGCGGTGCGGGTCTTGTCTTCCCAGCGGGTGAGAAGGTGGATGACCATGTTGGTCCCGAACTTGTAGGTATCGGTCAGAGAGTTTTGCGAGATGTTCCGAATGTAGGTGTCCCGGTTGTCCCAGATCACCGGATTGATCGCGACGAAATGCCAGTTCACGTCCCTGCGCTCATCGATCTGCCCGTTGTCCTTGAGCCCGACCTGCCACATGTCGCCGTAGTCGTTCGGGGTGTAAATGATGGCCACCTCGCCGTAGATTTTCAGCGCATAGACCGACTCGCGGTAGTAGTTCAACCCGGATGGGACATCCTTGATCTCCGGGTAATAAGCTTGGGAGGTGAAGATCGGGTGGTTGAGCGGCAGGGGCTCCCAGTCCTTGTCCACATCGGGGATCACCCGCTTCATCTCCCGCCGGAACGCGATGTCGAAGCGGGAGAATCTTCCGGGGACCGAGCTGTCGCCCCAGACCGCACCGCCGAGCTGGATATATTTCCGGAGGTTTTCCACTTCCCTGGTGCTGAGTCTGAAATCGCTGGTTCCCGTCATGAAAATGAACGGGGGCTTGACCGAAAAAATCTCGTCGGTGTCGAGCTTGATGGCTTTGACGTTTGTGTAGTTGGTCTTGACCTTGTTTTTCGACCTCGACTGCATGAAGTAGAGGAGGTTCGGGAGGCTGCCGTTGTCGATTTTGTCGTCCACCATGTGGATCGTGGATTTCCAGTTGTCCGTCGTCCCGTATTGGCCGATGTAGGCGGTGAACTCGAATTCCCGCTGGCGGACGCCGGTCCCGCTGCCGGTGCCCTTGCCCCAGCCGCCGGTGAATTTTTTGATGGCGGAGGCCTGCGTGGGGGTCAGGCCGTCGGGCGCGACAGTGGCGGGTTTGGGCTTGATGATTTCCGGCGCGGAGGCTGCGGCGTTGACCGGGGTGATGATCATCGGTGCCATGGTGAACTCTGCGGTTGACGGGGCTACCGTGGTGATGGCGTTCACCGTGTTGGAGTTGGGGGTCACGGTGATATTCGGCGACTGGACGGTGGTCTTCTGCGGGGGAGGGGTTGCGACCGTGGCGTCATTGCTGGTGAAGCCGCCTGGTTCGCCCTCGAAATCCGGCGGCTCCTGGACCGCCTGGAAAAGCACGGTCGTCCCAAAGACCGCCACGAGAATGACGTGGAGGACAAAAGAAATCGTGAAATCCCGCGAATCGCTGAATTTATCGAGCAGTTTTTGCAATATCGGATTCTTTGCGGAGGGCATGAATGATACCTATCCCGCGCTCCTTTCCAATGCAAGGGAAAACGTGCGTCTGCGCGTCACGCAAACCCTGGGAGGGCGAAGCTCCGTCTGAGCCGTAAAATAGGGGCGCGGAGGTTCGCCCTCCCGGTCTGGATCGCAGGCCGCTCAGCCGAGCATCTTCCGGAGGTTGACGACCGCGTCGAAGCATTCTTTCGCGCAACGCCGGGCGGCTTTTGACAGGGGGTTCCAATCGGACCGCACCCGCCGGACCGCCTCGGATGCTTCTTCCAGGTTGCGGGCAAAAAACATCCCGCTTTGCTCTGGCAGGAAGGGGTCCGCGCCGGTGGGTTCGGTGATCACCGGTCGGCCCAGGGCGAGATACACGGCCGAGCGGTCGCTGAGCCAGCCGGACATGGTGAAGCTTTCCAGTTTTATGGCGGTGAATTCCGCGGTCGAGCGGCGCAGGTAATTATAGTAAAGGCGTGGGGTGCGGGCAATCGAGTGCGGCACGACATGGTGCCAGCCGAGGTCGCTGATCCGCTTCCGCTCCGGGTCATCGGCGGCAAGGTTCATGGCCAGCTCGAAGCGTGCGCCGGGATGCAGCGCGGGCAGGTCCGTGAATTTTTCGAACGCGGCCTTTTTCGAGAAGTCCCGCCACTCGCCGTCCCATTCGATGTTTCCGTCCCAATACCACTGCCCGATCGTGGTGAAGCGGTCTTCCGGCGGGCGGGGAGCCGCCTCGAACAGCGTCGTGTCCACGAGCGGGAAATAGGTTTTCCAGCGCACGGCGGTCGCGGGCACGCGCGAGCCCGGGCCGTAAATGTTCAGCCCGATCGACCAGAACTCGTCGTGTTCGGATTGCCCCATTTCCATCCGCCGCATCCAGAAACACACCTCGGTCGGATCCAGGCTGCAGAGCTTGCGCTGGCTGAACATCCCGAGCAGCGGGTTCCGGATCGAATAGCTCAGGTTCAGCAGCACGCACGGCCCGGCGACCAGGTCGAGGAGCTTCCGGCGCGTCATCCCGAAAAACCGGGCGCCGGCCAAATCCTGCGTGGCGGGGTTCCCAGGAAAGATGATCAGGCAATACTGGCGGTCGAGGTCGAATTCCCGCAGGCGCCCGCGGAACGTCTCCGCGATGAGCGTGTCGCGCCGGCGGTCGCCGGTGGACTGCATGATCTCGAGCCAGAGCGCCGGTCGGCGCATGCGCCGGAGCCCGAGGAGATACTGGAGCGGCACGGAGAAATTTCCGCCGCCCTCGGGATACTTCGCCGCAAACCCGCACCCGACGACCGTCACATCTTTTCGGTTCAACGTCACCATGAGAGATCCACGGAGCTGGTTCAGTCTCTGCGGGGCAGAGCTTGTTGGTGGCTTTTGGGCATGCCGGAGACGTTACGCCGATTTCCTGCGCTTGCCAAGAGGCGGCTGGGTTTTCATGATGGAATTCTCATGGACGCGATTATTGATCTCCTGCAACAAAATGCACTGATGCCCCGCGCCGACATGGCGCGCCTGCTCGACATGGAACTCGCCGAAGTCGAATCGGCCATCGCCAAGCTCGAGGCGGAGGGCGTGATTCTCGGCTACCAGGCGATCATCAACCGCGAGAAGTGGGACACGGAAAAAGTGACGGCGATCATCGAGGTGAAGATCACGCCCGAGCGCGACGGCGGGTTCGACCGCATCGCCGCCCGCATCGCGAAGTTCGAGGAGGTGCAGGGCTGCTACCTCGTGAGCGGCGGCTACGATTTGCTGATCATCGTCGAGGCCTCGAACCTTCGGAATGCCGCCGCCTTCGTCGCGCAGAAGCTGAGCACGATTGACGCCGTGCAGTCCACGGCCACGCACTTCCGCCTCAAGACCTACAAGGAAAACGGGGCCTTCCACCAGCTGGATTCCGCTCCCGAGCGGCTGTCCGTCTCGCCGTGAACATCCGTCTCGCCGACCACGTCCGCGACATTCCCCGCTCGGGGATCCGCGACTTGTTCGATATCGTCCAGACGATGGACGATGTCATATCCTTGGGCATCGGGGAGCCGGACTTCGCCACGCCGTGGCACATCCGCGAGGCCGCGATCTACGCGCTCGAAAAGGGGCGGACCGGCTACACCTCGAACCTCGGCCTCCCGCGCCTGCGCCGCTCGATCGCCGATTATGTCCGAAATAAGTTCGGCCTGAAATACGAGCCGCTCTCGGAAGTTTTGGTGTCGGTCGGGGTCTCGGAAGCGATCGATCTCGCGCTGCGGGCATTGCTGAACCCCGGCGACGAGGTGCTCTACCACGAGCCCTGCTACGTCTCCTACGCGCCCAGCATCACGCTCGCCCGCGGCGTGGCCCGCGCGGTCGAGACCAAGGCGGAAGACGGGTTTTCGCTCCGCGCCGACGCGCTCGAAAAAGCGATCACCCCCCGCGCGAAGGTGCTCATGCTGAATTTTCCGACCAACCCCACCGGAGCCACGATGACCGCCGCGCAGTGGGAGCCGATCGCGGAAATCTGCGTGCGCCACGACCTGGTCGTCATGACCGACGAGATTTACAGCGAGCTGACATTCGAGGGCGGGACCCACTCGACCATCGCAACTTGCCCCGGCATGCAGGAGCGGACGGTTTTTTTGCACGGCCTGTCCAAGGCCTTCGCGATGACCGGCTGGCGGATCGGGTATGCCTGCGCGCCGGCCCCGCTGATCGAGGCCATGATGAAGATCCACCAATACGCGATCCTCTGCGCGCCGATCATGGGCCAGGACGCCGCGGTCGAGGCCCTCGAGCGCGGGGAAGAGAGCGTGGCCAGCATGCGCCGCGAATACGAGCGGCGCCGGAATTTCATCACCCGCGCGCTGAACGACATGGGGCTGGAATGCCTGAAGCCCAATGGCTCGTTCTACGTGTTTCCGAAAATCACCTCCACCGGGCTCACGAGCCGCGAGTTTACCATGCGCCTCCTGCACGAACACAAGGTCGCGGTCGTGCCCGGAACCGCGTTCGGCCCGAGCGGCGAGGGCCACGTCCGCTGCAGCTTCGCGGCCAGCCTCGAACAGATCAAAACCGCCATGGAGCGCATGGCGGCTTTTCTCGGGCGCTGACAGCGTTTTGTCATCATGTGACACGGGGCACGAACCGCTGCGATCCGCCTTCTCACATCAGGCTCGGGGCCCCAGCCAGGAGTGCCAGCCTTCGGCGAGTTCCAGCTTCGCCCAGTCCAGCAGCATGGGGAAAAGGTGAGCCATGTTTCCGCGGTTGAGGGTGTAGCCCGGGGACAGGAAGCGGCGGTTGCGGTTCGACCGGCCGAGGCGGCCGAGGCGCCGGCGCCGGCGGGCGATCGCCGCGAACCGCCGGTTGTAGGAACTCATGAGCTTCCAGAAGAAAAATCCGCTCGGCGGCGAAAACGGCGGCGTGTAATACGCCTCGTCTCCGGTGTGGAACACCTGCTCGACGACTCCCCACACGTAAAGGCTGTAGTCGAGCCGGAACGCGAGGCGCATCAAGTCGAACTCGCCCATGTATTCGTATTTGTCCTTGTGGAGGGCCTCGAACCAGCGGCGGGCGCACACCGAGAAATCGCGGTTGTGGCGCGCGATCAACTCGGGCATGGCCGCGCCGCGGAAAGATTGCGTGATGAGGTGGGCCGCGCTGCTCGCCGTGAACGAAATCCAATCCATTCCGGGGCTGTAAAACTGGTCGATGAAAGCCGCCGCGTCGCCGGCGAGGGCGAAGCCGTCGCCGGAAAACGTCGTCGAATAATACGCGAGGTTTTTGCGCCAGTGCAGGTCGTCCCCGATGTGGTGCGCGTCCGCCAGCATCTCCCTTGCGACCGGATGCCGCATCAGGAAGGCTTTCAGCCGGTCGCCGACGTTTCCGCCCTCGCTGGGAAAGTCCACCAGCCGCTGGTCGAAGACGACCCCGACGCTGACATCTCCGCCTTTGAGCGGGATCCACCAGCTCCACCACCCGTCGCCGACGATGTGGTTGGTGGCTGTGTTGCGCGTGCCATAGACGGCTTTCGACCATTGCGGGAACCTCTCGGCCAGCTCGCGGCTGTCCCAGTCCTTCACTCCTTTCCACCGCGACCAAGCCGAGGTCGTGGGATGCTCGGCATTCGGCCTCCACCAGCCTTCTTGGCGCGCGAGGATGGCGGCCAACCCGGAGGCATCGACGATCCAGCGCGCGCCGATTTGGCATTTTTGCTCGCCATGGCAGACATCGAGCGTCTGCATCCCGCCGGGCTGGAGCCGGATGTTCGAGGCCGTGGCGGGACGCAGAAGCGTGGCTCCGGCCAGGCAGGCGCGGCGCAGCACTTCCTCGTCAAACGTCGAGCGGTCGATCTGATACGAGGGCATCCGCGAAAGGTAGCCGCCGCCGATCTCGCCCGCCTGTTCGAGCGATTCCACCTCGTCGTTTGCAAACCAGAACCGCAGGCCCTGTTTCACGAGGTGGGATTCGTTCAGGTAATGCGTGAGCCCGAGCACGCGGCCGAGAAAATACCCGCTGACCTCGACCGTCGCCTCCCCGATGCGGCGTCCGAAAGCGGGCAGCTTTTCGACGACGAGGACACGAAGGCCGGGGTTGTGCCTCAGCAGCAGGATCGCGGTTGCGGCACCGGAGAGCGAGCCGCCGATGACGACCACATCGAAATTTTCAGGTTGGGCGGAGTGGTCGGAGGTCATGGCTAGCTCCCACCAATTAGTTGACGCCCGCCCGCCCTGGCGATTTATTTTTTGTGGTTCAGGCGATGCTGAGTGTGATTAAAAGTGGGTGAGGTTCTTCGATGGGAGCGTGGGCATCTTGCCCGCATCCTCAGCGGGCGGGACGCCCGCGCTCCTGTCTGCCAGCCTGAAGGGCGGGGACTTTTTCTACCTCACCCACATTTAATCACACCCGGCGATGCTGCACTTCGTTTCGGTTGTGCTCCCTGCACCAAACATTCGCCCTTCCCTCCTTTCGATGCGCATTTCCGCCTGCTGTCGTTCTTAGATCTGGCAGCCGGGGCAGCCGCCCCGAGCCAGATGGCTGTCGCGCTGCGATTTTCGCGGCGATTTTCGTTGACAGAAGGAAGTTTTTCGCGCATCTTAAAAGCGCCATGAACAAAAGCCCTTCTGCAATCAAGAGCGCCCTTCACCGACCCGGGGCAGACCGCCCACTCAATTTGTCAGCATTGAAGCACGTTGCGTGTTCCCCAGCAGGGAAAAGCGGTTTTTGGCTCAACGCGCTCTGCATCCCGACCATCATCCTGATGACTCTCGGGGCGGCTTTTGGCGCTCCCGTGAACGTGGGCCAGGCCGAGGCAGCCGTGAAGGGGTGGCTGAGGGCTGATGCTTCCCCCCTCAAAACGGTCATGGGGCAGCAGATCAAACAGGTGGAGGAATTTGATAATGCCCAGGGAACCGCGATCTACTATGTCCTCGACTTGTCCCCCCAAGGTTTCGTCATTGTCCCGGCGGACGACCAAATCGAGCCGATCATGAGCTTCGCGCCAACCGGGCATTTCGACCCGTCGCCCAACAATCCCTTGGCCGCGCTTGTCAACAGCGACCTGACCAAACGCATGGCGAGCCTGCCAAGCCTGAAGACCGCTGCCGCCAACGCGGCAAATGCAGCCTCCCCATCTTCGGCAGCCAAAGCCAAGTGGAATCAGCTCACGGGCCTCGCCCAGATGGCAACGGGGGTTAAGGCCGCCATGCTTCCGAGCGTTTCGGATGTCTGGGTTGCACCGTTGACACTGACCACGTGGAGCCAGTCCACAGTTAACGACTCGGCTAGTGGGGCCGCCTGTTACAACTACTACACGCCGCCATATACTACCCCGGGGGCCTCCTCGAACTATGTTTGCGGGTGTGTCGCGACCGCCATGGCCCAGCTCATGAGATTCTGGCAATACCCCACCACCAGCATTACCAAGGCTTCTTTCACGGTTACCGTAGATGGTGCCTCGAAAACCCGGCAGTTGATCGGGGGGCAGTATGCTTGGAGCAACATGGTTTTGTCCCCTAACAGTTCCACCACGCTCGCCCAACGGCAGGCCATCGGCGCGCTGTGTGCTGATGCCGGCGTTTCTGTCGGCATGAGCTATACTGCACACTCGAGCGGCGCATTTACTGCCGCTGCTAAAAACGCCCTCGTTTCTACTTTTAAATACTCCAATGCCGTCTGTGGATCCAATCCTGCAATTGGGGCCAAGCTGAATAACATGGTGAACCCGAACTTGGATGCCGGCTGTCCTGTTTTGCTTGGCATCTCCGGGGCACCGGGCGGCCACGAAATTGTCTGCGATGGTTACGGCTACAATTTAACGACGCTTTACCACCATCTCAACCTCGGCTGGTCGGGCGATTGCACCGCTTGGTATAGCCTGCCGACGATTAATACAACCGGAGGCACATTCACGAGCATTGACGACTGCGTTTACAATGTCTTTACCACCGGGAGCGGGGAGATCATCAGCGGCCGCATCACGGATGCCTCCGGGAACGCGGTTTCTGGAGTAACAGTGACCGCCTCGGGCGGCGGGCGGTCCTTGATGACAACGACCAACGCACAGGGAATCTACGCCTTCGCGAAAATCCCCTCCTCCTCTCAATATACGATCAAGGCGACCAAATTAGGTTACTCTTTCCCCGGCACGCAAACCGTCAGCACCGGAAAATCCGTGGACTTCGCCACCAGTTCTGGAAACCAGTGGGGAATCAATTGGGGAACATCGCCGAACCCAACGCCAACGCCAACGCCAACACCAAATCCAAGGCCAACCGCCACGCCTATGCCCACGGCTACGCCTCGGCCAACGGCCACGCCTCGGCCAACGGCAACCCCGAGGCCGACCGCCACGCCTCGCAGCTAGTCGTGCGGGGTATAGCGATCCATAAATCGAGGTTGTAGTAACGAAGTCTGGCAGCGCGAGAATGGTTTCGCGGAATTTCCTTTGGGTCGCGGTACAGGCTTTTGTTTTCGCTTCCGTTGTGTTTTTCTGGTTCCCTTGTGCCAGCCATGAACAAGGGGATCTACAAAACCTCATTTGCGATCGCTCTGCTGGCAGGGATTTATCCGATCTCCGGCTTCGCGGCGGTCAAGGAGGATATCCCGGTCCCTCCTCCGATGGCAAAACCGCTTGTGGTCACCGCGTATGTCGGAAAGTCAACCGAAATCCACCTGACAATCGGAGGGCGGATCGTGGAGCCCATGGCCGTGTTGATCCGCAAGCCTCCCCGGCTGGGCAGGTTGGGTGAGCTGGTACGGACCGGCCGATGCACGGCGACGGTTCTCTACACACCTGGTCCCGAGGGTGGCCCTGGCACGGACAGCTTTTCATTCGCCGCGAAGTCCGTTGATTCCCCGGTCTCCGCCGCAGCCACAGTCCAGATTCGTTTGGTCGAGGAACCACCGCTCGTCCAGTTTCCGCAGGAGTTGGATTTCGGACCGGTTTTTCTCGGAGACACCGTGGAAAAGAAAATCGCTGTTCGAAACACGGGCGGGGGAACCGCATTCTGGCAGGTCAAGCCGAACCCGCCATGGAGCATCGGCGGTTCGGGGTCCTACAGGCTGGCGGGAGGAACAGAAGCCGTGCTGCGTTTGATGTTCGCCCCGACGGAGGAGCGAGATTTCCGCGACAGAATCCAGATGGCCCCCGATTCAAAATCCGTGCTGGCGGTGAGTGGCAGCGGGGTTGCACCGGTTTCCTGGAACAAGGAGGGAATCGTCTTCACGCCGAAGCAGAGGGAATCCGGGACGATGGAATGGAAGGTGGCAAACCTGACATCGGAGGAACGCAAGATCACCTTCGAGTGGCCGGAAGTTTTGAAAGCCCCCAAGGAAACAACCGTCGCGCCCAATGGCACATCGGTCCTCCAAATTGGAGTGGCCGGAATCCCCAAACTCAACTACCAGGGGGAGGCGGCTGCCCGCAGCGGCAACTTTCAAAGAAGGGTTCCCATCAGGATTTTCCCTGCCCCTGCACAGCTGGACGTGGAGCCAGCCAAAGTCCTGAAACTGGGCGGGCTTCCACAGGACGGTCCGTCTCAAGGACGGTTCGTCGTCAGGAACACCGGAGGATCGGACGCGCCGGTAGAAATCCTCGCGCCGCCGGGCATCCTTGTCACGCCGGATTCCCGCGACATGATCGTGCGTGCCGGTCAAGAACAGGCCTTCGAGGTGCAACCCGAAAACCCGAAACAGGCCCGCTGGAGCCTCCGCATCCAATCGCCGGGCTGCGAACCATGGGATCTTGCCATCGAAGCACCAGCCTCGAAACAGGGCAGAGCCTCGCTGCCGGTAGAAAACTTTCTCAGCCTCCCTCCCCGGAAACCCGAAGAAGGTTCCAGAGCAGGAAAGGTTATCCCGGGCCGGGCTCCACCAGTGGAAAAGGCAACCATTCTCTCCGCCGGCCCCCACGAGATTGTCCTCACATGGAAATTGCCGTCACCCGAAGCCTCCGGCTTCCAGATTGAGCGCAGGAGCATCGCCCCAGGCTCCTCGGATGGAGGGGTCGTCGTCACATGGATCCCTTGGCAGGGGGCGCAGTTTAGTTCCCGCGAAGGAATGGTGATCGCGCGGCTTGAACACCTCCCTGCCCGCTCCCTTTGGACCATTCATGTTGTGCCTCTTGACGAGAAAGGCAATCCCGGCCAACCCTCTCCGCCCTTCCAGATCGCCACCAAACCCCTCCAGCAGCTCCGGGTTCCAGGATGGGTCTGGCTCGTCACTCTGGCAGCCTTGGCCGCCGGGCTCGCGCGGCTTTGGAGGAAATACCAAAGCGGCCTCCACGCCAGCGAAAACGAGCGGATCGCGCGGCTGGAGCGGAAATAGCCTGCGGGCCGGGCAATCAAGGCATTCTGTAATTGTGACCCGGAATCCCCGCGATTTTCCCGCCGCGGGCATGCCGGTCCACCTGCCCGCGGATATCGTTGCCATGTTGGGTCTACGATGATGCCGAAAACGTGCTATGCGCTACTCCGCTTGTTTTCTCAGACCACCTCTTCGCTGAGACGATCATTGGTAGGGCGGGATCGCCGAGCCCGCCGACTTCTCTCGACGGACGCCTCGGCGAGGCATCCCTACCATCGCGGATTGGGGCCATCCTTTTTCCTCGCTCAATCATTTTCTCTGGCAGGCATCAGGAGCCCCGAGCCTGCGCCCGCTCGTTGGGCGAACACCCGAAAAAGTTCCGGGCTACCCGGCAACGAATGGCTTCAAAACTTTTGCCAAGCTTGCGATGTCCTGCGCGGTGTGAGCTGAGGAAATGGTGACTCTCAGGCGCGCCGATCCCTTCGCAACCGTCGGATACCGGATGGCCGGGACGAGGAAGCCGGACGCGAGCAGGTTTTCGCCGGCCGCCATGGCGGCGGATTCCTCTCCGACAATGACGGGGACAATGGCGCTCGGCGGATGGGGTGTGCCGAGCGCGGTTCCAAGGTTCCGGATATTGGCCCAGAGGTTCTCCAGCAACAAAGCCCCCTCTGCCCCGCCAAGGATTTCGACCGCTTTGGCCGCTGCCGCCGCAACGGGAGCAGGGGGTGAGGTGGAGTAGATGAAACTTCGCGCGCGGTTGATCAGAAAGTCGCGGAGGAGACGACAACCGGCGATGTAGGCGCCGTGTGCCCCGAGCGCTTTGCCCAAGGTTCCCATCTGGATCTCGATGCGGCCTTCGACTCCTGATTGCTCCGCCAGCCCGCGGCCGCCGGCACCGAGCACACCCACCCCGTGCGCCTCATCCAAAAAAAGCCAGGCCCCGTACCGGTCTTTCAAATCCACGATCTCCCGCAGAGGCGCGACATCCCCGTCCATGCTGTAAACCGACTCGGCCACGACCAGGACCCGGCTCGCCGGATGTTTGGCGCGCGCCCAGCGCAGATGGCTCCCTAGCTTTTCCGTGTCATTGTGCGGAAAAACCCTCAACTGCGCGCCGCTCAGCCGGGCGGCATCGATGAGGCAGGCATGGCAAAGTTTGTCGAGAATGATGACATCCTCGCGGGAGCAGAGCGCGGGAATTGTCCCCATCGCCGCGGCGTAACCGCTGGAGAAGCACAATGCGGCCCCGGTGCGCTTGAATCCCGAGAGCGCCTCCTCCAGGCGCTCGTGCGCCGCGAGCGTCCCGCAAACCAGGCGCGATGCGCCCGAGCCGAACCCGGCCCGCTCCCACTCGGCCATCGCGGCCTCCCGGAGTGCCGGATGATTCGCGAGCCCCAGATAATCGTTCGAGGAAAAATTGACCAGCGCGCGGCCGCCGGAAACGATATGCGTGGCCTGCGGGGAATCCAGGACCCGCAGCCTCCGCAAAAGCCCGGCACCTCGAATCCCCGCCAGCTCCCCCTGCAAAAACTCTCCCAGCGAACGCGATTCGCCGGGAGCTGGAAAATCCGGATCCGCCATGCGGTTCAGCCCCTGTCGATGAGGTCGCACATCTCTCTCACCGCTTGGCCGAGACCGACAGCCACGGCGCGAGAGACAATCGAGTGCCCGATATTCAGCTCCTCGAGCCCGGCGAGGCCGAGAATGGGCGGCGTGTTGCGATAATTGAGCCCGTGGCCGGCATTCACCCTTAGCCCGCGTTCGACGGCCAGCCGGGCCGCCGATTGGAGCCGCCGCAACTCGCGGCCCGAGTCCGTGCCCGCAGCATTCGCGTAGGCCCCGGCGTGCAGTTCGACAAAGTCCGCACCAAGGTCTGCGGCGGTTTCGACCTGCTCCTCGTCAGGATCGATGAAAAGGCTCACCCGGATCCCCCGCCCCCTCAAACGCGCCACCACGGGGCGCAGAACGTCCGCGCGGCTGCAACAATCCAGGCCGCCCTCGGTCGTGACTTCGCGGCGGTTCTCCGGCACCAGGCACACATCGTCGGGCAGGATCTCCAGGGCGATCCGCACGATTTCTTCGGTGGCACCCATCTCGAGATTGAGCTTCGTGGCCACGCTCTCGCGCAGGCGAAGAATATCGCGGTCTTGGATGTGCCGCCGGTCATCGCGCAGGTGCGCGGTGATACCTTTGGCTCCGGCCCTCTCGGCCGCGAGCGCGGCGGCGACAGGGTCCGGCTCCGCGTTCGGGTTCTCAGGATCCTCGCGGTATCGCGCCTGCCGGATCGTGGCGATGTGGTCGATGTTTACTCCGAGGTTTGGCATATTCTTCCATATTTGCGCCGAACCCGCCGCACGGCAAGAATTGCCTCCACGAGCGACGAGACCCCGTGGCGCAGCGGCTTGAGCTTCGAGCCGGCGACGTCCGCCCACTCGACCGGAAGCTCCAGCACGCGGAACCCGAGCGTTTCCGCCAGGGCCATCGCCTCGACGTCAAACCCGAATCCCTCTTGCCGCACCCGCGAGAAAATTTCGCGGGCGGCCGGGTGCCGGAAGGCCTTGAACCCGCACTGGGTGTCGGTGGATCGCGTGGCTCCAGCCAGCCTCAGCAGCCGGTTGAAAACGCGTCCCGCCAGCTCCCGCGGCAGCGGCTGCCGGTTCGAGATCCGGCTCCCGCCGTGCCGCCGCGACCCCATCAAAACATCCGCCCGTTCGGCGGAGCGGAGGAATTCGTGGACGAATTGCAGGGGGACGCTGAGGTCGGCATCCATAAAAAAAATCCAGTCGCCGCGCGCGCGGAGCATCCCGGTCTTCACGGCGTAGCCTTTGCCGTGCGCGGTCGGATTCAGGACGATTTCGAAGCGGGGATCCCCGGCAGCTTCCGTTCGCGCCACTTCCCCGCTGCGGTCGCTTCCGGGTTCGACGACAATCAGAAACTCCCAGTCTTCGGAGGGAAAAGCCCGGCGGATTTCCCGGATCGAGGACGGGAGACGCGCCTCCTCGTTTCTGGCGGGAATCACGATACTGACTCGCGGGGCTTGATCCGGCATGCGTGCTGGGATTATCCCAATTTCCGCAGATGAACCACTAATTTTCAATATGAGACGGCTCTTTTTTTGGTGGCTGTTAGTGGTTTCTCGGATTATCCCAAGCGAGTGTCGGCCCGTCTGCCAAAGCTCCCTTTGCCCGAAATCGCGATTTTATGCGTCGCGCTTTTCTTGCGCCTCTGGCTGATCGAGATCAAGCCGCCCCATTTTGACGAGGGCGTGAACGGGTGGTTTGCCGACCAGATGACGGCGAACGGCTACTACCACTACGATCCGACGAACTACCACGGGCCGCTGCATTTTTACGCGGTCTTCCTCTCGCAGACGCTTTTCGGCCGCCATCTCTGGGCGCTGCGCCTGCCCGCGATCATCGCGAGCACGCTCTGCGTCTGGGCCATGCTTCGGTCCGGGGAATTCTTCGGGACCCGGACCGCCCGGATCGCGGCCCTGGCGATGGCGGTCTCGCCCGCCTATGTTTTTTACGGCCGGTATTCGATCCACGAGTCTTGGCAGGCACTTTTCTCGATCCTGCTTTTGTGGGGAATCCTCGGGCTTTGGAAATCCGGCGCGCGCAGGTATTTTTTCACGGCGGTCTTTTCTGTGGCGGGGCTGATTTTGACGAAGGAGACCTACGTGCTCCATTTGGGATGTTTTATTCTGGCCGGCCTGGTCCTGTGGGGCTGGCAGCGGCTCCTCCCGTCCCGCCCCGCCCAGCCCGTGGCGAAACGGCTCTGGACCCGCGACGACGCGATCCTCGCCGCCGGGCTCTCGATCCTCCTGGTGGTTTTTTTCTACTCAGGAAATTTTCTCGATTTTTCCTCGCTGAAGGGCCTCTACACCACATTCGCCGCGTGGTTTCAAACGGGAGTCCAAGCGGCCGGACACGAAAAAACGACCTACCAGATCGGCCCGGCGAACTACTATTGGGTCTTTCTCATGGCGCACTACGAATGGCCGGCGCTGGCCGGTCTGGTCGCGTGCGCCCGCTACATCTGGCCTTCGGATGCGCGCCTCCGCTACACCGCGATCATGGCGGGGGGCGTGCTGGTCGCCTATTCGATCATCCCCTACAAAACCCCGTGGTGCATCATCTCCATCATCTGGCCGTTCTACCTGATGCTGGGCGCGCTGCTCGGCGAGTGGGCGGAACTCCGGAAAAAATCTTTTCTGCCGTGGCTCGTCATGGCCCCGCTTCTCGCCGCCTCGCTGGTTCCCTGCTGGCGGTTGAACTTCGAGAAGTTTTCGGACGACCGGGAGCCATACGTCTATGTCCAGACTTACCCGGAAATTTTTCGTTTCACCGGCCCTCTGCTTTCGCGCGCCGCCCAAGATCCCAGAAGTTATCACATGACCGGGCTGATCCTTCTCGACAGCTATTATCCCATCCCCTGGATGCTCGGAGACTTCACCCGCGTGGGATATTACGGCAAAAACCAGTCCCCGTCGGACTGGAATGCCGGGTTCATCGCCGTCGAGCAGACGCGCGAAGCCGAGGTCGAAAAACATCTCAGCCAACCGTTTTACAAGCGCAGCTTCCACCTCAGGAGCGCCCAAGAGGAATGCACCGCCTATTTTGCGGCGGCGATATTTTCCGGATACTTCGACGGAGTTCCCGAGTTCCGCCCGCCCGCCCGCTGAAAATCCGGGCCGGCCCTCAAGGATTCGGAAACGGGATCACCGTGAGTCCGGGGATGTTTTCAAAATGTTTGTCGGCGGTAAAAACGGGAACCCCTTCCCGCAGCGCACAGGCGGCGATGAGGATGTCCTGCGCGGGAATGATCCGGCCGCGACGGTCGAGTTCCCAGCCAAGTTCGATCGCCTGTTCCCACAGTTTGTTGTCGGTTTGCACATGGCAGAACACGTCGAAGAACCCGGCCATGTCGTCTCGTAGGCGCGGATCCCTTATCCCGCGCAAAACCTCCAGCCGCACCATGCCGCAGGTGTAGATGTCATCAAACCGGCTGCCGAGCCACCGCGGGAGATCCTCATCGCGCCGCGTCAGCGCGATGAAGACATTGCTGTCAACGAGGGCGGCGCTTACCATATTTTTTTGGCGTATCGGCGACGCGGAGCGCCATGACATCGTAATTGGGATCAAACGCGTTCTTCATTTCTTCCTTCGTCCACCCGAGCCCGTTTTTGAAATACTCCTTGAGCCTGTGCTTCCGATCCATTTCCCTCAATGCCATCTCGACCGCCTCGGTCTTGCTCGCGAAGCCGTGCGCGGCGATCACCCGGCCGAGCAATTCCTCGTCAATGTGCATCGTCATCTTCATGCCATACCGAGTATGGCATCGCGGCAAAAATGTCAAGCCCGGGCCCGGAAATATTTTTGCACACTGCGAAGGAACCGCATTGCAAACCACCACTTGACAATTCAGAATATGCACATAGGAACCTACCAATAAGATTCACGAGGAAAATCATGTTCTCAACCAAATCTTTGAGTCAATTCGTCGGCAAGGACCCCTGCTCGGAAACGGGATCACCGGAAGGCCCGGGATTCGTGGAAATGCTTGCCGGAGCGAAGGGCACACAGGCAGAAATAAAAACCCGCCTCCACCCCGGTGAAGGCGTAAGGCGTATGGCGTATTTTGAGCCTCGTTCAAGAACGCTGATCGGTCAGAGGTCTTTGACCGCCTTCCCCTTGCGATGGGCCGCCACGAGACCGATGGCACCGAGCCCGACGAGGGCTAATGTGGAGGGTTCGGGCACCGCAACAGTCAGTGAGAAGACCACCCCGTCGTTGTAGGCTCCGCCCGTGGAAGTCGTCCCGTAGAGGGTCGAGCCGTTCAGGAGCAGGCTGCCCCAGCTCAGTGACCCGGGGCTCTCGCCGCCCGTTCCGCTGAACGACAAGAGGCTTTGAAAGCCGGTGCCATCGGTGTTGACCGAAAAGATGGTGCCGTTGTCGCTGGTTCCGCCTTGGGAAGTCATCCCGTAGAGGGTCGAGCCGCTCAGGGTCAGGACGCCCCAAGGCACAGCCCCCAAGTTCGGCCCGGCCGTGCCGGTGAACGACAGGAGGTTTTTAAAGTTGGAGCCGTCGGCATTCACCGAAAAGATCGTTCCCTTGTCGCTGGTTCCGCCGCGGGAAGTCATCCCGTAGAGGGTCGAGCCGGCCAAGAGCAAATCGCCTGCCGGAGACTCCCCGACATTGGGGCCGCCCGTGCCGGTGAACGACAGGAGGTTGACGAAGCCGGAGCCGTCGGTGTTGACCGAAAAAACGGTGCCTTTATTGTTGGTGCCCCCCACCATGGTCATCCCATACAGGATCTGGCCGCTGCGCGTGAGCCCTGTGTGGGGTTGTGCGCCTAGGTTTGGCCCGGTCGTGCCGGTGAAAGGGACGAGGGTTTGAAAGCCGGTCCCATTGGTCGCGATCGAAAAAACGGTGCCGTTGCTGTTGAAGGTGGTTCCGCTGCTACCCGTCAACCCGGAGGTCATCCCATACAGGGTCGAACCGCTGACGATCACGTCGCCGTGCGGCTGTGAGCCGTCGGTGCCGCCGATGAAAGAGTGGAGGTTTTGGTAGTTGGTACCGTTGGTGCTGACCGAATAGACGTTGCCGTTGGTGCTCGTGCCGTCAGAAACGCCACCATATACGGTCATCCCATACAGGGTCGAGCCGCTCAGGGCCAGGGTCCCGTGGTGGGCTTGGTCGCCGCCTGTGCCGCCGCTGAACGACAGCACGCTTTGAAAGCTGCCGCCATCGGTGCCGATAGAAAAAATGGTGCCGTCGCCGTAGGTGCCCCCTTGGGAGGTCGTCGCATACAGCGTCGAGCCGTCGAGGATCACGCTGCCCATGGGCTGCAATCCGTCCGTGCCGTTGAACGCATGCAGGACCGTGTAAGTCTGCCCGCGGGCGACATTCGCAGCCGACAGCACGATGGCAATGCAACCCAGCACCACAGCAAGAGACCACCGACACGGCAACGGGGTGGCGATGCCCCTGTCCAACAGCTCTGCCTGATAGAAATGACGCTCCCCGGAACTGCGCGGATCATTTTTCGGGAGTGATGGTGTTGGTTTCATGGGGTATATTGTAAGAGCGTCGATCGGGGGATGTAAAGTTTCCTGCCTGTCAGGCCTCGTGCGGAAAGGCGGTTCCTCCTTGCCCGCCAAGCGACCGGCGGCCGCAGCCTGCGGCCTCCCAAACCGGACTGTAGGATAACCGGCCTGGCGCGGCCTGCAATTTGACGTGTGCAATTTGCTGTTGCCAAATCTGCCAAAACTAATACTAACTACAGCTTCAATATGGATATATCACTTATCAACAGCCAGTCCCTTCTCCATCTGCTCAGCCTGACGGAGAAGAAGGAAGAACTCCTCCAGGTCCTCGAACAAATTGATGCCGAAATCATCAGGACCCTCCAGGGCGGGATTTCTGTCGAAGTCCTCAATGTCGCGCCAGCGCCCGCAATCGCGGCTCCGGCACCGAAAGCGAAGCTGCCGGTCGCAGCGCCCGCAAAGCCCGCCAAAAAGGCCAAGACCGCCAAGCCGGGCGGACTGAAGGGCCGCGTCCTCGCCCTGCTGGAAGCGGCCGGGGACCAGGGACTCAAGGTGAGGGAGATCGCCGACAAGCTCGGAGCGAAACCCGGCAACATTGCCGTGTGGTTCAGCACGACCGGCAAGCACATCACCACGAAACTCGCCCCAGGACGCTTTGCCAGGAAAGGGGCGGCGAAGGCGGCAGCAGCCGCTCCCGTCGCCAAGGCGGCCAAACCGGCCAAGGCGAAGAAGAAGGGCGGCATCACTCCCGAAGGTCGCGCGAGACTCGCCGCCAACATGAAAGCCCGCTGGGCCGCCCGCAAAGCCGGAAAGTCTGCGGCGAAAGCGCGCTGAAACCAGACAGGAATTCTTAACGATTTCCCGGCAGTTCCGGAAACGGGCTGCCGGGATTTTTTTAATGAAAATCGAAAAATTCACATTCGGCATGGGCGACCGTTTCGCCCACGAAGGCGCGGCCCAGCTCCGGGCCATCTTGGACGCCTGGGACGAGGGCATGGAAATCTATCCGGTTTGGAACAAGTCGAACCGCGAGCACACCATCGTCAAAAGCAAGCCGGACGATCTCCGCGCGGAGGCCGATGCGGCCGTCGCCGAGCTGGGGTGGAAGCGGCCTTATTATGTCGATGCGGACCATATCAGTTTGAAGACCGTGGACGCCTTCATCGGCGGCAGCAACTTCTACACGATCGACGTGGCGGACTTCACCGGAACACCTGCCGGAGAGGAAGCGGTCGAGAGCTTCGTGACGGAGCACGCAAGCAGGGTCGGGCCACTTGTGGCGGGGGAGCGCGAGCTGGCCTCGATCAGCGGGGAGACGCTGCGCGCCGCCGCGCGGAAGTTTCTGCTCGCCATCCGGGAAGCCGGAAAAATCTACCGGCATATCGAGGGGAAAAAAGGCCGCGGCAATTTCGTGACCGAGGTTTCCGTCGATGAGACCGATTCGGCGCAGACGCCGGTCGAGCTGTTCCTGATCCTCGCCATGATCGCGGGCGAAGGCATTCCCGTGCAGACGATCGCGCCGAAGTTCACCGGCCGGTTCAACAAGGGCGTGGACTATGTCGGCGACCTTGCTCAGTTCGAGAAGGAGTTCGACGACGACCTCGCCGTCCTCTCGCTCGCCGTCCGCGAGTTCGGCCTCCCGGAGACGCTCAAGCTCAGCATCCATTCCGGCAGCGACAAATTCTCCATTTATCCCATCGTCGGACGGCTGATCAAAAAGCACGGTGCCGGCCTCCATGTGAAAACCGCCGGCACGACGTGGCTGGAGGAGGTCATTGGCCTCGCCGAATCCGGCGGGGCGGGACTGGCGATCGCCCGCGATGTCTATGCGGGGGCGTATGATCGCTTCGACGAGCTGGCCGCCCCCTATGCCACGGTCATCGACATCGACAAAGCGAAGCTCCCGGCTCCGTCCGCCGTCTCGGGCTGGAGTTCCGAAAAGTTCGCGAACACGCTCAGGCATGTTCCCTCGTGCCCGGACTACAACCGCCACTTCCGGCAGCTCATCCACGTCGCATTCAAGGTGGCCGCCGAAATGGGTGACCGCTACACGGAGGCTCTGCGGAGCAACCGGGCGATCATCTCGCGCAATGTCACCGACAACCTGTTCTCGCGCCACATGAAACCCATTTTCGGGTTGAGCCGGCCAGTTTGAGTGCGGCCAATTCGAAACGGGCGAAATCTCACCGAGCGCCATTCATGCCTGCCTCTTCCCGCAAGCCAGCAACTCTTCGCCAGCCTCTCGACCTGATTATCCCGCCCCGCCGGCTCCGTCGGCTCGCCGGCAGCGTGCCCGCCCGGACAAAGCCGCGGCGGGTCGCCCCGCTCGCGCCGCGCCCGGAAGCCGGGGCCTTTGAGATCGGCATCCGGCCGGACAGCATCGAATTGCGGGCGACCGACGAGTCGGGTTTTTTTTACGCCGGGCAAATCCTCGCGAGCTTGCGCAGGCAGTTCGGCGCAAAGCTTCCGGCGCTCGAACTCGCGGATTGGCCGGCTTTCCCGGTGCGCGGATTTTATCACGATGTCACCCGCGGCAAAGTCCCCACATTGAAAACTCTGCTCGCCCTTGCGGAGACCTGCGCCGGGCACCGGCTCAACCACCTCGAGCTGTATATCGAGCACACGTATGCCTTCGCTCGGCACCCCGAGGTCTGGCAGGGGGCCGACCCGCTCACCGCCGACGAGATCCGCGCGCTCGACGCCCGCTGCGCGGAGCTGCACATCGACCTCGTGCCTTCCTTCAGCACGTTCGGCCATTTTTACACGTGGATCCACAACAAGTTTCCCGAGCTCAACGAGCTCGAGCGCGACGTCTCCGCCGACCCGTTCACATGGTGGGACCGCATGTCGCACTACACCCTCGATTGCCGCGATCCGCGCAGCCTGGAGCTCGTGGCCGGAATCATCCGGGAGGTGAGGCCGCTGTTCCGTTCGCGCCATTTCAACATCTGCTGCGACGAGACGTTCGACCTCGGCAAAGGCAAGAACCGCGCGGCCGCCGCGCGTCTCGGCGACGGGCGTCTCTATGTGGATTTTCTGAATGCCATCATGGCCGTGGTGCGCGATTGCGATGCGGTCCCGCTGTTCTGGGGCGACATCATCCGCCACCACCCCGAGCTCTTGGCCGGGATTCCCCCGGAGGCCATCATGCTGGACTGGGACTATTCGGCCGATATTGCCGGGACGAGCGCGGCCGAATTCCAGGCCGCCGGCCGGAACTATTTCGTTTGCGGGGGGACATCCGCATGGAATCTCTGGCTGCCCGACCACGCGCGCGCCCACTCGAACTTGACCCGCCTCGCCCGCCATGGCCTCGCGCATGGCGCTGCGGGAATGCTTACGACCGACTGGGGCGACAGCGGCCACATCAACACTCTCGGCCCGGTGCTCCCGCTGCTCGCCCTCGGCGGTGCCGTCGCGTGGAATCCCGGCTCGGCCGCGCTCCGCCGCGGGCGCTTCGACCGTGCCGCCTCCCGGCTTGTGTTCGGCGATGCGACCGGCCAGCTCGTGGGCTTGCTCGCCCGGGCGACCAGCGCCGTCCGCGCCAACTGGAGCGCCGTGTGCCAGACCTGGCAGCCGCCCTCGCCCAACGTGCCGGCCGATTGGTTCGACGCGAAAACCGGCATTTACAACGATGTCTTCAAACGTCCCGCCCGCGCCCACGCCGCCGCGCTAAAAAAAATCCGCGCGCTCGTTCCCCGCATCGAAACAATCCTGTCGCGCGCCAAACCATCGGACCGGGGAGTTGCCGAGGAGATCCGCGTCGGACTGCTGGGCCTGCGCGTGATGGAGGAGCTGTATCTCGTTTACCACCACCGCGCGGGAAAAGTGAAAACGCCCGCCGTCCCGGCTTCCGCCGTCGCGGCGCGGCTGGCCGAGCTCGACCGTCGGCTTGCCGGCGTCTGGCTGCGCCGCAACAAGCCATCCGAGCTGTACCGGATCCGCGAGGTCCTTCAGGCCGCCACCGCCGACCTGATAACCGGCAAAAAGCGGTCGCTTTGAACCTGCAAAGGTTCTTGCTCGAAGATCTTGGCACGTCGGTCATCGTGGCGGCATTGGCCGGCCATCCACTCTTTCCGCTACCAGCCGCGCCGGCAATGAGGATGTCCTGTCCGAAACGAGCCCCGGTAATCTCGTCAATGATGTTGTTCGCTGCAGTGCGCGAGATCAACTGGCGACGAATCAGTTTAGATGTCATATTTTATTGCATTTATGACATTTTACACCTATCATATTTGCCATGGCTTCCACGACATTGAGCATTCGGGTGACTGAAGATATGCGGGGGTGGCTTGAGCGATTTGCGAAGGCCCGGGGAAGCACGGGGGGAGCGGCGGCACGGTTATTGGAGGAAGCCCGTCGCAAGGAGGAGTTTCCTGCGGTGGAGTTCCGGGATACGCCGCTTGGACGGGTTGCTTATGTCCATGGCACAAGGATTCAGATGGCCTTGGCGCGAAGGCTTGCGATGGAGTGGAAATTTGACCCGGACAAACTGGCCCGGCATTATGGCTGGCCACTCTGGAAGGCGGAGTCGGCGGTCGGATACATGGGGGAATTTTCCGGGGAACTGGCGAGTGACGAGGCGGCATTGCTCGAAGATGCCGGTCGCGACGAGTTGCGGAAAAAGCTGCCGCGCATGGAAGACTTCTCCGCGTGATCATGTTTTTGCTGGACGAACATTTGTCGCCCGAGCTGGCGCGTGTCGCGAAGGCACTGGAGGCGGGGTTTCCGGTCCAGTCGCTCCACGAATGGCGCTCGGGACTGTTCGTCGGGCAAAGCGATGCCCGCATCCTGCGGGAAGCCTTGCGTGACGGGGCCGTGTTGGTCACGTTCGACGTGAATACCATTCCGGCTCTGCTGCAAGAGATGGCAGTGGCCGAAGAGGGCCACGCGGGCGTGGTCTTCGTGTCTTCAAAAACTTTTTCGCAGAACGATTCGGCTGGGATCGCGGCGGCGCTGATCCGGCTCTGGCGTTCCAACAAAACCAGGGATTGGACGAACCGGGTCATCTTCCTCACGAAAGGGGCGGCCTGAAATGATCGACGGGATTCCAGCGAAGGCCAGGTTGGTGAGCGTGGCCGAAAAACCATGAGCGACCTCCTGCCGATTTACGATCTGGATGAGGAGATTGTTTCCGCGCTGACGGCCGGAAACCGCCTCGTCCTGCAGGCACCGACCGGTTCCGGAAAATCCACGCAGGTCCCGCAGATATTGATCGATGGGGGCGTCTGCCAAAACGGGCGCTGCGTGATCCTGCAGCCGCGGAGGCTGGCGACGCGGATGCTGGCTGCGCGCGTGGCCAGCGAGCGCGGCGTGAAGCTGGGCGGCGAGGTCGGATACCAGATCCGGCTCGACAATGTTTCCTCGGCCGCGACCCGGATTCTATTCGTCACGGAGGGGATCCTTCTCCGCCAGATGCTGGCCGATCCCGAGTTGCGGGGGATTTCCACGGTCATCTTCGACGAGTTCCACGAGCGGCATCTTTACGGGGACATTAGCCTGGCCCGCGCGCTCACGCTCCAGGAAACGCTGCGCCCGGACCTGCGGATCGTCGTGATGTCCGCAACCCTCGACCGCGCCGGGCTCGCGGAGTATCTCGCTCCCTGCACGACATTGCAATCGGAGGGGCGGGTTTATCCGGTCGATAGGGAATTTCTCGCGCACGATCCCAAAGACGATCCGCCCTGGGAACTCGCGGCGGACGCGGTGGCCGACAATTTCGAGCGGACCGACGGGGACGTTCTCGTGTTCATGCCCGGCGCCTACGAGATCAACCGGACGATCCGGGAGATCGGCGCGCGACTCGGCAACCGCTGCGTGATCCTCCCGCTGCACGGCGAGCTTCCGGCCTCCGAGCAGGACCGGGCGGTCAGCCGCACATCGGCCCGCAAGGTCATCGTCTCGACAAATGTCGCCGAGACTTCGCTCACGATCGACGGGGTGACACTCGTCGTGGACTCAGGCCTCGCGCGCGTCGCCCGCTACGACGCCCACCGCGGGATCAACACCCTTCTCATCGAAAAAATCAGCCATGCCTCCGCAGACCAGCGTGCCGGGCGCGCCGGGCGGACCGCGCCGGGCGTCTGCATCCGGCTCTGGACGCAGCGCGATCACGAGCGCCGCCCCGAACGCGAGATCGCGGAAATCAAGCGGCTCGACATGGCCGAGACGGTCCTCACGCTCAAGGCGGCGGGAATCGAAGACCTTGCAAATTTCCGATGGATCGAGCCGCCCGATTCCCAGGCGCTCGCCCGCGCGGAAACGTTGCTCGACGATCTCGGCGCGACCCGCCATGGCAAAGTCACCGCGACCGGCCGCAGGATGCTGAGCTTCCCGGTCCACCCGCGCTACGCACGGATGTTCCTCGCCGCGGAAGAACTCGGCTGCGTGCGGGCCGCCGCTCTGATCGCGGCGCTCACGCAAACCCGCTCGATGCTGATGCGCGCGGACAAAAAAATCGAAGAGGAGCGCTCGGAACTTTTCGGCACGGGGGTCTCGGATTTCCAGGTTCTCATGAGGGTCTTTTCGTGGGCGAAGCGTAAAGAGTTCCGCGCGAACGAGTGCCGGTCGCTCGCCATCCATGCGGATTCCGCGAGGCAGGTCGGCAAGCTGTTCGAGCAGTTTCTGGATATCGCGCACGCCGAGGCGCTGGACATCGGCTCCGGCCCCGCGTCCGACGAGGCGATCGCGCGGTGCATCCTCGCCGGCTTCGCCGACCATGTCGCGCGGCGCAGAAGCGAGGGAACCTTGGTCTGCGACATCGTCCACGGGCGGCGCGGCATGCTCGCCCGCAACAGCGTGGCCTCGCGCGGCAAGCTTCTTGTCGCGGCGGAGATCACCGAAGTCGAAGGCCGCGACGGGGACGCCCAAGTCCTTCTCAACCTCGCCACCGAAATCGAGGAGCCCTGGCTGCACGAGTTGTTCCCGGAGGACTTCGCCGACACCACCGAATATTTTTTCGACTCGGGCCAGAAGCGCGTCGTCGTCCGGCGGGCAAAAATGTTCCGGGACCTTCTTCTGGAAAACCAGGACCGCGATGCGGAGCCGGGACCGGCAGCCGCCTCGTGCCTTGCCGGTGAGGTGCTGTCGGGCGAGCTCCGGCTGAACGGGTGGGACGATGCCGTCGAACAGTGGATCCACCGCGTGAATTTTCTGGCACGGGTCCTGCCCGAGCAGGGTCTGCCGGCGCTCGGAGCCGACGATCGGCACCACATCATCTTGCTCGTGTGCGACGGGGCGACCTGCTACCGCGACATCAAAGATTCCCCGGTTCTCACTCACGCCCGCTCGCTGCTCACACACGCGCAGCAACAGCTCGTGGACAAACAGGCACCCGAGCGCTTCCAGCTTCCGGGCGGCCGCAAGGCGAAGATCACCTATGCGGAAACGGCCGAGCCATTCCTCGCGGCGCGGATCCAGGATCTCTACGGGGTAAACGACGACATCAAGATCGCGATGGGCCGTCACGCCCTGACGCTCCACATCCTCGCCCCCAGCCACCGCCCGGTCCAGATCACCAAAAGCCTGCGCTCCTTCTGGGCGGACGCGTATCCGAAACTCAAGCAGCAACTCCAGCGCCAATACCCGAAGCACGAGTGGCGGTGACGTCCGCTTGCCGGGTGCCCCTCGCGTCAGGGAGTGGCTTCGATCGAGGTCACTTCACCCGAGTGGCATGCGATCCGGAGAGTCATCGGGATGCAGCACACGCTGCAGTCCTCCACCGTTTCGTAGTTGCCTTGGGTGGTCTCCACCTCGACGGTAAACTTCTCCCAGCAATGCGGGCATTGCACTTCTTTGGAAACAAGGCAGTCCATGGGAATACACTAGCACGGCTGTTGGTATCTGCAACGGGATGTGGCAGCGACGAGGAATAGACGGAATGGAAAACAGGCAAGGCGCCATTTCCCGCCGACCCCAGCTCCCAATAAAATCCCGGCTGTTTGCGGGGAAAAACCGCCAATCAGAGCAGCTTGATCGTCAGGGGGAACTGGTAGGTCTCGCCGTTGCTGGCTTTCACCGCGCCGATGATGACGAAGACGAGCCAGGCGATCCAAAATCCGATCGGGATCAGGATGGGGACCAAAAACAAACACGAGCCCGCAAAACCGACAACACCCGAAACGAAAATCCAGATTGTCCAAGAAATCTGGAAGTTCAGGACATTGCGTCCCGCAGCATCGATCGCCGGGCTCTCCGGCTTCTTGACCAGCCAGATGATCAACGGCCCGAGAATATGTCCAAGAGCTGGAAGGACAAAAAATCCGAGGGCGCTGAGATGAAGGAAGACGATCCATTGCCGGTCGCTGACACCGGCGGGAGCGGGGTGCTGCGGAGGCAAGGGAGCGGGTTGCTGCGGAGGCAAGGGAGCGGGGGCCGAGGCGGCAGGCGGAGGAGGAGTTGGCTCAGAACCCGAGGAAGGTGGCGGTGTGTCCATGGCATGAGGTTCAAGCACATTCCTCTCCAAATGGGAAGCGGATTCCCTGATCCGCGCGCCGGGGAAGGGAAAGGCGCGGAGAACGGCATCCCGTGAGGCCGCGAGCGCGGGGACATCATCGAGAGAATAGCGGGGACGAAATTCTTTCAGAACGGGAAGCCCGGCATCGGTCGCTTCGCGCCCCGCGTTGCGACCGCTACGTGCCCTTCGGAACCAAGCGCAATGCGGCGCGGCTCACCACTGGATCACGGAGCTCGCGTAGGTGAGGCCGCCGCCGAAGACGACGAGGAGGATGTAGTCTCCGACCTGGAATCGTCCGGAGCGGTTGGCTTCGTCCATGGCGATGGCCACGGCTGCGGCGGAGGTGTTGCCGTAGCGGTCGAGATTGATGTGGAATTTGCTCATCGGCACGCTGAGGCGCGAGGCCAGGGCCTCGATGATGCGGAGGTTCGCCTGGTGGGGGATGATGCACTTGAGGTCGTCGGTCGTGAGCCCGCTTTGTTCGAGCGCTTTCTGGGCGGCCTTCATCATCGAGGTGACGGCCTGTTTGAAGGTTTCTCGGCCGTTCATGTGGAGGGTGTTGAGTTTTTGGTCGGCATTCTCTTTGGTGATCGGCTGGGCGCACCCGCCGCCCGGCATGAAAAGGATGTCCCCGTAGTTGCCGTCGCTGCCCATGAACGTGGTGATCACCCCGTGCGAGCCCTCGCGGTTCCGCAAAACTGCGGCTCCCGCCCCGTCGCCGAAGAGCACGCAGGTGTTCCGGTCCTGCCAGTTGACAATCGAGCTGAGCTTGTCGGCCCCGATCACGAGCACGGTGCTGTAGGTGTGGTTGGCGATGAATTGCTGGGCGATCTCCACGGAGTAAAGGAATCCGGAGCAGGCCGCATTCACGTCGAAACACGCGGCATTTTTCGCTCCGATCATCCGTTGCACGTGGCACGACGTGGAAGGGAAAAACGTATCGGGCGTGATTGTGGCGACCAAGATGAGATCGATTTCGAGCGCGGTGACGCCGGCATTTTCTATCGCCCGCCTGGCGGCCTCGGCCGCAAGATGGCTCGTGAACTCGCCTTCTTTCGCGATCCGGCGCTCGCGGATACCGGTCCGCTCCATGATCCACTGGTCCGTGGTTTCAACGATGGCCTCGAGGTCGGCATTGCTGAGAATCCGCTCCGGGACATAGCTCCCGGTGCCGATGATCGAGACGGTGCGGTTAGGCAGGGATGGTTTGGCCTTTGGAGACTTTTTCATGGTGTGATTGAATGGCTTCGACGATGCGGTCGTTGACTTTTTGTTTCACCGCTGCGCGGGCCGCGCGGACGGCATTGCGGAGGGCCCGTGCCGAGGAGTTGCCGTGGGCTTTGATGCAGATCCCGTTGACGCCGAGCAGGGGGGTGCCGCCGTATTCGTCCGTGCTCGTGCGATTTTTGATCGAACGAAACGCGCCCCGGCAGAGGAGGGCGCCCAGCAGTCGGACCGGATTCGTTTTCAACTCCTGCCGGAACCATGCGAAGAACGATTTGGCGAGGCCCTCGATGGTTTTCAGGACGATATTTCCCACGAAGCCGTCGCACACGACGACCTCGACCGGCCGGCGGAAGATCCCGTGGCCTTCGACATTCCCGGCAAAGTTGATCGGGGCGGCGGAGAGAAGAGCGTGGCATGCTTTGGAAAACTCGGTGCCCTTGGAGGCTTCCGTGCCGATGTTCAAAAGCCCGATCTTCGGTTCGGGGCAGCCCAGAAGTTCCCTGTAGTAGATGCTGCCCATGACGGCGAATCCGACAATATGCTCGGGGGCCGGGTCGATGTTTGCCCCGCCGTCGATCAGGAGAAAAACCCCGCCGTCCGCAGGAATCAAGACCGCCAGGCCCGCGCGGTCGATGCCCGGCAGGGTCCTGAGTTTGATCGTTGCGGCAGCCACGAGGGCACCGGTGTGTCCGGCGGAAACAACCGCATCCGCCTCGCCGCTCTTCACGAGATCCACGGCCCGGCTCACCGAGGAATCTTTTTTCTTCCGGACGCTGTCGAGACCGCTGTCGCCCATGTCCACGACTTGGGAGGCATGGTGGACGGAGATCCGTTCCGTCAACCCCTCGGTATCGTGGCGCAAAAGTTCTGCGCGGACTTTTTTTTCGTCGCCCACAAAGACGATGGAAACATCTGGATAGTCCCGGAGTGCGGCCAAGGCACCTTCCACGGGATTCCCCGGGGCAAAATCCCCGCCCATCGCGTCCAGGGCAATTTTCATGCGGGAGAAACCCGGCCCGCCGGGTTATTCGGCACCAATTGTCAGGACCTGCCGCTTATTGTAATATCCGCAGGAAGGGCAGGCGATGTGCGGGAGCACGCTGGCTCCACATTGCGGGCATTTGCCGAGTTTCGGTGCGCGCCAGCGGTTCGCGGCTTTCCGCGTGCGAAGCCGCATCTTTGATGTTTTGCGTTTTGGGACTCCCATAAATAATTTGTAATCAGGTTCTTAGCTTGTCGAGTGCATCCCATGCCGATGCACCCATTTCCGGTTGCTGCAGGCTGGTGCGCGGGACACCGGCTGGACACGTTGCTCCCGAATCGCATCTGGGATGCGGGGGCAAGAGAAGATGAATATCCTCCCTGACGAACGGGGTCAAGTCTATCTGTTCGCGTCCGGTGAGTTCGGCTTGGAGAGAAAACGGGTCCGCCACGATGTCTTTTTCGAAATGTTCGAGGCATGCGACGCACTGCAGGCGGACCCGGACGGAGACCCGGCCGGTCGCGAAGATCCCGCCCTCGCTGAGCCCCACATCCAGAGAATACGACAAAGGGGAGACAGGGACGGCACCCGCCTCCTGCAAATCCAGCCGGGCCGGCTCCTCTTCTCCCTCCAAATGGACGGTGTCTCCCTGCGGGATCTGGCGGATATGAACTTTCATGGTTTGGCCCGAGCTTGCGCTCCGGAATTTTCAGCGGGGCCCCTGGATAAACGGGGTGACCTCGTTTTGAAAAAAGAGCCGGAGCTGGTCGTGCAGGGCCGGTTCCAAAGGGGGCATGCTTGCCGCCTGCGCGTTCGAGGTGGCCTGGGCGGGTTTGCTGGAGCCGGGGATCATCACCGAAACCGCCTCGTGGTCGAGGATGTAGCGCAGGGCCAGTTGCGGCAGCGTCATGCCGTGAGGCACCATCGTCTGAAGCCGCGCGACAATTTGCATCCCCCGGTCGATGGGGAGCCCGCAGAAGGTGATCACGTCATTGGCGGGCTGGATCGCGGGGGTGGGGCTCCCGGTGTAGCCGGACGGCACGGGAGCCGGCCCGGCCAGATGGCCGCCGAGCAGACCATCCGCGAGCGGGAGCCGGACGATGATCGCCACCCCCTTCTCGATGGCGAGAGGGAAGAGGTCTTTCTCCGGCTCTTGGCGGAGGACATTGAAGATGAGTTGCAGCGAGGCGAGCTCCGGTTGCTCCAGGCAGAGCATCGCTTCTTCGACCGTCTCGACGCTGGTGCCAAACTCGCGGATTTTCCCCTCGGTTTTCAGGCGGCGAAGCCAGTCAAATATTTCCCCGTCCCGGAGCACACCCTTGGGCACGCAGTGCAGTTGGGTGAGGTGGAGGGCGGGGATGCCCAGGCGCTTGAGGGAGGCTTCTGTGGCGCTGCGGATCGCATCCCACGTGTAGCCGTTGGGGTAGATCCCATGGGCACGCCCGACTTTTGTCGCCACGAGGAAGTCCCCTTTGCGATCCTTCAAAAAGTGGCCGAGGACTTCCTCGCTGCGGCCGTTTCCATAAACGTCCGCCGTGTCAAAAAAGTTGACGCCGGAGTCGGCGGCCGCGATGAGAAGGCTGCGCGCGCGCAGGTCGCTGAGCCCGCTCCAGTCCGTCCCGCCGAGCTGCCAGCATCCGAGGCCGATTTCCCCGACGGTCTGACCGGTCCTGCCGAAGCGCCGAGAGTTCATAGCACTGACAGAATGGGGACTGGAGGGGAGATTTTCAAAGACATTCTTCAGGGGGCTTTGCGCGACAATCACCGCTCTCGCGCGGCGCTGGCCAGTTTGGCGGCAAGGCCGGCTTTGTCGAACGGCTTGGAGAGGAAGTCGTCCATGCCGGCGGCGAGGCACCGGTCGCTGTCGCCGGGCATCACGTTGGCGGTGAGGGCGATGATGGGTACGTGGCCGCCCGAGAGCGCCTCGATTTCGCGGATCTTTCCCGTCGCCGTAAGACCGTTCATCACCGGCATCTGCATGTCCATGAGGATGGCTCGAAATTTCCCTCGCGCAAATGCGTCGAGCGCTTCCTGCCCGTTGGACGCCGTTTCCGCCCGATAGCCGATGGCCTCGAGCATTTTCACGGCGAGAAGGCTGTTTCCAGGGTCGTCTTCGACAACCAGCACGAGATCGCCGGGGCGTCGGGGCTTCGCGGAAACCGGATCGCCTGGCTTCCCGGCGGGTTCGGAGAGCGCGTCGGATTTGTTTTTGACCGGGAGGCGGAACGTGAATGAGCTGCCATCCCCGGGGATCGAGCGGACGGTGATCGCGCCCCCCATGGCCTCGGCCAGGCGCCGCGAGATCGCCAGCCCGAGCCCTGCCCCTTGGAACGGGCGGCTCAACGTCGAGTCGCCCTGCGTGAACGGTTTGAAAAGAGAGCCGAGCATCTCGGCCGGAATCCCCGGGCCGGAATCCTGCACGGAAAAATCCAGGAATTTCCGCCCGTCGGCCGAGGCGGGCTCGACGCGGAAAACGACGGATCCCCGCGCGGTAAATTTCACCGCGTTGCCGAGGAGGTTGATGAGGATCTGGCGGATCCGGCGCGTGTCTCCCGCGATCTGTTCCGGGACGCCGGCCGCCACCTCGCACCGGAACTCGATCCCTTTTTTGGCGGCGTCTTTTTTGACCGGCAGGCAGGAGGACTCCAAAAGCGAGGAGATGACAACGGGGGCGGATTCCAGGCTGATACCCCCTTTTTCGATGCTCGAGAAATCGAGGATATCGTTGACGATGCCCAGGAGGTGTTCTCCGCTGTTGCTGATGGTCCGCGCATACTCCCGCTGCTCGTCGTCGAGCGGGGAATCGGCGAGGAGCTCCGCAAAACCGAGCACGCCGTTGAGCGGGGTGCGGAGCTCGTGGCTCATCACGGCGAGGAAATCGCTCTTCGCGCGGCTGGCCGACTCGGCGCGGTCGAGCGCCTCGCTCAGCTTCTGCTCCGTCCGCTTGCGGATCAGCGCCTCCCCGATATGCGATGCGACGGCTTCCACGAGCTCGACCGTTTCTAGGGTGAAACGTTTTTTCCGCCGGTCGTTGAACTGGATCAGGCCGACGATCTCATCCTGCGTGCGGATCGGGACCAGGGCCACCGAGGCATAGCCTCTGCGGATGCACAGGTTGCGCGGATGGAACCGGGGGTCCTTGTCGGGCGGGAGGTCCAGCAGCGCCGAGGAATCGTTGGTCCAAAAACTCCCCCCCGGCGTGAAGAGCGGGTGGGCCGACGGGGTCTTGCCGGAAACAACCAGGCCGCAGGTGCATTCCAGGCAGGCGTTCCCGTCGCTGTCCCGGCAAACACATCCCTCCGCGTCCCGCCCGATCAGCGAATTTTCTGCCCTCAGAAAATCTTTGGAGAAGCCGTCGTGGACGATATAGGGGAAGTCTTCGCCGTCCTTCAGGCGAATGCCCAAGGCATCGACGCCAGTCCGCGCCTTCAGGACGGAAAGCACGCGGTGCAGGCAGGCCTGAAAATCGCCGGGCTCGTTGAGGATCTGCAGGACCTGCCGCCCCATTTCACGATACGCCTCAGCCCGCTTGCGGCCGGTGATGTCGCGCATGAAAACAACAATCCTCTCCCTGTCTTCTTCCCTGATGAAACTGCAACTGGCTTCGAGGTCGTAGGTGCTGCCATCCTTGCGCTGGTGTTTCGTCTCGAAGCGGACATGGCCGGCCTTTCTGATTTGCCGGATCCGCTTCTTGATGTCTGAGGCCGTATCAATGGCATCCACATCTTCCACCCCCATCCTGAGCAATTCGTCGCGGGTGAAGCCGCTCATCTGGCAATAAGCGTCGTTGGTGTCCAAAAAACGCCCGTTGGTATCCACCAGGTAGTAGCCATCGATCGTCGTGCGAAGAATCGTCTGGATTTCCCTTTGCGCCCGCTTGCGTTCCGCCAGTTCCTGCTCGAGCGCGCGGGTGCGTTCGGCGACGAGCGCGGACAGTTGCTCCTTTTCGAGCCGCTGCCCGCAGTTGGCCGCCTTGAGCTTGGTCATGGCCAGAAGCTGGACCGTCAGTTCGAGCTCGTCGAACGGCTTGGAAAGAAACCCGTCCGCCCCTGCCTCCACCGCCTTGACGCGGCTGTCCCGGTCGGTATGGGCGGTCAAAAAAAGCACGGGAATCGCCTTCAGGATCACGTCCGCCTTCAGCTTCCGGCAGACCTCATACCCGTCCATGCCCGGCATGACGATATCGAGCAGGATCACGTCCGGGTCTTCGGCCGCAGCCAGTTTAAGGCCTTTGGGTCCGCTGAGAGCAGTCAGGAGAGTAGCCTCGGGCAGCCGATCCTCCAGGACTGCCTTCAGCACCGTCAGGTTGTCCGCCATGTCGTCAATCGCCAGTATTTTCATGTTCCTCCAGAAATTCCCGCAGCAAATTCCGCAGCGCCTCGTGATCCAGCGGCTTCGAGAGGTAGCCGTCGAAGCCGTGGGCCAAAATCTCCTCGCGGTCGCCTTTCATGGCGCTGGCCGTCACGGCGATCACCGGGATGTCCCGCAGAGCCTCGTCGTCGCGGATCGCCCGGAGGGCCTGGATCCCGTCCAGCCCGGGGAGGGCGATGTCCGTGAGGATGAGATCGGGGAGGTGGGCGCGGGTGAGTTCGATGCCTGCGCTCCCCTCCACCGCCTCGACGACCTGGTAGCGGTCGCCCAGCAGGGCTTTGATCGTGCGCAGGTTGTCGGGGTTGTCTTCCATCACGAGAACGACGGGTTTTCCGGGGCGCCCCCGGCGGGGCCGTCGGCGCGCGGGAGCCGGCGGTTTCTCTGCCGGTGGCGGCTGGACCATCGCGGCCACTGCGGCCAGCAGTTCGTGTTTGTTGATGTCGCCCTTCTGGATCAACTGGTGGATGTGGTTTGCCTTGAGGACGCTCAACTCTTCCTTGCTCACATGTCTCGCCGTGAGAATGATGACCGGCAGGTGCGCGGTCCGCCCGGCACCACGGATCGTTGCGAGCACCTGAAACCCGTCCACATGCGGCATCATCAGGTCGAGGATCATGGCGGAGGGCACTGCCAGTTCGATTTGCGCCAGGGCCTCCTGGCCATCGTGCGCCACCTGGACACGGTAGCCCTCGGCTTCGAGAATGTCCGTCAACTGGATGATGGCCGGTTCGTTGTCCTCGACCAGCAGGATGGATTGGCCGGAGGCGGCGTGGGGCGGCCGTCCCGGCTGCCTGGTTGCCTGGGGAACAGCAGGCGGGATGCCTGCTCCACGGTTCTCGGACGGAAGCCTGAGAATGAAGGTCGAGCCTTCGCCAAGAACGCTCTCCACGGTAATGTCGCCGCCGAGCATCTCGGCGTATTTCTTGGCGATGGCCAAGCCGAGCCCGGTGCCTCCGTATTTGCGGGTGTTGCTGCCGTCGGCCTGGCGGAACTCGTCGAAGATATACGAAAGCTGGTCGTCGGCGATGCCGATGCCGGTGTCCTTTACAGAAATTCGAAATGGTAAATTCGAAATGGGAAACGATGGGTCACGCGCGACCTCCGCGATGACCGTGACCCGGCCGCGCTCGGTGAACTTGACGGCATTGGCGACGAGGTTCTGGAGGATGTGCCGGCACTTGTCGTGATCGGACGTGAGGAGCGGCAGGTCGGCTGGCACCTCGTTCAGGAGCGCGATTTTCTTTTCCGCCGCCTGCGGCTCGATCATGGCGACAATATCACCGACCAGATCGCGGGCCGAGAAACTGGTCATGCTGGTGTCCTCGCGGCCCGCCTCGATCCGCGAAATGTCGAGGAGATTGTTGATCAGGGAGAGAAGGGTTTTGCCGTTGCGCTCGATGACTTCGAGGTATCCGCATTCCTCGGCGGGGATGGTCTTCGCCAGGCGGCGGCTCAGGACGCCCGTGAGCGCGATCACGGAGTTCAGCGGCGTGCGCAGCTCGTGGCTCATGTTCGAAAGGAAGGCGCTCTTCAACCGGTTGGCCTCGTCGAGCGACCGCGTCTGCATTTCCAGCTCGGTGTTCTGCTGGGTCAACTCCTCGGACTGCACCCTCAGCTCCTGCTTCTGCGTGTCCAGCTCCCGGTTCTGGCATTCGAGCCGCTGCGCGAGGCTTTGGATTTTCTGGAACGCGAGCACGCCGTTCACTCGGGCGGTCAGCACGCTCCAGATATCGTTGAGCAGCCGGACGGACGGCGCGTCGTAGGCGCGGATGCTCGCCAGCGAAACCACCGCCACCACCGTCTGGTCGGAGAGCACGGGGACGGTCAAAATTTCGCGCGGGGTGAACTGCCCGCTCACCGCCGCGAAAGTGAACCGCGAATCCGCTGGAATATTAGTGATCCGCTGGATCTGGCGCGTGGCCAAGGCCGGGCCCAGCTCGCCCTCGAGGTCCGTGGCGGAGAAGGAAGCGCGGGCACCAGCCCCAAGGCCGATCGACTCGAAATGCTCGAACGCGGCCTTTTCTTCGTCCAGGAAATACACCGCCCCAACCTGCGAGCCGGTATGCTGGAGCAACGCCTTGAGCATCTCTCGGCAGAACGCATGGACCTCCTCCTCGCGGAGCATGACATGCGCGAGCGAGGCGGCGTTCTGCTCGATCATCATTTCCTTCTGGATCGAATCGGCCATCGCGTTGAACGAGGCGGAGAGCACGCCGAACTCGTTGGCGGAAACAAACCGGCTGCGCGCGTCCATCTTCCCCTGCCGCAACTGGGCCGCCGCTGCCGCCAGTTGCCGCAGCGGGCCGTTGATCGCCCGCAGCAGGTGCCAGATGATGAAGAGGGACAGCAGCAGGATGCCGGCGACGACGAGAGCCAACTGGCCTGCGAGCGAGTCGTATTGCTCGGCGGCATCGCGGTAGAGTTGTTCGGCCTTGTCCCGGGCGAAATCGTCTATCTTCGCGATGGCCCCCATCAGATCCGCCTTAATTTTCCCGACATCGCCGGTATCCCGGACACGGTCCATGGACTCGGAAACCTTCCCCGCACGCAGCATTTCGATGTTTTCTTTCCGCGCGGACAACCACCTCACGAAGTGGTCGTGGGCAGCTTCAACGTCCGCGCGAGGGCCGAGATAATTGTCAAAAAGAACCGGGAATTGCCGCTCGGCATTGGCTTGCCTGACATCGCTAGCCTGGAACGCGGTCCTTCTTTCCTCATCGGTTTTGGCCAGGACCATGTTCCGGAACTCCAGGCGCATGCTCAGGATGTCGTTTTCGAGATCGTCGAGGGCCACGCGGACCCGGTAGGGGTGCTCATACAGCGTCCTGGTCTGGTGCCAGAGAAAATCGGCTTGCCGCCACGCCAGGACGCCGAGGGCCACGACCGACAGCAGGATGGCTCCCATGCCAAGCCGCAGTTGCGTGCTGATTTTCAGGTCATGGAGTTTCATGGGGAAACCTTTGGTTTTTCGAAAACTGCAGACTGGGACATTACGGCGCGAAGCCCTTGGTGTCCCGCCACCATAGCCCGTTCCACCTCGCCGGTCACGAAATAACCGCCGGGCGACAGGGCATGGCAGATCTTGTCCAAGATGTGCTGCCTCGCTTCCTGGCGGTAGTAGAACAGGAGATTGCAGCACAGGATCAGGTCGAAGCCCCCGTAAATGCTTGCCGCCGGGCTCGCGGACGAACGGTCCAGCAGATCGTAGGCGGAAAAATCCACCCGCGCACGCAGTCGGGGGACGACGGAAAACGATTCGCCCTGCCTCGAAATACTTCTGCAGGTGGCGGGAGCGGACGTTGCCCACGGCCTCCGCGCTATAGACCCCAACCCGCGCGAAGTCCGGCTCCGCCAGATCGGTGGCGAAAATCCGGTAAGAAACCGGCACGGGGAACGTGGGGCGACCGTCCCGGTTGCCGGTTTGTTGGGGGACGAGCAGGCGGGACGCCTGTTCCACGTCGTCCCGGGTTCCGGCCAATTCCTCGAGCAGGATCGCGAGCGACCACGCCTCTTGGCCGGACGCGCAGCCGGCCGACCATACCCGGACCTCGCCGCCGGATTTCTTTTTCGCTTCCACCAGCCCGGGCAGGACCAGTTTCTCGATCACGGCAAACGCCAGCGGGTTGCGGAAAAATTCGCTGTGGTCGATCCGCAGAGCACGAAAAAATATTCCCGCCTCGGCACGGTCCACCGCCACTTTTTCCCCGTAATCCGCGATGGTCCCGGCCCCGGTCGCCGCCATCCGCTTGGATATCGTCTTCCTCAAAAACGCCTCGTCATACCGGGAAATGTCCAGCCCGTGGGCCTCCGCGAACACGCGGGCGATTTCCTCAAGCGTCCCGCCGACCGCCGGTGAGTCCGGCTTCATGCGTTTCCCCCCAGCCGCCGCGACGGGGTACAAACAAAGCCGGCCCCCGGTCCGCTTCTTGCGCCGCTCTGCATTTTCATCGGCGGGCATTATACCCGGCCGGAACGCCCCAGGCAAAGCCAAACGATTCAGGAGGGGGGTAGGTCCGGAGGCCCGACCTTACCAGTTCTTGATCCAGGCGTTGGTGTTGGCGGCCGAGCCGCCCGCCGTGGACCAAAGGTCGAAGAAGTTGGTGCCGCTGCGGGCGGGGTCCCCCGGGTATTGGTAGCCGTATGTCGAGCCGAACGGATCGGTGAGATAGCCGGAGGTGTTGGTGGTGCTTTTGTTGGCTTCGAAGTAAACTTTTGTTCCCGCATTCGTCGGCATCAAATTTGTCAGGAGGTTGAAAGTGTTGCTCCCGGCAAGATTCGTTCCAGCCGGGTAATCCCCGTTGTCCGCCTTGTAACTCTCGAGCGCCGAGGAAAGGGCCGCGATCTCCGACTCGGCCCGCGACCTGGCGGCTTTTCTCTGGATGCCCCCCGCCGTGCTCAGGACCAGGGCCGCCAAGATCGCGATGATCGCGATGACAACGAGCAGCTCGATCAGGGTGAAACCGGAACTCGGAGAGCGGAGACCGGAAAGAGAGATCTCCCGAGTTCCACACGGCAAGACACCCGCTGCTTTCCGCTTTCCGCTTTCCGCTTTCCGCTGTTTCTTCATCATGTCTGCGCCTGCATGCTCGTGATGATGCTGACGAGCGGCAGGAAGAGGGCGATGACGATAGTTCCCACGATGACGGCGAGGAAAACGATCATGATCGGCTCGAGGAGCGAGGTGAGGCCGGCGACCGCGTTGTCCACCTCGTCGTCGTAAACCTCGGCCACCTTGAGCAACATTTCCGGAAGCTGTCCGGTCTCCTCGCCGACATCGATCATGCTGATCACCATCGGCGGAAAAACCCCGCTGGCTTCGAGCGGCTGCACGATGGATTCGCCTTCCTTGACGCTGTCGTGAACTTTGGAGATCGCGTTGGCGATGATGATGTTTCCGGCGGTTTCGCGGGTGATGTTGAGCGCCTGCAGGATCGGGACACCGCTGGTGACGAGCGTCCCCAGGGTGCGCGTGAACCGCGAAATCGAGCTTTTGCGGGTCAGGTCGCCGAAAAGCGGGGCTTTGAGCTTGACGGTGTCGATGACCTGGATCCCCTTTTTCGTGCTCCCGATGATTTTGTAGAGGATGACAAAAACGACGATCGCCCCGACGATGACCAGCGAGTTGTCTTTCACCAGACTGCTGGCCCCGATGACAAACTGGGTCAGGGCGGGAAGCGCCTTGCCCCCGAGCATGTCGGCGAAAATCGCCTCGAATTTCGGGACGATGAAGACGAGCAGGAACGCCAAGATCACGATCGCGATCACGAGGACGATGACCGGGTAAAACATCGCCGCCACGACCTTGTTTTTTATTTTTTGCGCCTTTTCCTGGAATTCCGCCAAGCGCAGGAGGACGAGCTCGAGCACGCCGCCCAGCTCGCCGGCTTTCACCATGTTGACGTAAAGCTTGTTGAAAATCTTCGGGTGCCCGGCAAGGCTCTCAGAGAATGTTCCGCCGCCCTGGACGGATTCGGCTAGGTTGAGAATGACTCCTTTAAGCACGGGATCGGGCTCCTGCTTGGAAAGAACCGTCAGCCCCCGGAGAAGCGGCAGCCCGGCGTCGATGAGCGTCGCGAGCTGCCGGGTAAAGATCATCAATGTCCTCGGCTTGATCGTCTTTTTCTTCAGGAAGGAAATCTCGATCTTGAGCTGCTTTTTGGCCGCCGACTGCTTCGCGGGGGCCTTGTTTCTGGCTTTCGGCCCTTTGCCTTCTTCCGAGATGCTTTTCGGGAAATACCCCGACTGCCTCAACTGGCCGACGGCATCGTTCTGGGATTCGGCTTCGATAACTCCAGAGGATTCCTGCCCTCGGGCATCAAGTGCAACATAGGAAAATCGCGGCATAATTGGGCGGGAAAATTCGGGGCTCCTTGTAACTCCTGGCTTCCGCGCTGTCGAGCAAAGAAAAACCAATTGTCTGCGCCGGAGCAAAAATTCCACTTTTGCTCCGGCCCCGACACGGGCAAAGCCAAACGTCCGCCCGGATTTTCTCTTGGCTGCCCGGGCCCGGGCGGGTAGGCTTACCGGAATGCAAATCACCCGACTGTGGCTGATGTTTCCGGCGCGCCTGATCACGCGCCCGGTCCTCTGGGAACTCGCGAAGAAATTTCCCGTGGTGACGAATATCCGGCAGGCGAGCGTGACCGAGGAGATCGGGCTGGTTTCCCTCGAACTCGACGGCGAACGGGAGGACATCAAGCAATCCATCGCCTGGCTCGAGGAACAGGGCATCAAGGTCGAACCGGTCGAAATCAACACGATCGAGGGCTGAACTGCCCGAAGAGCGCCCTTGCAAGCGGGGCCGGGACCATTATTGTGATGGCTTTCTTATGCACCTGAAAATCGGGGGAATCCCACGTCCTGTCCGGCGGAACAACTTTTCAACCGCGGCGCTGCTGTCGTGCGTAACGGCTCTGGGGGCGGCTCCGGTGGCGTCCGCGCAGGAGGTGGTCGTCGTCCCGGCAAAAATCAGTCTCTGGCAGATCGCGCTGTCCGGCGGCTACGTGATGATCCCGCTGGCCGCGCTCTCGATCCTCGCGGTGATGCTGGTCCTCGTCTATCTGGTGACCCTGCGCCGGGGGGCGGTGGCGACCGCGCGCTACATGCAGATCGCGGAAGCCCTGATCCGCAAAAAAGATTACTTCGGGCTCCTGGCCGTCTCGAACCGCCACAACGAAGCCGTGGCGAGGGTCGTCCAGCGGACGTTGGATTTCCTGACGAAGAACCCGCGCGCGACACTCGCGGAAGCCCGCGAAATCACGCAGGCCGAGGGCATGCGCCTGGCCGGGTCGTTGAACCAGCAAATCACGTATCTGGCGGACATCGGCACGATCGCGCCGATGCTCGGGCTCTTCGGCACCGTGCTGGGAATGATCAAGTCGTTCACCGCCGTCGCGAGCGATATCGCCGCCTCGCGGCCCATGCTCCTCGCCCACGGCGTCTCCGAAGCCCTCGTGACGACCGCCGCCGGGCTGCTGGTGGGAATCCCCGCCATGGCCGCGTATTCGTATTTCCGCGGCCGCGTCCAGGCGCGCATCTCGGACCTCGAGGCGGCCACCACCCAGTTGATCGCGCTGCTTGGCGTGGATTCGTCCGGCCGCCGGGAATGAGCCCGTCTATTTGCAGAGGCGGCCGTGCCAGCCGCCTGTCGGTTTCAACAGGCCCTTGGCACAAAGGCCTCTCCAGGCGAATGGTACCATCTCTTGGAAATAAACAGACGATAAGCTCCCAGCGAAAAACAGGGGGCACGGGCGTCTCGCCCGTGTGTGGCTCAACGGTTCCGCTTGCGATGCCAAGTGCCCAAACGGGCGGGACGCCCGTTCCCCCTGGTCGCTGCGAAGTCCAGTTATTTCCAAGAGTTGGTATGAGAGCGCGGCTCGCGGCAGGTTTCTTTTTCGCCGGGCTGCTCGCGGCCTCCGGCCAGCCGGTCTCGGGCGAGCCCGAGGTCCGCAGGGCGTTGCCCGTGAACACGCCGGCCCCGACAGAAAAGCCCGGATGGATGGAAGGGGTGGCTCCGTCCACCACGCCGGTCCCGGTCGCCAGGGCGGTTGCCGTGGGGACCCCCGCTACGGCTCCCCGGCCCACCGTTTCCCCCACGCCGTCCGAGCCGCCGTTCCGGCCCACGGGCAGGGTCGAAGTCGCCCCGCCCCCGCAGCCGGATGAAAACGGGACCATCCGCATCGCCCCGTCGTCCGCCCAGACGGCCGACCATTCCCGCGAGCAACTGGATCTCGCCAACAGCCTTTACTCGCGAAAAATGTATGACCTCGCGGTTCCGGAATACGAAAAGTTCCTGATTTCCTCGGGTGCGGGCGGAGGCCGGGACGCCGCGCTGTTTCGCCTCGCCGAGTGCCACCGCATGCTGGGCAACACCCCGGCGGCCCGCGCGGGCTACGAGAAGCTGGCGATGGAGTTTCAGAAGGGCGAGTTTGCCGGCGCGGGCGCTTACCGCCTGGGCGAATTCCTCTTCGGCGAAAAAAATTACGAGGCGGCGAACGGGCAGTTCCAGACGGCGGCCCGCGAGTCCAAGGACGGCGAGGTGCGCCTGACCGCGCTGTATTTTTCCGCCCGGAGCCTCGACTACCTCAAGCGGGACAAGGAAGCCCGCGATGCCTACAAGGCGGTGCTGGCGGTGGAGGGGAAAAACCCTTACCGCGAGCATGCGCTCATGGCGGCCGCCGACATCGATGCCCGCAGCGGCGAAAAAGAACCCGCCCTCGCCGCCTACGAGGAGCTGGGAAAATCCGGCAAGACCGCTGTCGCGGCCGAGGCTGCGGTGAAGGGCGCGGCACTGGCGTCGGACCTGGGCCAAAAGGCCAAAGCCGACGCCCTGTTTGAAAAGGTGCTGGGCAACCCGGAGGGTGCGGACTGGAAACCCGTGGCGATCATCGGAGCCATGCGGCTGCGTTACCAGGCTTCCTCGTTCAAAGCCGTCGCCGACATGGCCGCGGCGGCGGACCAGCTTCCCGCGGAGACCCGCCCGGAGGCGCTCCAGATCCTCGCGGCTTCTTACCGGCAGCTCGGGAACAACCTCGATGCCCGGCGGACCTACGACCGGATCCTCAAGGAATTTCCCGACTCCGCGCCTTCCGGCGATGCGCGCTTCCAGCGGCTTGTCAGCCTCTACGCTTTGAAAGATAAAAATCTTGCGGCGGAGGTGGACGCTTTCCTCGAGAAGACCACGAACCCGAAGGAGCGCACGCAGGCGATGCTCCTGAAAGCGGAGACATTGTTCAAGCAGGGCGACTACGCCGGCGCGGGCAAGGTCTATGAGGGGCTGATCTCCCGGGAACTCGCCGACGACCTCCGCGCCGACGCGCTCTACAAATACGCCTGGTGCCTGGCCGCCACGGGCGACCACCCCGCCTCCGCCTCCGCCTACTCCGATTTCCTGACAAAATTCCCCGGCCACAAACTCGCGCCCACCGCGCTCGCGCAGCGGGCGCTCTCGAAGCAGGAGAGCAAGGCCTTCGACTCGGCGATCGAGGATTTCGATGCCATCGCCACCAAATACCCCGGCACGAAGGAGCACGAACTCGCCCTCCAGCAGAAAGCCCTGATCTTCGGCCAGCAGAAAAAATACCCCGAGATGAGCCAGACGTTTGAAAAACTGCTCGCCGCGTTTCCCAAGAGCGCCGCCGCCGCCCAGGCGAATTTCTGGCTCGGATGGGCCGCGTTCGAGCAAAAGGACTTCAAGGCGGCAATCCCGAAGCTGGAAGCCGCCCGCGCCCAGGACGCCGCCCAATACGGGGAGCGCGCGTCGCTGCGGATCATCCTGTCTTATTATTACATGGAGGACCGGGAGTCCGTGGCCCGCGAAGCGGCGAATTACAAGGGGGGAAATCTTCCCGCCGAAATCACCCTCTGGCTGGCCTCCCACCTCGTGGACGAGGGCAACTACGCCAAGGCCGAAGCCCTCCTGCTGCCTCTTGCCGCCAACCCCGCCGCCCTCACTCCCGACGCGTGGATCAACCTCGGCGAGTCGGAAATCCGCCTCGGCAAATTCAAGGAAGCGCGCGGGCCAGTGGACAAATTCCTCGCGGCCGCCCGCGACCCGGCCACCCGCGCGCGCGGGCTCATGGCCAGCGCGCAAATCCACCTGGGAATGAAAAATTCCGCCGAGGCCGGAACCGTTGTCGAGGAGGTCCTGCTCCTCCAGCCGGAGGGCCGCCTCAACGCGGAAGCCCGGATTTTACAGGGGGACATCCTGCTCGCGCAGGGCAACGCGGATGCCGCGGCGCGCGCCTACATGACCGTCGCCGTGCTCCTCGACGACCCCGCGATCACCCCGCGCGCCCTCCAGAAAGCGGCGGATGCCTACGGGCGCGCCAACAACCGGTTCGAGGCGGAAAAAGCCCTTGCACAACTGCGCCAAAAATATCCAGATTTCCAGAAGTCTTCCAAACCGCCGAAAACCAAACCATGAGAACCGCAGTCATCGTCCTCCTCACCGCAGCCGCCGCCTGGGCCGGCGAGATCAAGCTCCACGACCAACCGTTGCCCGAGGTCAAAGCCTCCATCCAGCTTCCCGAAGGTTGGGCGTCGTCCACCGAGAGCGAGGAGGGGGTGTTTGTTTACCACCTCGGAAAAGGCGGCCACGCGGGAGAGCCGGACCCGCTCGCCATCACGCTCAGCGTCACCACGAAAGTCCCGGAGCGCACCACCCAGTCCCCGTCGCAATACGCCTCGGCGCTCATCGACATGTCCCAGGACGAGGGGCCGAATTCCGCTATCCAAAAAAGCCAGCTCAACGGCCTCCCGTCCCTCCGGTCGGAATACCACTTCGAGAGCGACAAGAAAATGCGCGCCGTCAACATCGCGGTCCCGAACGACAAAACCGGCACGCTCTACTTCTTTGCCTGGCAGGCGCCGACGGATGAGCCGGCCGAGCACGAAGCGATCCGGGACAAAGTCGTGGCCTCGGTGAAATTCGACCCCGCATTCTAGGCCACCCCATGAGAAACCTGCTGCGCTTTCTGGTTTTTGTCGCCGCCGCCGCCTGCGCCGTCGGGGCCGTCTATTTTTGGAAGATGGTCGCCCCTTCCAGCCCGGCCCAAGCTCCGGCCCCGGCGGTCGCCGCGCCGGCGGCTCCGGGACGGCTGGCGGAGATGGACCGCGAATTCACCTCGCTCGTCGCGAACGTCCTCCCCTCCGTCGTGAGCATCAACGCGATTCCGCCGGATGCCGTCGATCCGCGGGCGAACCTCCTCCAGAGCCTGTTTGGCGCGGGACCGGAAAACCGTCCTGCCGATCTCGGTTCCGGCGTCATCGTTTCAAAAGACGGCTACATCGTCACAAACGTGCATGTCATTCAAAATGCGGGAGCGGTCGAGGTTCACCTGAACGACGGCCGCATGCTCCCCGCGAAGTTCGTCGGGGCCGACCGCCTCGCGGATGTCGCGGTGCTGAAAATCGACGGGGGCGATCTCCAGCCGCTGGCATTCGCGGACTCCGATGAAGTCCATGTCGGGCAGATGGTCATCGCCGTCGGAAACCCTCTCGGCCTCCAGGAATCCGTCACCAAGGGCATCATCAGCGGAAAGGGCCGCAAAAGGACGAGCGAGGACGCGAACGAGTTTTTTCAGACCGATGCCCCGATCAATCCCGGAAACTCGGGGGGCCCGCTCGTGGATCTCAATGGCCGGATTGTCGGCCTCAACAACTTTATCATCCAAAACACGAACGGGCTCGGGTTTGCCATCCCGTCCAACACGGTCCGCAAAGTCTTCGACAACATCCGGGAATTCGGCCACGTGATCCACCCGTGGTTCGGGGTCGTCATGCACCCGATCACGCCGGCCGTGGCGTCCCAGCTCGGGCTCCCGGACACCAAGGGGGCGCTGATCCAGGCGACGATGGACAATGCCCCGGCGGCCCGCGCGGGATTGAGGCCCGGAGATGTCATCCTCTCGTATAACGGCCACCCGATTGCCGATTGGAAGGACCTCCGCAAGAGGGTCGCCGAGACCGAGCCCGGCCACGAAGTCACCGTCGGCGTCCTCCGCGAAGGCCGGAACCTCAAGATCCCCGTCAAAATTGAAAAACAGCCCGGCGAATAGGGCTTTGTTTTTTTTTCAAAACCGGTAAATTGTCTCGCTCGTGACTCCGTCCCCACAAGCCCCACCCCCGATTCCCCGGCAGCCGATTGGAGCGACATTCACTGTTGCCGTCGGCGTCCTGGGCTTTTTTCTCGTCGTTCAATTTCTTGCGGTCCTGGGGATTTGGCTGCCGAAGCTCAAGGAAAAAGCCGTGGAGAGCGCGACTATGGCCAGCGTGCGTCCCGCGGCAGAAAGCCCGGCTTCCCCGGCGCAAACAGGCGGCCCCACCGCGCCGGAACGCGCGCAGCCCGACCCGGCTCTCGTCCAAAAAATCAGCCGGCTCTACACCGACTCCGACCGCGCCTACCGTATCGGAGATTTTGAAACCGCCCTCAAAGAAATTAACGAGGCAGCCGACCTGCTCCCCGACGATCCGGGAATTCTCCTCCGCCGCGCACGCCTCTTCGAAAGCATGCAGCAGCCTTCCGATGCCGCGGCCGACTACGCCCGCGTCGCCGCTATCCCGGGCCTGTCCGAGGATCTTCGCGCGAAGGCCGAGCGCAAGCTCAGCCAGCTCGGCGGCAGCGTCTCGAGAAACCCTGCCGCCACTCCTGCCGCCGCCAGCCAAGGGGACGAAACCCCTCCGGGCAACGGGTCGGATATGCGGGACAACACCGGCCTGCAGCCCGGCTCCAGCCTCGGAGTCGTGGACGCCAGGCTGCGCGACGGGAGCCCCGGAACCAAAGTCCTGCGCATCGCCATCAAGGCCCGCCATGGAATCACCGTGGACGCCAGGCAGATGAAACTGCACGTTTTCTTCTACGAAAAAGACGAGGCGGGTGACATCCAGTTGACGGAATCCAAAGTCGTCTCCCAATGGATCAGCCCGCCGATCGACTGGAAAAACGACGAGCCGGAACTTCTCGATGTGACTTACATTCTGCCCGACAGCAACCTCCCCGGCAGCGCCGCCTCGAACGGTTCGCCCGGAAGGACATTCGTGGGCTACATCGTCGGCATTTACTACAACGGCGAACTCCAAGACACTCGGGCCGACCCGGGGAACCTGGCCAAGAAGTTCCCTCTTCCCCTTTACCTCAAACAAGAATCCCAATGAAAATTCTTCTCGTGGATGGCAGGCCCGGTGCGGGCGAGACTTTAGCCCATTCTCTCCAGGCCCTCGGCTGGACAGAAATCGGGGCTGCGACGAACTCCGATGAGGCCGTGGAATGGATCAACAGACACGGAGGCTGCGACATTCTCGTCACGGAGATCTTTCTTCAGCCCGCAGACGGCTTCACGCTCCGGGAAACCATCCAGCCTCACCTGCCAGGGATGAAAACCATTTTCACATCGGTTCACGATGCCTCGGCTTATACCGAAAGGATGGCCGGTCGCCAGTTCCTTCAAGCCCCGCTGGCTCCAGAAACCCTGGACGCGGCACTGCGCAAATTGGCACCGCCATCTCCCGCTGCCACACCCGCGATATCCGCGACTCCGAGACCAACGGCCAGACCGACGGCCAGACCAACCGCGACTCCCGCTGCGACTCCCGCACAGCCGAGAGCAGTCGCCGCCTCCCCTCGGCCAACTCCGGTAGCCGCCGCGCCTCGGCCGACCCCGGTCGCCGCCGCGCCTCAGCCGACCCCGGTCGCCGCCGCGCCTCGGCCGAAGGCAGCGATTCCGGTGGCATCTGCGCCTGCCTCCCGGGAAGCAGCAAAAACCGACGCGCAACCGTTATCGGTCCTCGCGGCTGCGGCTGCTGCCTCGATCAAGAACGCGGCACCTGCGCCAGCCGCAGCCTCGCCCCGTCCGGCAGCAGTTCGTGCGGCCACGGCACCCATTCTGGGATCCGAGATCGAACTGCCCCCAGACCATCTGGTTGGGCAAATCATCGCCAACTACCGCGTGGAGGCCCGCATTGGCAAAGGTCCCATGGGACCCGTTTACCGCGCCCGCCAGACGAACATCGAAAGGCTTGTCCGATTCTATGTCCTGGATGCCTCGCTGGCTTCGGACAAAAACGCGATCCGGCGGTTCCTTTCCAATGCCAGCGCCAAAGCCAAAGCCACAAACCCTGTCATCATGGCGGTTTATGAGGCGGGAGAAAGCGAGGGCGTGTATTTTTACTCGTGCGAATACATCCCCTGCCGCTCGGTCGGCCAACTCCGGGAATCCGGTGGCACCGTTGACGAAGCCACCGCTCTCTCGATTCTCAAGGCGGCCGGGGAAGCTCTCGACTACTTTGCCCGCGAAAAACTCGACCGCGATCTTCTCACGGAGAACGCCCTGCTCATCGGCCCCGCGAACCGCGTGCGGGTGGCGAATATCGCTTCGAGCCAAGGCGCGCAGGCATTTGATCTGAAAGCGGAAATGCGCCGCGTCGGCGAGATCGTTCTCAGCGTTCTGCCTCCTTCCGGGGCCCATAAAGCCCGCGATCTGGCGGTCCAGCTCACCGATCCTAACGCGGCACCCCCATCTTGGGCCGCTTTCCTCCAGATCCTTTCCTCCCGCCAGCCGAAAGCCGTCATCGCCGATGCCTACAAGCTCGACGCCCAGGAACGCGCCGCCATCCGCGTCGTCGAGGAATCCAAGAAGCGCCAGAAGCGCGGGATGCTCATCAACACGGCTGTTTCCCTCGGGCTCCTTGCCGCGATCCTCACCGCCATCTACTTCGTCTTCTTTCGCCCCAATAGCGCCACCGTCCGCGATCTGGAAGCCGTGGTCGAGGTGCCCGCAGGGGAATTTATTTACCAGGACGGGAAAAAAGAAACCCTGCCGACATTCTACATCGACAAGTACGAGGTGACGATCGGCCAATACGCGCAGTTCCTGGATTTCATCGAGAAAAACCCGGACAAGGTCGCGCAGTATGAACATCCCGGCCAGCCGAAAGGCAAATCCCACGTGCCGGTGGAATGGGCCGACAGAAACGAGCTTACCCCCCCGTTCCCCGGATATTATCATCGAGCCCAGCAGTGGGGGCGTTACAAAGAAGCCACGCTCGATGTCAATTGCCCGGTCTTCGGCGTGGACTGGTTCGATGCTTATGCTTACGCCAAGTGGAAAGGCAGGCGCCTGCCCACCGAACTGGAATGGGAAAAGGCCGCCCGTTGGACCGATGGGCGGAAGTTCTCCTGGGGAAACAACAAGGATGACTCCCGCGCGAATACAGGAGCAGACTTCGACCCCGACCCCAAGATGGGCGGCGATAAAGACGGCTTCAAACGCTGGAACCCTGTGGACGCCAAAAAAGGCGACAAGAGCCTTTACGGGATGGTCGGTGCCTCGGGCAATGTCTCCGAGTGGACGGCGACAATCGTGGACAGCCCAGAAGGCGGTGGAAAAGTGCCGGTGATCCGTGGCGGCAATTGGAAAACCAACGACCCGTCCGTCACCCGCCGCATCCTCAAGCTCATGGATCTCCAGCAGGATGACGCCCTCGGGTTCCGCACCGCATCCGACACCGCCCCCGCAAAAAAATGAGGGCATCCCTGATCCTCGCGGGCATCCTCCTGGCGGCTCTGGTGGCGAACGCCCAGGTGCAGGTGGATATCTCGATGAAGCGGACTCTCTACATCGTCTATGAACCGATCCTCGTCAACGTCACCATCACCAACCTTTCCGGCAATGAACTCACCCTCGCGGACAGCGGGCAAAACAAGTGGTTCGGATTGCAGTTGGAGAGTCTCGACGGGCGGCCGATCGCTCCGGTGAACGGAGACTACTCCAACCAGCCGGTCGAACTCGGCCCCCAACAAAAAATCACCCGGACCGTCAACCTGACCCCCATTTTCCCCGTCAGCGAATTCGGAGGCTACCGCCTGAAGGCGAATGTTTACTCGCAGCAAAACAAGCGGTTTTTCACATCGCCGGCACTGAATTTCGAAGTCACCGACGGGCGGGTATTGTGGCAGAAAGCCGTCGGCGTGCCGGACGGGTCGCCCGGGGCCGGCACGACCCGCACGGTCTCCCTGCTCTCGCACCGCCTTTCGCAGAGCACTCAGCTCTACATCCGCATCGAAGACAAACAGGCGGGGATCGTTTACTGCACCCACCAGCTCGGGAAGTTCCTGAACTTCGGAAACCCGAGCATCCTCCTCGATGCCCAGAACAGGGTCCATGTTCTCCAGAACGTCGCCCCGAAAGCCTATGTCTATTCCAAAATCGGCCTCAACGGAGAGGTCATGGAACGCAAATCCTACAACGAGTTTTCCTCGCGCCCCGAGCTCCGCAGAGGCAGCGACGGCGGCGTCCTCGTGGTCGGCGGGCAGGCCTACGACCCGAATGCCCCGGTGCCGGAACAATCGCTCCCCTCGATGAACGAGCGCCCGGTCCCCCTCCCGGGACCCAAGGCCAAGGGAGCAAAGCCCACGCCTACACCGGAAGACAGGCCCCCGGAACATCTCCTCACGCAATAGGCCGGGCCCCAATGATTCCGGCGAATGTTTTGAAGAAAATCCCCGCCACTCTTTCCGCTGCCCTTCTCGCCCTGTTCCTCACCTCCTGCGCGACTCCCCCACTTCCGGAGGAGAGCGAGCCGGTCGTGTCCATGATGGCCAGGCGTCTGGAACTCGCCCGCGATATTGCGTGGGCCAAGTGGACGGAAGGTCTGCCGGTCCGGGATCCCGCGCGCGAGACGGCGGTCATCGAGAAGCTGACCCGGCAGGGAGAGGCGGCTGGGATCGAGGAACCGCTGGTTTCACACTTTGTCCGCGCCCAGATCGAGGCCTCGTGCCTGGAACAGGAGGCCTGGATGAAAAAATGGCGGAAGGGAACGCCGCTTCCAGCCGGGGAGCCTCCCGCGCTGGACAGCCTCCGCAAGCGGCTCGATCAAATGTCGCCGCTCCTCCTCGCGGAATGGGCCGCCGCCCCGGCCACCCCCCGCGCCGCCGCCAGGCAACGTCTTTTGAAATCGGTGACCGACCCCCGCTCGGCAACCGTCGCCGCTTCGGGGTTCTTGGACCCGGATTTTAGCCCGCAGGCATCGCGGGAGGGAGAAGCTCCGTCGGAGTAGGATAGGATGTGGGGTCGGACGCGGCCTCGCCTTCCCGCCGTTTTCGTGTTGAAGCGTCGAGATTCCCGGCTGTCGAGATTCCCGGCTTGCCAAGGAGGGCGATCGGGGGTATGAACCATGCCCTCTCTCATGGCAGCCGCAAATGATCTCCGCAAAGGCATGGCAATCCGCTACAACGGAAACCCGGCCATCGTCCTCGACATCCAGCACCGCACCCCGGGCAACCTCCGCGCCTTTGTGCAGTGTATCATCCGCTACATCGGCACCGGCAAGTCCGCCGACATCCGGTTTTCCTCGACGGAAAAAGTGGATACGGTGGACGTGAACCGCCAGCAGTTGGAATTCAGCTACGCCGACCACCAAGGCTACCACTTCATGGATCCCGAAAACTACGAGACCATCACCCTGCACGAGGAGCTCATTGCCGAGGGCAAGGACTATCTCGTGGAAAACCTCAAGGTCGAAGTCCTCAGCATCGAAGGCCGCCCCGCCCAGGTCATTCTCCCCTCCTCGGTAACGTTGAAAGTCACGGAATCCGCCGACGGGGTCCGCGGCGACTCCGCAAACAATGTCCAGAAGCCCGCCAAACTCGAAACGGGCAAGACGATCAACGTCCCGCTCTTCATCAAGGAGGGCGAATTGATCAAAGTCAGCACCGCCGACGGGTCCTACTTGGGCCGGGCATAACGGGGCGCGAACATGGCCGGGAAACGACGTCAAAAGCGTGCGCCGGCCCGATTCAACGCCTCCTTCGCGGGCGCGGTTCCCGACACGGTCCCCACGCGGTGGGTGAAATTTCTCGTCGGGATTTTCCTCCTCCCTCCGGCCTGGGTGCTCACCCAGACATTCTTCACCGCGTTCGCGCGCACGACGATCCACGACGCGTTCTGGCTCACCGAGGAGTTCTGGTTTTTTTCTTTGGGGGCGCTGCTTTGGTTCGTGGCATTTTTCGGCCTGCCACGCCCGCTTTGGATCTACGTCTTCGGGCACGAGCTCACGCACGCGGTCTGGGTCTTGATCATGGGCGGCCGGGTGCACAAATTTCACGTGAGCAAAAACGGCGGGCATATCCTCACGGACAAGACGAACACCTGGATCGCGCTCGCCCCGTATTTTTTTCCGATCTACAGCCTGCTCGTGGTGGCGATCTACGGGGTGGCCGCGCTGTTCACCGATGTTTCCCCCTACCGGCAATGGCTCTACGGGGCGGTCGGCGCCACATGGGCGTTCCACCTTTCCTTCACCTGCTGGATGATCCCCAAACGCCAGCCGGACCTCACGTATGGCGGGACGTTTTTTTCCCTCGTCCTCATTTACACCCTGAACCTGCTCCTCCTCGCCATCCTCCTCATCATCGCCTCGCCCGGAGTGACCGCCTTCGGGTTCCTGCGCGACTTTTTCGGGAACGCGGCGGATTTCTCCAGCCAGGTCCTGCGCCTCGCGTCAAAATTGTAGCCCGAAAAACGTTTTTGAAACACGGAGTTCACGGAGAACACGGAGAAAAAACAAAAAATCAAGCCCCCTATTTTTGTCCCGATGCAACCTGCCCTTTTCCCCTCTTCACTCCGTGCTCTTCGTGTCCTCCGTGTGAGTAATCGCCGGATTCGGGTTTAGCGGCCCGTCAGGCGCGGGGGACGCACGACTTGGAGAGCCAGGCGGAGAACTCGGCGGCCCCGATGCCATCCGCCGCGAGCGCCAGCGTTTGCAGGACGGCTTCTTCTTCGGGGGCTTCAAAAACATAGCCGTTGGATTCAAGAAATAGGGCGGCAGCCATGAGCCCAGACCTTTTGTTCCCGTCCAGAAACGGGTGGTTTTTGACGATGCCCTCGGCATAAGCGGTCGCAAGGTCAAAGAGGCTCGGCTCGCCGTAGTGGAACAAATGCAGCGGCCGGTTGAGCGCGGAGTCGAGCAACCCCTCGTCACGAATCCCGCCCAGCCCCCCAAACCGCGCCAGCAACGCGTCATGAAAGGCGAAGCATTCCGCTTTTTCGATCCAAACCGGCTCGTTCATTTGGCGAGTTCACGGAATGCGTTGCGATACCGCCCCATGAGGCTTTCGGCAATCTGCATTTTTTCATCGAACCCCGGACGGTCCGGCGTGATCGTCAGCGAGCTTTTCGGCGCCTCGGTCAAAAACAGCGTGGCCCCCTCTTCGACACGCAGGGTTTGCAGTGCCTCCTTGGGCAGAACGATTCCCAGCGAATTCCCGATCTTGCGGACTTTGGTGGCGATTGGCATGGCATAACATGCGTTATTACAGGCCGGTTTGTCAAACGGAAGGGGAGGGACAGGTTTCGCGGGGAATCGGACGCTTCCCCGCACATCCCGAGCCCGTCCCGCCGCCCTCGGGCGCATCTCCGAAAGTTGCACGCGGGGTGTTCGAGCCGGTCTCTGGAAGTTTGGAGTCCCGCCTTCAGGCGGAATCGTCTTGCGCAGCACCGCCTGAAGGCGGGACTCCAAACTCATACCATCTCTTGGAAATAACCGGACTTCGCAGCGACCAAGGGGAACGGGCGTCCCGCCCGTTTGGGCACTTGGCATCGCAAGCGGAACCGTTGAGCCACACACGGGCGAGACGCCCGTGCCCCCTGTTTTTCGCTGGCCGCATATCGTCTGTTTATTTCCAAGAGTTGGCACCCCCGCACCCGAAAAGCCGGGCTTTGCAACCAGCCCCTATGCTCCAAAATCCGGCTATGTCGATCTGCGTGGTTTCCCCCGTGGCACGGAAGTCAAGTGCCCCTACACGGAGAAAATCTTCCTTGCCCCGTGAAGGCCAAGGGGCCAACCCCCGTCACTTTCCAGAGGAGTAATCCAGCAATTGCAATGCGTCGATCCGTCCGAAATGAAGGACGTTTTTCGTGAACAAAAAACCAATTACTCCAGCCGCACGCGGGGGTCGACGACGGCGTAGAGGATGTCCGAGAGCAGGTTCCCGAGCAGCACGAGGGCGGCCACGATAAAGTTCAGGGCCACCAAGGTCGGGTAGTCCCTCTCCAGCACCGCCTCGTAACCGAGCCGCCCCATGCCGGGATAGGCGAAGATCGTTTCCACGATCACCGAGCCTCCGATCAATGCGGGCAGGAGCGACCCGATGCCGGTGATCAGCGGGCGGATGGAATTCCTCAGCGCGTGCTTGTAGAAAACCACATCCTCCTCGAGCCCTTTGGCGCGGGCGGTGCGGATGAAATCCTCGCGCAGCGTCTCGATCATGCTGGCCCGGATGTAGCGGGACTGGACGGCGATTCCCCCGAGCGAAAGCACGACGGCCGGCAGCGCGATGTGCCAGATCCGGTCGAGGCCGGCCGCCAGAAAATTCGGGAATTCGATCCCGTAGGACTGGGTCCCGAGCACGGGAACCGAGGTGAATTTCACCAGGCCGATGATCGCCATGTTCGCGATCCAGAACGTCGGGACCGCGATGAAAACAAAGGCCAGCAGCGAAACCCAAAAATCCGGCGGTTTCCCCGCGTGCCGGGCACAGTAAATCCCCAGCAGAAGCCCGAATGCCAGCGAGAGCAGGATCGACGCGATGTTCAGGGTCAGCGTGGCCGGAAGCCGCTCCATGATTTTTTGAAGCACCGGCCGGTCGTCCTTGATGCTTTTCAGGCGCCCGCCGAACAGGTCCCGCATGTTCAGCCAGTATTGCTTGTAAAGCGGCTCGTCGAGATGGAACTTTTTCCGGAACATCTCCTTCACCTGCGGCGTGATCTTCGGGTTCATTTCGCCCCACGGATACGGGCTGCCCGGTGCCAGGGTGATCATGAAAAACGAAATGAGACTGATCCCGAAAAGCAGAACAAGGCTGATCAAAAGTCGCCGGGCAACGAAATGGAGCACGCGGGGATAATGGGATCTTCCCCCCGAAAGCGCAAGCGCGCGGAACCGCATCCTTCCGGGGAGCATACCCGTCTCGGGTGTGGTTTCCGGCGTCCCCGCCGGAAAATCGTGTCGGCGGGACGCCAACCCGGACACGCGAGACGCGTGTGCTCCACAGCAAAAACGCCTCGTGCGGGGGGATGAGATTTTCTCAATGGAGTGGATTAAAATGCGCCCGCCCTGCCCCGCAACCGCAACCATTGCTATTTTTTTTCCGGGATTATGGGATAATGGCCGGGTGGAGCACTCTCCGGCCATTTTGATCCGCCGACGGGCCTGGGGCGATACCAGTTGGATCGTCACGTGGCTGACTCTCGGGCATGGGAAGGTTTCCACCATGGCCCGGGGAGCGCGGCGGCCGGCCAGCCCTTTCTCGGGCAAACTCGACCTCTTTTACATCGGCGAAATTTCGTTCGTGCTCTCGAAGAAGTCCTCGCTGCACACCCTCCGCGAGGTGCAGATCCTCGAGCCGTTCGACGCGTCGGGCCTCCCTTGCCCGAATCTTTTTTTGGGCTGCTATTTTGTCGAACTCGCGGATCTGGCGACGGAACCCGGCGCCCCGGTGTCAGGAATCTTCGATCTCCTCACCAGGGCGCTGACCCACCTCAGGAGCAACGCCGCTTCCCTTCGCGCGCTCGATTTTTTCGAGAAGGAACTCGGGCGCGCCCTGGGGATCAGCGGTGCCGCCACGCATCCTCTCGCCGCCTTGGAGGCACACTGCGGGAGAATCCCCCAGTCACGGCCCGCTCTCCTCCGGCTGCTGAAAACGCCAAAAAATCCTCTCGTCTGAAAGGCCGGGATCAGGTAAGAGCATCCTCATGCAGACAACCGCGAATTTATGGGAGGTTCTCTGCAAAGATTTGGAATCGCAGCGCAGCCAGGCCTCGGGCGAACAGCACCGGCTGGCCGCGCAGAAATTCAAAGAGGCGGCCCAGCAGGTCTTCAGAAAAAGCAGCCCCCGGCTCAGTGACGCGCTGGAAATCGCGGGCGATGTCTGCCAGGCCTCGGGATTTCTCCCCGATGCCGTGCAGGATTTCAAAGACTCGCTCTCCAGCAACCTCGAAAACGGGAACATCACCGCGGCGGCGCGCGTGGCGGCAAAACTGGCGCTCCTCACGGAACACCAGGGCGAAGAGGCCGCGGCGCGGCGCTACTACAGCCAGGCCATCGAGCTTTACGAGGCCGCCCACGATTACTCCCAGCACTGCATGCTGGCGAGCAACTTGGCGGGCCTGGAAAAACACGCGGGGAATTTTCCCGCGTGCGAAAGGCACTACCTGCAGGCGCTGGACACCGCCGTGCGGCTTCACGGGGAAATCCATCCGGAAGTGGCGCTCGTCTGCAACAACCTCGCCGTCGCCTACACCGAGGCGGGCGACTGGGTGCGCGCGGAAAACCTGCACATGCGGGCGATGGGGATCCGCGAACAAGTCTTCGGTGCCATGCACCCGGAAGTGGCCCAGTCGCTGGCCAACCTGGCCGTCGTTTACCACTCCAGCTCCAATTATTCCAAAGCCCGCAGCTACTACGAAGCCGCGTTAAAAACCTACCTCGCCTTCAAAAAACCGAACGAGCCGGAGCTGGAGTCGATCCGCGCAAACCTCGAAAAAATCCGCGCCCGAAACTGATGCCCCCGAGGATCCTGACACCCGCGGAAGCCCGCGCCGAACGCGACCGCCTCGTGGAGGCAGGAAAGACGCTGGTCTTTACCAACGGCTGCTTCGACATCCTCCACCGGGGGCACGCGGAATACCTTGCCTTCGCGCGCGCCCAAGGCGATGCCCTCTGCGTCGGGCTGAACAGCGATGCCTCGGTCCGACGGAGCAAGGGGCCTGCGCGCCCGGTCAACCCGGAAGGCGACCGGGCGTTCGTCCTCGGATCTCTGCGCGCGGTCGATTTTGTCGTGATCTTCGACGAGGACGAACCGAAGGATCTCATCGCGCAAATCCTCCCCCAGGTTCTCGTCAAAGGCAAAGACTGGGCGCACTACGTGAGCGGCAGCGACATCGTCGAAGCGCACGGCGGGCGCGTCGTCCTCGCCGAAATGGTCGAGGGACGCTCCACGACCAACACCATCGAGCGCGTGCTCGCCAGCCAGCCAAGCTAGCCCGGCTTGGGTTTCCGTGTCAGTATTTCGGGGCCTTGACCGTGCCCGCCGCGAGGTCGCTCCGCCGCCGCTGGACAATCCGCCCCGCAATTTCCCGCACCATTTCCTCGAGCAGGAGCCGGAGGTGGCTCCCCTGCCGGAAGTCGGACGGCGCGATATTTTTCACCCGGTCCGCGTGCGTGCAGAGCTGGTAGCATTTTTTGAAGCTGGTGCGGGTCGGGTCGTCGGGATTGTAAACCGCGATCGCCTGCCCGCCGTTCCTGCGCATGACCGTGAAACACGGCACGTCGGTGGGGCCGTCGCCGACATAGATCATGTTCTGGAACGGGATCGGCCGCAGCTCCGGCGCCATGTGGTCGTTCACATCCTCGTCCATTTCCAGCATCCCTTTGTTGATCCGGAAAAGAAACTGCGTCTTCTGCGTGTGGCTGATGACCCGCTTCGGGAACGTGATCCTGTCGCGCTCGTCGACGGCGAACTCGCACCCGAAAATCTTGCGGATATACGGGGCCAGCCGGCTGCCTTCGATCAGGGGCTTCAACCCGGACGAGACGATGTAATGCTCGACGCTGATCCCGAGCTCCAGGTGTTCCTCGGCCAACAGGCCGTTTTGAAACTCCACGAACATTTCGGGGAGCCCCTTGTAGAAGTTCAGCCGCTCGCCGAGTTCCCTGAGCCTCGCGTTGGTCGGGCGGTCCATCTCGAGGCAGTCGAGGAGCACTTTCATGTAGGCGAGCTCGTTGTCGAACCCCTGCTCGCGCACCAGCTCGCCGCAGCGCTGCCAAAAATGCGAAGGGTTGATCCCGAAAACCGGAAACAGCGCCTCGTCCTGCATGTAGGTCGGCGAGAGCGTCTGGTCGTAGTCGTAGATGATCGCGATCGTGTTCTGCGGCGTGGACATCCCCTCATCGCTGCACCCCGCAGGCCGTTCTGGCGATCAAAATATGCAAAATTCTCGCATCGCCCCCCAAGAAAATTTCGGCCTTGATTCCGGCGGCGGGAAGAGGAAAATGGCGGGCATGATCGAACTGGAGGTATATGCGGCCGGAGTCCGCCGCCCGGACAAGATGATGGGGCTGGCACTCGAACTCGATGTGCTCCCGGGCCTGCGCTACAAGGTGGATACGAACCACGACATCATTTATCTCGAGTTCAGCGGGGCGGTGCCGGCGCAGCACGATATCGAGTCCTTCTTCCGCAAACTCGACCTCGAGGCAAAATTCGTGGGGCAGTTGCCGCCCGAGGTGAGCTCGAAGAAGAAAACCGAACGGATCGCTTGAGTTCCGGCCCCCACCGGCAGTTCCGGTTTCCCATGCTGTCGATTTTCACCGGGATGTTCTCGACGCTCATCACGTTCTTGGGCGAGCTGGCGATGCTGGCCGGGGAGACGATTTCTTCGATCGTCCGGGGAAGGGTTCGCGTGTGGCTGACGCTGCGGCAGATCGCGGAGGTCGGGTTCGGCTCGCAGCTCGTCGTCGTGGTCACGGGGGCGTTCACCGGGGCGGTCTTCACGGCGCAGGCGTATTTCCAGTTTGCCGCCCTGAACATGGAGACTGCCGTCGGCCCGGTGGTGGCGCTGGCGATGTTCCGGGAACTGGGGCCGGCCCTGACGGGCTTGATGGTCGCCGGCCGGGTCGGCGCGGCGATGACGGCGGAGATCGGCACGATGAAAGTGACCCAGCAGATCGACGCGCTGCGCGCGCTGGCGGTGAACCCCATCGATTACCTGGTCGTCCCGCGCGCGCTGGCCATGATGATTTCGATGCCGATCCTCGTGGTGGAATGCGTCGGGCTCGGGATTTTCGCGAGCTACTATGTCGGGGTCCACGTGCTCAACATCAACGGCGTTTACTTCTTCGCGAACGTGCAGAAATGGACCCAGTGGAGCGACATCATGATGTCGTTGATCAAAGGGTTTGTCTTCGGCGGGCTCATCGTCTTCATCAGTTGCCGCGAGGGGCTCAACGCCAAGGACGGCGCGGTGGGCGTCGGGCGTGCGACGACCGCCACCGTCGTCACCTCGTCGCTCGCCATCCTGATCGCCAATTTTTTCATGACCATGGCGCTGAACATCCTCTTCCCGGCCGGCCAGCGATGAACGGGCCGCTCATCCATGTGCAGGACCTCGTCCAGCGGCTCGGGTCGCAGGACATCCTGCGCGGGCTCACGCTGGATGTTCTCCCGGGCGAGACGCTCGTCCTGCTGGGCAAAAGCGGCGGCGGCAAAAGCGTTTTTCTGCGGCATCTCGTCGGCCTCATGCGCCCGGTTTCCGGCAGCATCGTTTTCGAGGGGCAGGAAATCACGAAGCTCAAGGAGCGCGAGCTCGAACCCGTGAGGCGCAAGATCGGCATGCTTTTCCAAGACGGCGCGCTCTTCGACTCGATGAACGTCTTCGACAATGTGGCCTTCCCCCTGCGGGAGCGCGGAGAAAAGTCCCCGGCCGCAGTCCGCAAAAAAGTCGCGGAATCCCTTGCCATGGTGAACATGACCGGGCACGACCACAAAATGCCGGTGAACCTCAGCGGCGGCATGCGCAAGCGCGTGGCGCTCGCCCGCGCGATCATCTCGCCGCCGGATGTCATCCTTTACGACGAGCCGACCGCCGGGCTCGACCCGATCGTTTCCGACAGCATCAACCGCCTCATCCGGCGGCTCCAGCGCCAGTTGAACGTGACGGCCCTCGTGGTCACGCACGACATGACCAGTTGCAACCACGTCGCCGACCGGGTCGCCCTCCTCGACGAGGGCCGCATCCGCTTTCTCGGCACCACGGCCGAACTCCGCGAGGCCCGCGACCCGGTCGTCCGGGATTTTGTGGATGGACGCTCGGGCGAAACCGTTTATTGAAAGTCCATGCCATGACCAGCGAAGACCGCCTCACCCAGTCAAAAGTCGGAATATTTATCCTGATCGGCCTGATCACGGTCGGGCTGATGGTCGTGTATTTCGGGCGTGTGGGCGAGGGGATGAGGA
>Ga0073936_10000503_pt1 | contig 60207 bp, 49 predicted proteins | sample AliMusrvi5mmetaG_FD_87041 | JGI IMG/M metagenome (GOLD analysis project Ga0073936, IMG submission 87041) | Freshwater lake bacterial and archeal communities from Alinen Mustajarvi, Finland, to study Microbial Dark Matter (Phase II) - Alinen... | ecosystem: Environmental > Aquatic > Freshwater >...
CGCCTGGGAACTCGCGCCGGCGTATGACATCACACATGCCCATAACCCGGAGGGTGAGTGGACGCACCAGCACTTGATGGCCGTCAATGGGAAGTTTGCCGAGATTACGCGCGCCGACGTGCTGACGGTCGCCGACCGCTTTGGCATCGGCACCGCCCCGAAGGTGTTGCAGCAGGTGGGCGACGCGGTAGCCGCCTGGCCGGATTTTGCCGTGCAATCCGCAGTGCGTCAGCACGAGGTGGAGCGGATACGCACCCACCATCGGTTATTGTCCTCTCATAATAGGTGACTCTCCCCTGTTTTGTGTTCCAGCAAAGAGGTCTGGCTATGATTGCGTCCTCGTATCTAGAGCCTGTCCCAAAGTCCGGGATGTTTCATCGTGCGCAGCTTTTTGGGTCAGGCGCGAAGCGATTTTCGACTGTATCGCGAGGAGACACACGAGAAAATCGCGACAAATCCTGGCACAATAAAGATGCCGCGAGGAAATATGCCGGACTTTGGGACAGGCTCTATCTACCCCGGCGGATGGTCGTTCAGGATGCCGACGGACTCCTCACGGGAGTACCCGGTTGGTATGAATTCCGCCACCCGGTGGCGTGTTTTGCGGCTGTGGTCCTGGCCGACGTGCGCGCGGTGCTGCAACAGGCCGAAGACGCGGCGCAGGCCGGCAGGTATGTCGTGGGATTTCTGACTTATGAGGCCGCGCCGGCATTTGACCCCGCGCTGGCGACCCGGGCTCCGGGATCGCTCCCGTTCGCCTGGTTTGGCAGTTACGCCGCTGTGAACCATATTGCCGATCCGACTACATGCTCTTCGGCGCCTTTCCCTTTGCCTTCGTGGCGCACACCGCTCAGTGCCGAGACCTACGCTGCAAACATTGCACGTATCCGCGAGCATATCGCACGGGGCGACACCTATCAGGTGAACTATACCGTGCGCCTGGCAACGGAGTTCACCGGCGACCCCTGGGCATTATTTATCGCCGTCTCATGCGCGCAACGCGCCCGGTATGGCGCGTATTTTGATTTCGGACGCCAGATTATCCTTTCGGCATCCCCCGAGCTGTTCTTCACCCGTCGCGGCTCGACATTGACCTGCCGGCCGATGAAAGGGACTATCGGTCGCGGCTTGTCCGCACAGGAGGATCACGCACAAGCGGCCGCATTATCTACCTCCGCGAAGAATCGCGCGGAGAATGTCATGATTGTTGATATGGTGCGCAACGACCTGGGGCGTATTGCCCGGCCGGGAACAGTTGAGGTTACTCGTCTCTTCGATCTCGAGTGTTATCCCACGCTGTGGCAGATGACCTCCACGGTGACCGCCGGCAGCACCGCGTCATTGTGCGACGTCATGGGCGCGCTGTTTCCCTGCGCCTCCATTACCGGCGCGCCGAAAATCCGCACGAGTCAGTTGATCGCGGAGTTGGAAACGACGCCGCGGGGGATCTATACCGGATGTCTGGGCTTCCTGACCCCGACCGGCGACGCGCAATTCAATGTGGCGATTCGCACGGCGCTGCTTGACCGGCAGACCGGAAAGCTGGAATACGGGACCGGCGGCGGCATAACCTGGGATTCTGACAGCACAGACGAATACCAGGAATGCCTGACAAAAGCGCGCGTGTTGTCGTACCATCGCCCGGCTTTTCAGTTGCTGGAAACGCTCCTCTGGAAACCGGAGTCCGGCTATCACCTGCTGCCGGAACATCTGTCTCGCCTGCGCGAATCGGCACGGTATTTCGGCATCCCATTTGATCAGACGGGCATCGCCGACGCGCTGTCAACGCTGGTCAGCACCGCACCCGCGCAACGGCAGCGCGTCCGCCTCCTGCTGGCTGAAGATGGGCACTGGCAGACGGAGATGCAGGAGATGCTTGCCGCACCGCGCCGGCGCTGGCGACTGCTGCTGGCAGAACACCCCATCGATCCCAACGAGTGTCTCCTGTACCATAAGACCACCTGGCGCGACCCCTATGAACGCGCCCGGGCGTCCGCGCCGGAGGCGGACGACGTGGTATTGTGGAATCCTGACGGCGACATCACGGAGACCACCATCGCGAACGTTGTTGTTCGCCTGTCGGGTGTGCTCTATACCCCGCCGGTCTCCGCCGGTTTGCTCCCCGGGGTATTTCGCGCGCACCTGCTCGCGCACGGGTGCATTGCGGAGCGCCGGATCACCCGTGCAGAGTTGGCGCAGGCGGACGCGGTCTATCTGATCAATTCAGTCCGTGGGTGGATCCGCGCGGCTTGCTGGTAGTTGACCCTTATAACGCCGGATGCCTGCCGTCCTGGCAGGCATCCGGCGTTCGTTATCCTTCAGACCCGCAACTACTTCACTTGCAGTCCGAGGATCTTGCCGTCGGCCAGGCACACCACCAGGGTATTGCCGGACCAGGTCAACGTGTTAATGTCCTGCGGCAACGTCTGCTGGGCTTTCAGCGTGCCGTCGGCAGCGATGATCTGCAGCGCGCCGCCCCAGTAGGCGATGGCGGTCAGGTTGTTGGCGGTCACGACCTGTTTCACCAAACGGTTGGTCAAGACAACCTTCTTCGCGACGTCAGACATCTCGGTGACGCGGGTCAGCGGCTTGAGCGACATGTCTTTGTCATCGACTTCCGTGGGTGACGCCTTGCCGTTGGCGAGTTTGAAGTAGGCGCCATCATTCGTGCGCACCAATGTGCCATCGCGATCCATCCAGGTGATGCGGTCCGGCAGCACGACCTGCCAGGCAACGGTCGCCACTGGGAAAATGGTCGCTTTGGTCGCCGGGGTCACGGCGGCGGTGGCGGGCAACACGAGACGAGTGAGCGGGTCCAGACCGGCCGCGGCCTCATAGATGGTGCCCACCGCTTCGGCCATGCCTGCGGCATCATAGGCGATGGCGGTGATTGATTCTTGCCCGATACCCACGGCGTCAATCTGCCAGGAGATCATGCCGCGTCCCGGTCCGGGGAAATCCGCGCCGGTTTTGTAGGGTTGAAAACCCCAGGCGTCTACGGCACTCATGAGCGGGTTGTCCTGGTTGTTGCCCAGCAGCACTACCGGCCCGTCGACGGCGAAGCCCACTTTATAGGGCTTACTGTCGGCGTCGACACGGCCAAACTCCAGGCCGACCCAGGTTTTCGCGTCTTCGGCGCTGAGGTGACGCGGCTTGTTGACGCTGGCGGCGTCCACCGTAGTGCAGCGCACGCCCCACGGGCGTAAAGTGTCGGTCAAACGTTGGGCCGCCGCTTTGTCAAAATCGCTGGTTCCCACCACCAGAGTAACGGCGTCGTGGGCACGGAAGAAGCGGAAGATATTCTCCCGATCATTGCCGAAATAGACGGCGCGCGGTGTGGCGCCGGCCAGTGCGCCGCACTGGGTCGGAGCCGTGGTGGAGAAGGTAGCGGTGTCGGAGGTGCCGGCGAGCAAGTCGGTGACCGTCACCTGCCATTTACCGGAGGGATCGTTGACCGCCAACGGCAGCACCAGCGTGCAGGCGCCGTGGTCGGTGGCGCGATACAGATCGTAGCGTACCGCTCCCAGTGGATCGGTGACTACGATGGCCAGCGGCGCGGAACCGGAGAGGATCACGCCTTTCGTGTCGACCAGCGTGGCGGTGAATTGTACCCGGTAGGGCGCCTGGGCCACGGTATAGTCGCGGAACAGGGTCGGGGCGCCGACTTGCACGCCGCCGATGGGACGGGCCGTATGGGCGAAGACGCGCATTTGACCGGCGCCGAAGGAGATCTTCGCCGTCACGTTCTTCCGCGCCGCGCCGGCTTTCGCTAGTTCCGGCACCGCACCGCCGCGCACGGCGTCATACATCCCCTGCCCGTCATTCGGGAAGGTCAGCGTCGCGGACGTCGAGCGAATGGACAGACCGGTGTTGGCCTTGGTGTCGTAACTGCTGTTCACGGCGAAGAAATATTCGATATCACCCAGTGCCTGCCGGGAGATCACGACTTCCGGATTGTCGCAGGGCAACGCGGGGGTGATGCCGATGGCCGCGCATTTGGCGGTGAGGGCTTTCGCCAGCGGTTGCGATTCTTTGATGAAATAGTAGGCGGCGCGCTGGACCATCGATTCTTTCTGGTTCGTCGCCCACAAATCGCCGATGAGTTTATACTGCTTGGTCGAAGCGGCGACGCCCAGCGCCACGGTTCCCGCGACTTTTACCTGGCAATCATCCGTGGTGAAGACCGTGCCGCCGCCGACGATGTATGCTTCCAGGGCACTGACGACTTTCGGGTCCAGATAGTCGATGCCGGTGAGCACGACCGCTTTATGATTGGCGGCCAGTGTGCCATCCAGCACGTCCTCTTCCACGATGGGGAAGATGGGGATGTGCGATTGTTTGCCGGCCAGATACACCTGCATCAGCTTGGCGCGCGTGTGGCCGTCGGCTTCATAGTTGTCATCCATGTTTTTGACCTGGGCATGCAGGTCCTGGGAAATCGAGTAGAGCATCGCCACATCCGGGCGCGGCAGCGGCATGGTGGTAAAGATGGTGCCCAGGCGCGCCATCGTTTTGTTGGATTCGACGATGCCTTCTGCATCGGAGGTCGCCAGCGGGTTATGCACCTGCATATCGGGCGGCTTGGCCATGCCTTGTAAGCCCATCATGAACGACAGGTATTGTTCCATGCGGTAGTTGTCCGAACTCATGCCGCCATACCAGGTGGGCAGGTACCAGACCGGTTTGTTCAAGTCGCGGACGCGGCCGAATTCCAGGTGGTAGGAGGGGTAGAAATATGAAGCGGGACCATCGTCATATCCGCCATGTCCGCTGATGACCGGTAAGCTGCGCACTACGTTGAAATAGTACCCATCGGCATATGCGGTCCAGCCATACATGCTTTGCGTACACGCGATGGCATCGGGTTTGGCATAGGTCAGCCCCCAGGCGGCATCTTTCCAGGCGGCATCCATGAAGGATTCTTTCCACCGCCCCCATTGCATCCATTGCGTCACGGAGTCCGGGTCATTCGCCGTGACTTTGGAAAAATGAATCGGTTCCGCGCCAAATGCGCCTTTATAGGAAATCTTTTGCGACGGCACGGCGTGGGGGGTCATTTTACCGGTGATGGGATCAGTGGCCCACGTCAATCCGGGTTCGTCATAGAAATGCACGCCTAATTCGTTGGGCGTGGTGCGGTCGAGAAAGGCCTGTTGCGCGACACGCGCCGTACCCCCGCGTACGACCAGCGGGTCGGACCAATCGCATTCCGAGCGCAGGTCCATCTGGTGGGCGCCGCTCATAGTGCAGCACTGCATGAAGTCGAGTCCGCCGCGGATGCTCGCTTCAGCATTGCCGAGGGTGCGCCCCTGGCGAAATTCTCCGTAGACCAGGTTGAAACCCAGGCTGTCTTCACCCAGACGGGTGAGATCGATGCCGGCAGCGCGACTGCCCCAGTCAATCAGCTTAAACGGGCTCTTGCGGATGTGCGAGAAGAGCTCGAAACGTGTCGTCGCCGTTGCGCCATTGGCGGCGACAGAGACGGTGTAGGCGCCCGGGCGCAGCAGGCGGCCATCAAGGTGGAAATGCTGTGTGGTGCGGGCGGCGCCGTTGTTTGCCGCCACCGCGGACATCGGGAAGGTAAAGGCGAGAGTGCTGGCATCGTCGCCGGTTACCAGCAGGGTGAGAATGCCCGCCGGCAGCGCCTGGGTGTCGCTGAGGACGGTGGACAGATCAATCTGTTCATTCGTCTGGTAGGCGGTGCGGCCCAAGGGCAGCAGTAACTGCACCTGGGGTGCGGCCAACGCCGGCACAATGGCCAGCAGTCCGGTGAAAAGGCAGAGCACCGGAAGCAGGAGGAACGATGTGCGCATGGGATCCCCTTTCAGGATTCGCTGATCTTTCGAATGGTGAGCGTTTACCGCGCGACGCCGCGAGTATTATACAGAAGAACACGTGGAAAGGCGGAATTCGAAACGCTTGATCCTTTAGACGCTGATACTACCGATTTCGTTTTACGCCCTCCACATTATTCATAATGTAATTGACTGCCGGGCTAGTCTAATGCCGGTTAAAGATCATATTTCGCACAGTTAAATGGATTTGCACATACCTCCAGTAGTGAAAATATTTTTTCAAGTTATATAGAGTAGCGATTTTTGTATTGACGCCATTGGTAGTGTTTTGGCAGGTATAAATGCACCGCGAACGGCGCTCAAATACGCTCTCGGCCTTGCTCTTGAAAAAATGTGTGATATATCCACTTGCATTATCGCGAGATATTCGTTATAGTTATGATCAGCGGAAAAAATCTCCGCTCCGACAAGGGTCCTGTTGATTTGGCCTCGTACCGGTGGTTCTAGCTCCGGCATAGCACACCTCCACGCCATCCAGATCATGACACCGCGACGGCATATCCAAAAGGAGTGCATGCCTTGAGCTACACAGACAAAACATTATCGTGCCGCGATTGCGGCAAAAGCTTCGTGTTCACCGCTGGTGAGCAGGAGTTCCATGAGCAAAAGGGGTTCACTAACACCCCCGGTCGTTGCCCGGATTGCCGCGCCGCGCGTAAAGCGCAAGGCGGCTTCGGCGGCGGAAATCGTCGTGGCGGCGGTGGCGGCGCCCGCGAGATGTTCAGCGCAACCTGTTCATCCTGCGGCAAGGCCTGCCAGGTTCCGTTCCAACCCAGCGGCGAGAAGCCGGTCTATTGCTCGGATTGTTTCCAGGGTCAGCGCAGCAGCAGCAGTAGCTCTCGCTGGTAAGCTGACTTCGCGCATCGCTTCCCGTGTCCGTCCTCACTGGACGGACACGGGGGATCTTGCCTCGTTTTTCCCCTCCGGCACCTGTCGGTGCTCCTCACACCGCCGGATGATCACGTTCGCTTGCCAGACCGGAAGTCGGTGTTACTACACCGCTGGCACCCTCCGCGGTCTGCGCAGCAGTCCGCGCCAAGGATAAGATGCTCTTTACTGAATTTCCCCTGCACGAACGCTTGCAGCGCAACATTGCGGCTGCGGGCTACCTGGAACCGACCCCCATTCAAGCCGCGGCCATCCCCGTCGCACTCGCGCACCGCGATCTCCTCGGCACCGCGCAAACCGGCACCGGAAAAACCGCGGCATTTGCGTTACCGTTGTTGCAGCGTCTGCTGACCAACCCGTCGCCCGTGCGTCGCTTGCGCGCGCTGGTGTTGACGCCAACCCGCGAACTGGCCGATCAGGTGCATGCGGCCATTAAACAATTGGCGGCGCATACGCAACTCCGTTCTGCCACGATCTATGGCGGCGTGGCTATGGGGCCGCAACTCCGCGCCCTCGCTAATGGCACCGAAATTCTCGTCGCCTGTCCCGGCCGCCTACTCGACCATGCCTCGCGCGGCAATATGGACTTCAGCGGCGTCGAGTGCCTGGTGTTGGATGAAGCGGACCGCATGCTGGACATGGGGTTTATGCCGGCCATTCGCCGCATCATCAACCTGGTGCCGCGCGAGCGGCAGACCATGCTCTTTTCCGCGACCTTCCCGCCGGAGTTGTTGCGCTTTGTGGACCAGACGCTGCGCGCCCCGGAACGCATCGCTATGGGGGTGTCCGCACCGGCAGAGGCCATTGCGCACTGCCTGTACCCGGTGTCCACTTCTTTGAAGATGACGTTGCTGACCGCCTTGTTACGACAGATTACCGCGGACTCGGTCCTGATTTTTACACGCACGAAGCACCGGGCTGACCGGGTTGCCGCGCATCTGGCGCGCGCCGGATACACGGCCGACGTCATCCACGCGGATCGCTCCCAGCCGCAACGGCAACGCGCGTTGGCGGATTTTCGCGCCGGAAAAATCCCCTATCTGGTCGCCACCGATATTGCCGCACGCGGCATCGATATCTCCACGATTTCCCATGTCATCAACTTTGATATCCCGGACACGGCGGATGCCTATATCCACCGCATCGGGCGCACCGGCCGCATGTGCCGCGCCGGAGAAGCTTTCACGCTGGTGACCAATGAGGATACCGCGACAATCAGTATTATCGAGCGCAGTCTGGGCGAGCGCCTGCCCACCCAGATGCTGGACGGCTTTGACTACCAGCAAGCGGTCGCCTATGCCGATGCCATGCCTGCCCATGGCGGCGGCAAGCAAGCAGCCATCTCCCGCCATCCCGGCATGAATTATCTAAATTCACCCGCCTACCAGGCGTTGATCGCCGGGGCGCGGCAGGGGTAGGCGTACACGGAAGCGCTAATCAATCCGCACCAAAAAACTTCGGGGCTGGTACGCGTCTATACGTACCCGCCCCGAAGTTGTCAGTCTGTAGTAGCGGCGCTGCCGGCGACGAACAATGCCGTGTTACACCATCAGCGGTTCGATATCATCGGCAAAGATACTTTCCGGCAGGTAATAGCAGAGAATTTGCAATTCCTGGGTAAGGTCGACATTGCGCACCACCACGCTGCGCGGGACGGCGACGCGCGCGGGGGCGAAATTCAGGATGACGCGCACGCCGCTTTTCACCATCTGGTCGGCAACTGCCTGCGCGGCGCCGGCCGGCGTGGTGATGATGCCGATGCGCACGTCCATCGCGACATTCAGTTCGGGCATGTCCTCGATGTTCAAAATTTCCAGGTCCCACATGCGCCGGCCAATTTTGCTGAAATTGTTGTCATAAATTGCCGCCAGGCGGAAGCCGGAGTCATGCAGTCCGGAATAGCCGGCCAACGCCGTGCCCATATTCCCCGCACCGACGATCATCACTGCCTGTTCGCGGTCGAGACGCATGATGCGCGCCAGGCGATTGTGCAACGGCGTCAACGCGTAGCCAAGGCCGGGTTTGCCGAATTCACCGAAATAGGAGAGATCCTTGCGCACCTGTCCCGAGTTGATGCCGGTGCGGGCTTCAATATCCGCGGACGACAGGGTCTCCAGCCCTTCGGCTTGCGCGACGCGTAAACAGCGCACGTAGAGGGCTAAACGGGCAATCGTCGGTTCCGGGGCTGAGCGGCTCAAGGGCACAGAGTTCTCCTTCCAAGTCCGGCGGCAGTCGCCGGATGATCACTTCACTCCGTTGCGGTCACGGCAGCGGACTCGGGAGTGCTGGGACGCGGCAACAGGTTGGCGCTGGCCACAATATGGGGTACGACATCTTCCCATAACACCGGCATCAGGTGAATGCCCGCGACGCCGGGAATTTCTCGGACCGCCTGAATAGTTTCCGCGGCGATAGCGATCCCTTCCGCTTTGGCATCGGTTGCCGCCTCCATGCGTCGCGCCACGGCTTCGGGCAGTTGCAGACCGGGCACGTTGGTCTGCATATGGCGCGCCATTTTTGCGGATTTCAAGGGGGTAATGCCGACAATAATTTTAACGCGTTCAAGCAGTCCCATTGACGCCAGACCATCCATAAACCGGCGCAAGTAATCCAGGTCAAAAACGCATTGGGTTTGTATGAAACGGGCGCCGGCGTCGATTTTTTTCGCCACGCGCACCAGACGGTAGTCATAGGGTGGGGCAAAGGGGTTTTCCACCGCGCCGATAAAAAGCACCGGCGGTGATTTGATCGCTTCGCCGCACTGAAAGACGCCTTCCCCGGTCATGCGCGCCACGGTCTGCAGCCAGGTAATGGAGTCCAGGTCGTAGACGGCTTTGGCCGCAGGGTGGTTGCCATTACACGGGTGGTCACCGCTCATGCACACGACGTTGCGGATACCCAGCGCTGCCAAGCCGAGGATATCGCTCTGCAAGGCAATGCGGTTGCGGTCGCGCACCGTCATCTGCACCACCGCTTCTACACCGGCCTGCTGCACCAGTGCGGCGGTGGCGATGCTCGACATGCGCACGACAGCCGTCTGGTTATCCGTACAGTTGATGGCATCCACCGCACCGCACATCGCACGCGCGGCATGACGCACGACATCGGGATCCGCCCCTTTGGGAGGACCGACCTCCGCGGTCACCACAAATGTGCCGGATTCAAGTAAGCGCTGTAGGGTGCTGACGCCCATTATCCTCCCCAACCATAGAGCATGGAGTTCCTGATTCCCCTGAGAGTATCATAAATTGTACAGGGGCATCTCGCGCACTGTCAAGCAAACGAAGAGGCAGCGCTTATTCTGCTCATAAGTCAGGCGGATTCTTCTTCCCCGTGCAAGCGCTGCATGTAGGCCACTCCTTGCGCCTGCAGACTCTGGCAGACCAGATCACAAATCCGAAAGAGCGCGGGGTCCGCGACGCGATAGTAGATGGTGACCCCGACCTTCCGTCGCGCGACAAGTCCTTCTTCTGCCAGCAACCCGAGGTGTTTCGACACGTTCGCCTGCGTGCTATGGACCGCCGTCACCAGCGCATTGACGCTCATCTCCCCCGGCAGCAACTGTTGCAGCAAGCGCAGACGGGTCGGCTCCGAGAGCAGTTTGAAACGGTGGGCGACGAGTTCTAGCGCGCGATCTGATAGTTGGAGGTGTTGCTCGGACATCAGATCCTCCTTTCTCTGATTATATCCGCGGGCTGGTAACCCGCATGATTCGCTTCGCAAATAGAGCGGCTTAGATGAACAGATTGACATTGGCCTCATCGGCACTACCCAGGTAGGAGGCCACGCCGCCGATTTCCACACCGTCGATGAGTTCTTCCTGCTTGATGCCCATCACATCCATGGACATCGAGCAGGCAATGAACTTCACGCCCATGGCCATGGCATCGAGCATCAACGCTTCCGGAGTGGCGACGTTCTTCGTTTTCATGACGTATTTCATCATCGCCGTGCCCATGCCACCCATGTGCATCTTTGAGAGTGTCGCCTTGCGCGCGCCACGCGGCATCATCCACCCGAACATCGCCTCGATGAGGGTTTTCTTTACCGGGACCGGTTCCGGTCGCCGCAGCAGATTTAAGCCCCAAAAGGTGAAGAAGAGCGTAACCTCGTTCCCCATCGCGGCAGCACCGCTGGCGATGATCATCGCGGCCATGGCCTTATCCAGATCGCCACTGAAGACGACGATCGTTTTCTTATCTTCAGACATCGTAACTCCTTATCCCTTATACTTGAGGAACGTGTGAATCATGCGGGCTTGCGCACGACGGCTGTGATGACGCCGGAATCTTCCGTTAGTGAGACCAGCGTGTTTTTCGTCTTGCGGCACCAGGCGTCGATATCTTTGGTGAAGCCCATATCGGTGACACTGATTGTGACGGTGTCGCCGGGTTGCGCCGTCTTCATCTGCTGGAATAGCTTCATGATCGGGCCCGGGCACTGCATCCCCCGGCAATTCAAAGTGTAATCAGTCATCTACTCTTCCTCCTCGCGATTTGTGCGGACAAACTTCCGTCCAACTGCCGGACCTACTCCGTCTCATATGGCCAGGCGGTCATGCCGCCGTCGAGAATAGCAACCTGCGTAAAACCTTGCCGCTGCAGTTGCAACGCCGCGGCATAGGCGCGCCGTCCGACTTTACAGACAATCACGGTAGGCCGCGTCGGGTCGAGTTCACCCAGTCGTTCATGGAGATCTGGGAGCGGGATATTTACCGCGCCGGGAATCGCGGAAATCAGGAATTCGGGTTCCGAACGTACATCGACCAGTTGCAGGCACGGATCGTCCAACTTCAACGCACAGGGTGAGATCCCGCACATCTTGCCGGCGAGTTTGTTGAGCATGACATTCGCGGCCACGATACTCGACGACAGCGCAGAGGCAAACGGAGGCGTATACGCCAGATCCATGCCGGACAGTTGTTCCACCGTCATACCCAGGGCAATGCCCAGGGACAGCGTATCAATCGGTTTATCGACCACGCCTTCCCCGACGACCTGGGCGCCCAACAACCGGTGGGTCGCTTTGTCAGCGATAAGTTTGGTAATAATCATACGGTTACCCGGGTAGTAGTGCGCGCGGTCCGGCGTCGGCACCAGTACCGTCTCAACATCAAAACCGGCCTCCAACGCCTCCTCGGTACTTAATCCGGTGCGCGCCGCGTTCAAGTGGAAGAGGCGAACAATGGTCGTCCCCTGTACGCCCGCGAAGGCTTCGCAGGGGGCGAACAGGTTGGCGATCACTAATCGCCCGGTCTTGTTCGCGGTCGAACCCATCGGTGAATAGGTATCTCGACCTGTCAAACGATTGCGTACGGACGCGCAATCACCCACCGCGAAGATGTCCGGCAGATTGGTTTGCAGATATTCGTCAACCACAATCAGCCCGCGGGCGTCCGTCGCAATCCCCGCGGCGGTGGCCACCTCAGTATTGGGACGAATACCGGCGGAAAGGATCACTAGATCCGCCTCCAGCGTACGCGCCGCCGTTTCCACCCCGACGGCTTCTCCATGGGCGTTGCCCAGAATACGCGTGACTGCCTCGCCGGTATAGACCAGCACGCCATGCTCCACCAGGTGGTTTTTCGCTAGCGCGGCAATCTCCGGGTCAAAGCCCGGAAGAATGGCCGACTTGAGCTCCACGACACGCACAGTAAGTCCCTGCCGCGCCAGATTTTCCGCCATTTCCAGACCAATGAAGCCGCCGCCGATCACGACAGCGCTCCGCACCTTCCCGCTGTCCAACAGGGCACGAATCTTCTTCGCATCAGTCAGTCCGCGCACAGTCGAGACACGCTTCAGGGTGATACCCTCGATCTGCGGCAGTATCGGCAACGCTCCGGTAGCGATGATCAATTTGTCGTAGGGGAACGAACTTTCCGTACCAGTCTGCAAGTCGCGGACCATGACCGCATGCGCCGTGGGATCGATATGTATGGCCTGATGGCGGACAAGAACGGTAATCCCGTTCTCCTGTTTGAATTCGTCCGGTGTACGCACGATGAGTTCTTTAGCCTCGCTGATCTCCCCGCCCACAAAGTAGGGTAACCCGCAGCCGGCGTAGGCAACATACTCATCCTGCGTCACGATCGTCACCTCGGCTTCGGGATACTCGCGTCGTGCGCGCGCCGCTGCTTTAGTTCCAGCGGCCACCCCGCCAATAATCAGTAATCGCATGAGGGTCTACCTTCCTTGTGATGAGTTTCACAAAGTATAGTACCATATAATATAACTTGTCAATCATATAGTCAGTAATTTTTTAATAATATTTTTGAAAAGCAGTGGGGATGGCGGATGCTTGACCTGGTAGAGGATATAATCACCCCGGTATACATGAATATTGCGCGGACGGTCGGGTCACCGAAATGCTCGTTCGCGCAGAATCATTCCCTGCCTTGCCGCCGCGAATGTCGTGAAGGACGTTACCAAGCAGAGGGGACGCTGTGGAAGCAAAGTGCGCCAGGCAATCCCGGACGCACTTTACTGCGCTATGATTTGGCACAACGCCACTTTGTCTCCATTAATTTACTCATCCTCCCACGGGTTAACGGTGAAATCGCGTGTGGATGGGGTTCCGGACCATTGGGCATCAGCGAAGTCGAAAAGCGTGTGCCAATCTTCCAGGGTGTGGGCGTGACCGCCGGGACGGTAGGCAATGCCGAGGCGTGCGTCGACGTCCAGCAGGCGATAGACGGCGCGGGCAGCGGTGAATGTCAGATAGGTGCCGCGCGGACTAGCCCAGTGGTCATCCAGCGCCTCGGTGGTCAGCAGCGCGCGCGGCGCCACCAACGCTTTGAGACAATGCTGGTCGAAGGGGAGTTCGCGGGCGCGCCTGTAAAAGTCGCGCAAGCGCGGGGTGAACCAGTAGGTGAGGGTGGCGACGATATCCTCCAATCGTTCGCCGCCCACATCGGGGAAGTAATAACTGCCGGCTCCGCCGCAACCGGAATTGTTCGGTGCGGTCACCGCCACGCGGGGGTCGGTGGCGCCGGCGAGCAGCGCGGCCTTGCCCCCGCGGGAATGGCCGGTGACCACGAAGCGTTGCGCATCGACGCGCGGGATGGTTTCCAGCGCATCGAGCACCCGGTGATATCCCCACGCCCAGGCCGCCAACGCGCCGAAGTCGCCGTCCGGATAGTCCAGGTACAGTCCGGCATCGCGCGCATCGCTATAGACGTCCGGCACGATCTCCGTGCGGTTGAAGAAAGCCACTCCATAGCCACGGCGAGCAGCAGCGCTCAATATATCATTGGTCAGGTAGCGCCAGCACCCGTCGCCGTCGACCACGACGGGGAAAGGACCGGCGCCGGGTGGGAGCATCAGCTCGCAGAGGAAGCTGCATTTCCCATCCATGGTTATCCGGAAGTGTTGGATGTTCACGCCATCCTCGGGGAACAGGTCGTAGCGGTGTAAGGGCTGCACCATCACGTGCGCCGGCGCCGGGGGCAAATGGCCATACTGCAGGGGCAACACGAGCGATGACCATGCGGCGCGCAGGGACGGCCAGTCCGTCGCCGTGGCGCGGCGACCTTCAGGTAATCGCAACAGGTCCGGCAGCAATGTCAGATTATCAAGCAGGCTCATAAGTGCACTCCCGGCCGTAAGATAATGCAGGCTCACGAAGATCGTCCCGATATGACGCCATCAACCATTCGGCAGTCTTTACTATCGGTGAAGTGCAGTTGGATGTCAAGCGGTAGGGCGTCCGGGGCGATCTATTTGTGAGGAACACAGCACGAGGGAATTGCGGTTATTGAAAGCATACGTCCTGTTCGTCGTCTATACAACTTCCAGCAGCGACTCGCTATAGTGGTACACCTGCACCTGATTCCGCCCAGCGGCTTTGGCGGCGTAGAGGGATTGGTCGGCGGCGGCGATAAGTTCCTCAACGCATTGCATGGGGACACAGAAGTTGGCCACGCCGGCGCTGATAGTGATCGATACCGCGGTGCCGTCTTCCAGGATGAAGGGAGTCTGCGCGATCATACGGCAGATGCGCTCGGCGATGGCGACGGTGACCGGCAACGGGGTATCCGGGGCCACCAGCGCGAATTCTTCTCCACCTAACCGACATAATAGGTCCGTTGTGCGGATATCCTGCTGTACGCGGCGCGCGAATTGACACAGCACTTCATCCCCGGCGTGATGGCCATATGTATCGTTGACGCGCTTGAAGAAATCCAGATCGAAAATGACCAGACACAGGGGACTGCCGGAGGTTTTGATGCGCGACGTTTCGCTATCCAGGCGGAGATTGAACATGCGACGATTCGCCAGGCCGGTTAATTCGTCGGAGAGCGAGAGTTCTTGCGCCTGTTTATAGAGCGTCGCGTTCTCGATCGCCACTGAGAGGATGCGTCCCAACGACTCCAGGAAGCGTTCATCATCTTCGGTAAACGGCACCCCGCTGGCGCGTCCCATCGCCAGCACCCCCATCAGGCGCATGCCGGAACGCAACGGCAACCCGAGGACACTGCGTACTTTTTTGCTCATGTAGGGGGGGCGCAAGTAGAGGTCGCCGGTGACCTGGCTGATGGTTAAGGCGCGAGGGCTGATCATCGTGCGCGCAAAAAATCCTTCTGTGGCGGGCACCGGCGGACACTGGGCTATCTCGTCGGTTGTCATACCGTGTGCGGAATACAGCGTGAACGTATCCGCATGAGTATTGTACCAGTAGATATAGACTTCATCGACATCCAGCAGACTGCCCAGGTGCGATACGGCCGCTTCCTGGACCTTGGCGACATCCAGTGAACTGTTGACGACGGTGGCGATGATATTTAACAGCGCCAACTCTTCGTTCATGCGTTTCAAGCGCTCCTGTCCCTGGCTGAGTTCGCCGAAGAGGGCTTCATAATGCTCTGCGGAGGCCTGAGCCTGTACCAGTTTTTCCTGGATATCGGACATGGCGGCGCGTTCAAGTTCGCGATGGCGCTGGCCATGGATGCTGACCATCACCGCCAACGCGATATAACAAACGACGAGTGAGACCCAAAAACGCATATCAAGTGAGGGAGCCAGTTGGAGTACCGAGGCTGTATCGGTGAAGTATGGACAGGTAAGCAGCCCGGCCACCAGTGCGGCGGGAATGCCGGTCCAGACACTGCGCACCCAGGCCAGCACCAGGATCGGAACCACCAGGAGTAAGGCGACCACGAGCGTATCATGACTGACGGCAAAGATGCCCATGGTCATGAAGGTGACGGAAAGGAGGGTCAACCCCGGAATATCCAGCCTGCGTTGCGTCTCGCTCCACCACTGGAAGAGGTTCTGCCCGCCGCTATGAAACTCGTGTTGGCTGGTGTCAGAAATCATGTTTTACTCATAAATCCCGTTCTCTCTTATTCCATATTTCTCCGGGTCTTGTGGGTGAGGTGACCTCAAAACCTACTCATTCGTGGATAATTGATGATGACTCATGACACTGCCCACAGGATGTGCTATCCTACTTTGGGATAGGCGCTATTTAGACATCACCGTTCCACGGTCCAGCGCCGACTCGTGCAAATAGAATGCGTATTGTACATTTTCGGAGGAAATCAACCTACATGTCTGTACGCCTGTTGTTTTGTCTGTCCGTGAGTATCTGCCTGACGACTTGCGCCGTCTTTGCGTCAGGCGTCGCCAGTTTCACCCGAGTCATCACTGTGAACGGGCGCAATTTCCCCGTCACCGGCATCCGCGTCTCGCTCTCGTACCCAAGCATCGTGATGAAGGTAGGATTGGCGACCGGATGCGTAGGGCGCACTGAGGGGCTGGCAGAGATCGCGAAACGCTACCAAGCCGTGGCCGCGATCAACGGCTCCTTTTTCAATGCCTATACCAGCGACACGTTGAAAAATCCAGATATGTCGCTCATCACCGGGGGACGGCTGGTTTTTAAAAGCGATATCGGCACGTTGCTGGGCTTCACCGCGGATCGCCTGCCGCGTATCGGGTGTGTGCATCACCACCTGACCGGCACCGTGACGCACAATGGACACCGCCGCGACTGGTATGCTTATTGGGTGAATCGCCGGCCTACCGCCAGTCCCTGCGTCACCATTTTTACGCGCCACTGGGGGGCGACGCTCGCATCGATGTCGGGTACTGCCGTGGTCGTCACCCGCGGAGTGATCACCATGATCACCCAGGAGATGGTCACGATCCCCGACGATGGGTTTGTCATTCACATTCGTGGCGAGGAAACGCTGCTCTCCTATTTTCATACCGGTGATACGTGCCAATTCACGCCGGATACTCAACTTGTCACGCCGTATGAAGAACGAGAGGAGGATTGGTCAACGGTGCAGGAGGCCGTGGGATGCGGGCCGCGTGTGCTGGTGAACGGCACTCCTGTCTTCCGCCCCGACGCGGAAGGTTTTGTCGACCCCAAAGTGCTGTCCCAGGCCGGCGCGCGCTCCGCGGTGGGCTTCACGCGCGACGGCATCCTGTTTTTCATCACGACCCGCCATGCGCGGGTGAGTGATATGGGCTATTTGCTCAAAATTCTGGGTTGCTGTGACGGGTTGAACATGGACGGCGGCGCTTCCAGCGGTCTCTGGTTCCGTGGCGCCTATTTGACCAAACCCGGTCGTCCGCTTAGCAATGCCCTGTTAGTGGTGGAGCAGACAGGACGCTAGCAGCCCGCGGATAAAGTATCGTTGTGCGAAGATGCCGAGATTTGCGCGTCAGGCGAACACTATATCTGCAACTCTATGAAGGCATAGACGGCAGATATCGTGTGAAGCATCACGCGGAAAGATCGGTGGCAGCGCCGACGAGACTTTATCCGCGGGCTGCTAGCCCGCGGTATGGTAACCGGAACCACCGGGCGTATCCCGTTCATCGTTGAACCTTCGGTATCGGCAACTGATAAATCAGCATCGTCTCGCCGACACGCTCATACGGCGTAACACGCAGCAAGGCGGTGTAATCTTCTCCGCTGTATCCTGGCCCTCCGTAGAGATTCGTCTTGCTGATCGCCAGATACCCCTGGTAGTGCAACAGATCAACGCGCGGCGCCGTTCGCGTGGCGCCGAACCCCGGGGCAGGGAGGGCATCCAGACCGACGGCCTCCAGCGGGGTGGTGCCGAAGTAACTTACCATTAGGAACGGCAGGCGATCGGCATGTTGCTGCGCGGCCAGTCGTTCTAAATCCTGTCCCCAATCCAGGTTGGAGTCGATCAGGCAACGCGCACCATCGCGCACCCCTCCCGCCGCCTCGTTAAAGTAGGCGAGAAAGTTGGGAAACACCTGGCCCACCGACGCTAACTGGCAAACGAGCAACAAACTCACAGCCAGCACCGCGCTCCGCGCGAAAGAAGCGGCCCACAACCGGGGGTCAGCCCAGGCGCCGGCCAGGATCATCAGGAAGGGGAAGAGCGGCATGACGTGGCGGATGCCCAGGTTGAGCGAGACGCCCAGAAACCCTAGCGCCGCCAGCGTATAGATTCCTACGGGCGCCAGCAACCACAGCAATTCGATACCCGGCACTGCCAGGCGCGCTCGTGTGCGCGGCAACGCGAAGAGCAGCAAGGCGCCACACAGTAAGAAGAGCTCCGGCAACGGTGTCTTTACCGCCATGGTCACTGGGAAGTAATACCACCAGCCGCGTCCCGAAGTACGCGTGACGCCCAGTAAATAGACGGGATGCCCTTTCTCTTCTGATTTAACTGTCTTCAACCCCCGGAAATACTGCATGGCCGGAATAGGAATACGTCGTGACCATGAGGCGTGTGCGGAAAGCGGTTGTCCGGGTTTCGCACCGCGTGCTTCCACGTGGAAGCCATAGATGCCCCATACGACCACGCCGGCAAGTACGCCGAGGAAGAGGCAGACACCCACAGCTTTGCCGATTCGTTGCAGCAGGGAGTGGTTGATCCATGCCGCCGGCAACCCTTCGGGTTGCAAGGTGGGCCAGATGGCCAGGACAAGCAGCAACAGCCCGGTGATCGGGATGAGGATGAGTGCAGAGAATTTTGCCGTCAACGCCAGTCCCATCCCAATCCCGGCCCAACGCAGGCTGCCATGGGTCGGTTGCCGGACGTAGCGTCGCAACAGGAAGACCGCCAGCAATATTGTGCAGGCGGCAGCCATATCCGTAGTCGCTAATCCGCCATGCGCCAGCATAGTGGGGTCCAGGGCAAAGAGGCTTAACGAGAGTAGCCCGCCCCACACGCCAAACAGCTCGCGCGCCCAAAGGAAGATGATGAGGCCCAAGCCCAGGGTCAAAAGCAGCACCGGCAACCGCGCAAGGCGAATGATTTCCGCACCGTGGTATAGACCGTCCGCCGCTGTAGACCAAATCGTGGTTCGCGCGGCCTGCCAGATCCCCAGCGAAGTCCAGGCAGGCATTTGCATCGAGAAGCCATGGTCGCCGCGCCAGGCCACCGGCAACGCTTCCAACACATTGGCCAGTGGTGGATGGTGGAAGCAAAGGCGGTAATCGCCCGTGCGCAACACCGAGATGCCGCGCGTCACATGATTCTGCTCATCGTACGTCGGCGACATCTGCCATTGCGCCGCGGTGATGATGACCGCCATCGCCAGCAGGAGACAGATGACCGGCACCCAGAAGAGGCGGGGTGTTGGCGGATGCGCAGGCAGGGACATGACGATTCCTTTCCGCGGCGATAGGCCGTCGGGTGGTGTTTCACTATTCAGAGCCTGTCCCAAAGCCCACGCATTCGCCTCGCGGTGTCTTTTTCCGCCAGGCTTTGTCGAGAAGTCCACGTTTATCTCCCTTCGATAAAGTGTGGAATTCTCTTCGTTCGACGGGCTCACGATCTTCGACCTCGCCTGATGAAAAAATTCACTCACGATCCAAATACTTGGACTTTGGGACACGCTCTATTTAGAGCCTGCCCCAAAGCCCGGCATATTTCCTCGCAGCATCTTTTTGCGCCTGGCTTCGCTTCGTCGTGATTTTTCGGGTGTCACTTCTCGCTACAGTCGAAAATCACTTCGCGCCCGACACCAAAACTACTTACGATGAAACAAGCCGGACTTTGTGACAGGCTCTATTCATGTGGCAACCATCACCTCCACCCCGGCATTGCGCAGGGGGGTGAGTTGTGTTTCTGAGGCGCCGGCATCGGTGACGAGGAGGTCCAGGGCGTCGAGTGAGGCGACATGGTACAGCGTCTCGACGCCCAGTTTCCGATGATCCGCGAGCGCCACACGCGTGCGGGAGGCGGCGATGATCGCCTTACGGCTTTCCGCGGTATACGGGTTAGGCGACGACATGCCAAATTCCGCGGAAATGCCGTTGGCCCCGAGGAAGGCGGTATCCACCCGGACGTTGCGCAAGATCTCCGTCACCCATGACCCCACCAGGCTGGCGCTTTGGCGGCGCAGAGTGCCGCCCAACACCATAATTTCAATCTCCGGGTTGGCTGCCAACTCCCAGGCGATGGCCAGTGAATTGGTCAACACCGTCAAGCGAGGGATTTCAACCAATCGGCGCGCCAATTCCAGCGTCGTGGAGCCGGATTCGATGATCAGCGACTCCCCTTCGCGCACCAACGCTGCGGCACACCGACCAATGGCCTGTTTTTCTGCCAGCGCGTGCGTCTGGCTTTCATCAAAGGACACCTCAAACGCGGTGGGGCGCGGCAACACCGCGCCACCATGGGTGCGGTGCAGGAGTCCCTGGGCTTGCATCGCTTCCAGATCTCGGCGCACCGTCGCTTCCGACACCCCCAGATGCGCCGCCAACTGCCCGACACGGATACGCCCGTGTGTGGATAACTGAGCAAGGATCGCCTGCCAGCGCTCTTCCTTGAATGTTTCGGAAGTCAGCATGGTCATGGTTGCAATGTCGCCCCACTGTCGGTCCAGCCATACAAGCTATCCAGGGTAATGAGCCGCCCTTTGTTATTGACGGCGAATTGCTGGGTTTGCCCTTGCGCGGTGACGGACAGGATGCCACTGCTGTAGCTGAAGGAGGCGTTTGCCGCGGTATAGTCTTCAGTAACCGTGGTGGTGCCATTGGCGTTCACATCCGAGATGCGCAGTTCACTCGGACCACCTCCGGTAGCCTGGGTAAAGAGGTAGCGGGTATGGTAGAGCAACCCACGGACGCGCGAGGTGGTGGAGCGATCCCATGTGCCATAAATCGAACGGGACGCGTCCGGGTTCGTGCCCGTCACAAACACGGTCACGGCATCAGTGGCTTGCCCGCCGGCGCCGCTCACCGTGATGCTGTAGGTGGTCGTCCGGTCGATCCCACCGGTGATGGTGGCGTTGCCCGAAGTATCGGTAACGCCGGGAGAGAAGTTCGACGCCCCGGTGACCAGCGTGGCGTTCGATGAATTCCATTGCAACAGCAAATCCTGCTGCTGGTAATTCGTGACGGCGAATGGCGCTGGACTCGCCGTGAGCGTGATGGTTGGTCGTGTGGTTTGACCGGGATCGGTGAGTGCCGTGGAACTGCACCCGCTGAGTACAGCCGCACAGAGCAAGGCGCCTGCCGCCCATACGCCTGGACGATGGATATGCATATCTTCCCTCCGATTCTTCGAATGTCTGCACCGGTCATGCGCATGCGCCGGATGCTATGCCATGCAACGTCAATTCTCTCTTATTCGACACGTTTCGCAAGGTTCCTACTTTCCAGGCGCGGAAGGAGACAGCACCCTCTTGCCGAACCCAACTGGTAAGTCTAGCTGGATCCGCAGTCACGAGAAGCCGGCAGTATGGTGCATCTCGTGTACCGAGGCCAGCTACAGTCAATAGGGAGCACTCGCGCATGAATACTATGACGGTTTCGATGGTGGTCTTCGATCTGGGCGGTGTTATGATCCGTCTGGCGGAGGGGTGGGAAGATGCCTGCCGCATCGCCGGGGTACCCTATCGTCCGTTTGTTCTCACGCCGGAACTGGCAACCGCCTGGGAGGAACTCGAGGTGGCATTGGGTAGTGGCCGTATCTCCGCCACTGCGTATTATGCCCAGAAATGCCGTCAACTGCGGGAGCTCTATACTGTCGACGAGATTGCCGCAGCCTACCAGGCGGTCATCCGCGAGGAATTTCCTGGCATTCCAGCGTTGGTGATGGCGTTGAAGGATACCGGCTACCGCACCGCCTGTCTGTCGAATACCTGCGCTCCGCACTGGGTGGACTTGACGAATCCAGTCAAATACCCGGGCATTGGTTTGCTGGATGTCCATCATGCCAGCCATTTGTTGGGAGTGACCAAGCCGAATGCGGAGATTTATCAGCGCTTCATGGCGCAAACAGCAACGGAGCCAGCGCAACTGCTCTTTTTCGACGACAACCGCGCTAATGTGGACGCTGCCCGGGCGTGCGGTTGGCATGCCATGCACATCGTTCCCACGCAACCTGCAGTGGCGCAACTCCTGGAAGGACTAGCCGTTCATGGGATTATGCTTCCGGCGGCAGTTCGACAATATCAAACCAGTAGTGATTGATCGCCCGCACGATTTCGCACAGACCGTCAAATGTGACCGGCTTACGGATGAAGGAGGATACCCCCAGGTTGTAGATTTGGAGCACATCCTCTTCAGCCTTGGAGGTAGTGAGCACCACCACAGGGATACGCCGGAGATCTGGGTGTGCTTTGATCTCGACCAGCGCCTCCCGCCCATCTTTGCGTGGCATATTCAGATCGAGGAGAATTAACGACGGTGTCGGCGCCGCGTGAAGGTCCGTGTATCGCCCCTCATGGCGCAAGTAATCCAGGAGATCTTCCCCATTGGTGACACGATGTAATTGATTCAGCAGATGTGATTCACGGAACGCTTCGGCGCATAATTCGTAATCGTCTTCGTCGTCTTCCGCCAGTAAAATGACCACTGAATGTGTTTGATGTAGCTTTTCTTCTCGCACAGTCCTACCCCTCCTCACGCGGTGATGCTGTGGTGTATCTTCCGTTTACACTGTCGAGATCGATTCCAGGGCATGTACATCCTGGTAATGCAGCAGCAGATACCCCATGATTCTGATCAATAGTAAATAGCCGGCAACGCCGTAGCCCCAGGTATCCACCTCCATGCCGCTTTCCGCCAACTCGCGGACGGCGGCCAGATGACAGGCAGCGAGTTCCCGCGGACCAAGGTGTGCTGCGATGAACGTCTCCACCAGAGGAGTGAGCAACGCTTCCATCTCGTTTTCCCCGCCCGTTGCGAACTGCTGCAATAACTCACTATACTGGGTATAGATTGCTAGCGGCAATTCGGGGGTCGCTGCGGTAAGGGTCGGTGGATGATTGTCGTCGATACGCGGCCAGAGATTGCTCAACACTTCGACCATGCGCACGAGTTGCTCTTCGCTGGTTTTGCGCTCGACGGCTTCACGAATGGCAAATTGCTCGATGCCATAACGAATGGCGTGCGGCAGCAACGCCAGATCGTTAACCCCTTTGACCAGATACCCCTGGGCGCCGAGACGGAACATGCGTACGGCCATGGCTTCATCGCGCAATCCGGTTAGCACGATGATCGGTAGTCGAATATGGGTCGTGTAGAGATCAATGAAGGTCTCGATGCCGCAACTGTCCGGCAAGGACAGGTCAAGCAGCACAACATCGAAGGCCGGGGTGCATAGGAGAAGTTCAATCGCCGGTCCGATCTTTTCCACCCGTGTGATCGCGAAAGTATCTTCAGGACACGACGTCAGCGTTTCTTCGACCAGAAAAGCATCGTCTGGGTCGTCCTCAATAAGCAAAACGCGAAATTTCGAATTCATCGTTGCTTCCCCTCTTACGACATGTATGGCATCCGTGCTGTTCAGGACGCTAAAGTTGCCGTGCAGATGGCCCCCATCACCTGACCATCCCGGTGAGCCAGTGGACTGATTTGGAAGGTATATCCACGGGGACCATCAGGCGTATTCAGTGTGGTCGAGAAAGTGACCGTTTTCCGTTCTTGCATGGCGCATGGGCCATATTGGGCAAATGATTCAAAACTCGGCATCGTTGCGAGGCAGTCATTCAGGTTTTTTCCCGTCACTTGCAGCGGTGAGACGCTGGACAGTTGGCAGGCGCTGCGATTGATGAAGACGATGTCAAAGTCATGATTTACAATCAGAATCTGCTGGGGAAGCGCGTTGAATGCCGCGCCGAAGAATTGAATTTGTTGTTCATACCGCGCGAGTCGCTCCGTCAGTTGGGGGGTCTCAACCCCGACAGTTGCCTGTGCTGTTGATGGATGCGCCGGTGTCGGCACCGTAACCGCCGGAGTCGGTGCGGTTTTCGGAGGCTGGGTGACCGTTGGAAAACTCGTCAACGGTCGTGGCGGTGCAGAGGTGTCATGGCTGCGCAGCATGAGTTCGATTATTTTCGCCCCCATGGTAACCGCGATATGAATGGGTGTGCGTCCCAAAATGTCCTTGGCGTTGACATTGGCGCCACGTTCGACCAGGAAGCGCGCCACATCTGGCCAATTGCCGACCACGGCATCATGCAACGGCGTCCGACCATGCAAGTCGGGTTTATGGACATCGCCATTGGCGGCCAGCATCAGGTGGACAAGGGCGCCGTTGCCTTGTAGTGCCGCCAGATGCAACGGGGTGCGCCCATTGGGATCCGCGAGACGGGCGATTGCCCCATGCCGCACCAGCAGGGTGGCGATATGCAAATCCTCGCGGGACACAGCCAGATGTAATGGGGTTTGCCCGTGCTGGTTGGTAGCGTTGGGGGACGATTCGTGCTCAACCAGTAATTCGATAACCGGGGCGTGATTATGGGTAATGGCCAGATGCAGGGGGGTTTGCCCGTCGCCGTTCCGGATATCGATATCCGTCAACGTCGATGACAACAGCAGATCTTCCAGTACTTCAACTGCACCTTTGATGGCCGACAGATGCAGGACAGTTTGCCCCTGATGATCGGGGGTCATGACGTCGGCGTGATATGCGAGCAGCAGATGGATAATACGGAGATTTTCCTTCTCCACAGCGAAGTGCAAGGGGGTTCGTCCGCCTGGCCCGCGACTGTCGACAGGAATCGACGTCGTCAGCAGATGCGCGACGCGTACATGATCATTATCGCTCACGGCTTTGTGCAGTGGCGTGAGCGTCAATGTGTCTTTATCGCTCATGATGCACGCTCCGTTTCGTCCATCCTACTCCATGAGGTCGGAGTGCTGCGCAAATCACCGTTTCGTACCCGGGTCGCGAATCGATTTACTGACGTCAATGGCGCGCAAATCGGCCTGACGCATGGTGACATCAATAAGAATGGTGTCGCGCAGATTGGCACCAGTGAGCTTGGCGCCGGAAAGGTTGGCGCCGGAAAGGTTGGCGCCGGAAAGGTTGGCGCCGCGCAAGTCCGCGCCTTCCAGATTGGCTCCCCAGAGATCCGCCCCTTTCAAGTTGGCATTTGCCAGATTCGCGCCATCGATGTTGGCGCGCGACAAGTCGGCGGCTTCAAGGTTGGCTTCCCACAAATCAGCGCCGGCGAAACGGACTTTGCGCAAATTCGTCCGGGCGAGATTCACCCCGCGGAGATCGGGTTTGACGTCGGGAAAACTCGACACTGTGGCGTTCCACGCGGCGACACCGGCGCGAATGAGCACTTCGTAATCTCTTTTGCCCTTCGGTATCATGGTCTTTACCTCCCTACAGGCGGACACGATGCGCGGACATCCTGCTCCGTACGTAAATTCTGACGTCTGAGTTCCATCCTGGTGGAACAGTATTGCGACGACGAAAGTGCTATCCTGACCAGCTTATCAGTTCACCAGGGTAGAACTAAGTAAAATATTATCAGCACCATGCATTTTTGTATATAGGCACTATGCTTATTTAGCTTACGGAAATATCTTACCCACCTAAAGGACACTTAATACTCAGAAAGTAAGTTCTATATAGTGCTTGTCCCCAAGTCCGGTATGTTTCATTGCGCGCAGATTTTTTAGGGCAGGCACGGTCGAAAATCGTGAGCCCGTCGAACGGAGCGATTTTCGACTGTATCGCGAGGAGTCTCACGAGAAAATCACGACAAAGTCTGGCGTAAACAGATGCCGCGAGGAAATATGCTGGACTTGGGGACAAGCGCTACATATCCAGCGAAATTAACCCTTCCTTGATTGCATAACGTACCAGATCCGCCAGATTGCGAAGGTGGAGCTTTTCCATCGTATTTTGCCGGTGAACATCGACGGTTTTTTGGCTGATTACCAGTTGATTGGCGATTTCCTTGGTGCTTTTGCCTTCCGCGAGGAGTTGGACAATTTCCCGCTCCCGCGGCGTCAACTGCGAGAAGGCGGATGTCTGCTCAGTTTCCTTCGTTTTACCACGGTAGGCATCGACTACGTATCCAGCAACACGTGGACTCAGATATACCTGACCATTGGCTACAGCGATGATGGCCTGCACCAACTCGTCAAACGCGCTGGTTTTCATCAGATAGCCGGAAGCGCCCATTTTGAGCATCTCCATGACGTAGCGCTTATCACTGTGTACCGAGAGCGCAACTACACGCGTGTCTTTCATCTCATTGATGATTTGTCGGGTGGCGTCGATGCCGTTCAGACCCGGCATAGTGACGTCCATCACCACGATGTCGGGCGACAGTTCCCGCGCGAGGGCGACAGCGGTCAGACCATCGGTTGCTTCCCCAACCACATGAATGCCCTCCTGTTGTTCGAGCAACAAGCGCAACCCTTCGCGGACCATCTGATGGTCGTCGGCTAATAACACACGAATATTCATGATATAACCTCCAGACGGTCGATCCGCCGTGGAAGGCGAATCGTCACGCAGGTTCCACACCCGGGTGCAGACTCGATAGTGAGTGACCCGTCACAATAACGCGCCCGTTCTTGAATACTGAACAAGCCGAAGCCCCCGGAGGCGTGTGCTTCACGTAGCTCGGTTTTTACCATGCCAACGCCATCATCACGGACCATCGCCCGCACCTCGTCACTCTCCATAGTAAGTGTCACCTGCGCTTGCGTGGCATGCGCATGCTTGACGACATTCATTAACAATTCCTGCAGCATGCGGAAGAGTAACATGCGCAACTCAGTGGGCAGTGGCGGTAAATCCGGGTCGCTGGTGATGGAGATTTCCAGGTGGTATTCGGTGCTCAGTCGTTCTGCATACCATTCTATCGCAGCAGTCAATCCTAACTCATACAGCACCGGTGGACTCAATTCGAAGGTCAGGGTCGAGGTTAAACCAATTAATTCCTCCAATTGCGTGCTGATCTGTTGCAGCGCACGTGCCGCTTTCTCCTCCGGCATCGCTTTCCGCAAGGCTTGCACCCGCATCCGTGAGAGGACAAGTGGTTGGCTAATCTGATCGTGGAGCTCGATAGCGAGACGACGACGTTCCTGTTCTTGCGCCAGGTTGACTTCCAATGCCAGGGAGCGGAGTTCCTGCTGGTAGCGGGCGATCGTTTCTTCTGCAAGTTTGCGTTCGGTGATATCGAGCATGGATCCGACCATCTGCACGGGTGTTCCATGCTCATCATAGATGGTGTCGGCTTGCGTCAGCACATGGCGAATCTGCCCCTGCGCGGTCACAATTCGATGTTCGAGCGCCAGGGGCGTACGCGTGTCCCGGGCCAGACGTGAGGCGGTCAGCGCAGCTTCTAGATCATCCGGATGGACGAAAGCCAGGGCATTGGCATATGTCGGTGAAAACTGTGTACGATTGTAGCCGGTAATGCGATACATTTGCTCGGACCAGACAACTTCAAGCGTTGACATCTCCCATTCCCAACTCCCGATGTTCGCGATCTGCTGTGCCTTGACTAACATATGCTCGCTGTGCCGCAATGCGCGTTCACTCGCGGTGCGCGCGGTGATATCGCGGATAATCCCTTCAATGGCCTGTAGTGCGCCATCATCCGTGACGACCAGGTGCGCGCTGATCGCCAGGGTGAGGAGGGCGCCGTTTTTATGGCGAGCGCAGACTTCGAAGTCATCCACACGGCCATGGGAATGCACGGCTTCCAGATACGGGGCATACCGCGATTGTTCAAGGTCCAGGTTTTCTATGGGTCGTCCGATTAATTTTTCCGGAGGGTATCCTGTGACGACTTCAACCGATGGACTCACTGCGAGGACAATGCCCGTCAACGACATGCGGAAATAGATATCCTGGATGGATTCAACGATGCCCCGATAATGTTCTTCACTCTCGCGCAGTGCGCGATTCACCAGGACCAATTCAGCCGTGCGCCGTTCGACGAGTGATTCCAGGGCGTCGTGGGCCTGCTGCAACTCGGTCGTCAACGTGTCGCGATGGGCAATTTCTCGTTCTAATTGCAGGCGGGGTCGCACATCACTGCCGATGACCACAATGCCGATGGGGTCGCCGGAGGAGTCAGTCATGGGCGAACAGGTGACTTCAATGGGAACCGTCGTCTCCTGCGCGGTCAGCAACTGGGCCACATGGGGGCCGGGTTCGTGCATCCAGGAACAGTCCGTCGCATCGGGTCGCAAGGTGTGAATCACCGCGGTGAGCGGTTTTCCTACTAATGTAGCGGCCGGCGATCCGGTCAACAGCGTGGCAACATGGTTCACCATGTGTATTGTGCCATCCATGGTCGTCAGCAACACGCAATCCTTCACATGCTGGAGGATGTAATTTGCCGCCAGTGCCGCGGTCGGTGCGGAAAAACCCAATTGGGTGATTGCATAGGTTAACGCGACGGCGAAAATCAGGTGCTCAACACTGCCCAGCATCGCGGTTAACGGGTATTGACTCAAAAAATAATGGCAGAGATCGAGGCCAATCGCCACGACTGCGCTGCCGACGACGACCACTGCTTGCCGGCGATGCCGCCGACTCTTTCCGGTAAATCCATGCCACCCAATAAGGCACAGTGCAATAAGATCATAGCTGTACTGATAGACAACATAGGCCAGATCGGGCAATGTATATGAGTATCGGGGGAGAAACGTGCCTGTTGCTGTAGGAAGGAACGCCTGCACGCCTAACAGGTGCAAAGACGCATAGCCGCAAAAGAAGGCGGCGGGAAGGCAGAGCACAATCGCGGGCCAACCTTTGCGCAGGAACGCTTCACGTCCGGTAAGCATGAAGGCGATCAGCATCACGACCGCCGGGTACAAGCTCCAGCCAACCCAGGAGATGTGGTACCAGAAGGCGCAGGCGCCGACATCATGTGCCAATGCCTGCAGCGCCTGACCACTATTCGCCAGGGCCAACAACAGGCAAAAGATGAACATGGCACGGTTCAGCGCAGCCCGCGTGTTCATCCACCAGGCATACCCCCCGCAAACGACCAGCAATACCGCCGCATTTCCATATAAGACAGAGGTGAGAGAGGTCAGCATTTCGCGTTATCCTTTTGCCCATGCTCCGTGTGCTTGTCGCCGAATCATGTGAACCTCACCGACATTTCCATCTGCACTGTACGATACCATAGCATTACTCGCTTGGCAATTCGTCACCGAAATATGGGGCAGCGTATTACGTGTCGCGTTGTCACTTCCCATGTGGCGAAGAATGCTATTACCACGTTTATAGAATCCTTATGCGCCTAAGGTATTTTCGTAGTAATAAATACGTTTTTTCCTAGTTGCGGTGATGAACCATTCCCGGCGATAATAACACCACTGATCTACGGAAGCATTGGACAAGGAATGTACCGGTGCACCGGGAGAGATGCCGGAGTAGGACACCGGCATTGTTGAGCAGGCGCAGAGAGAAACAACAGCACGCACTATGTCATTGCTGTCGCGGGAGGGAAACTGATGCCTGAACGAATTTGGTCGCGCAACACGATTTTAGCATCCATTCGCACGGAAGCGCGCATGGGTCACGACCTGTCGTATTCGCAAACTGCGAAACGCGTGCCGACCCTCTTGCGCGCTGCAGAGCGCACCTTTGGTAGTTGGCGCGCCGCGGTGGAAGGCGCGGGGTTCGACTATGACGCGATCCGCAAGTATCGAGTCTGGTCGAAAAAGCGCGTCGTCGAGAAAATTCAGGAATTGCACCAGCGCGGGGTTGACGTGAGTTGGCGATATATCTCCCAAGTCGCCGACCCGCCATTGGCCGCGGCCGCGTTGCACGCGGAACGATTTCCGTCCTGGAACGCCGCCTTGCGCGCCGCCGGTCTGGACCCGGAAGAGATCAGCCGGTATCGTCGCTGGACCAAGGAACGCATTGTCGAAGAGTTGCAAAATTTGATTGAGCAAGGGGTGGTCATTAACCAGGACAATCTTGCTCGTGAAGCCCCAGCACTCCTGGCGGCGATCTATCGCATTAATGGAAGTCTGCCCGCTGCCCGCCAGCGCTTGGCGAAAGCGGTCGGTGCGGAAGAGATCTTCCATCAGACGTGGCAAAAAGGCAATCACTACGATGACTAAAGCTGTCGGAGCCTACGTATAGCAGGGAAGCACTACCAGCCCTATACCAGCTTTCAGTTCGAAGGATTGATTAAACGAAGACTCAACTATTCCCCCCGTCAATGACTGACGGGGGGAATTTTCATTTTTGGTATGAGTGCCGCATCTCGTCTGCCACCGTGATCACAACACGATACACGCCTGCCAGCTCTTGCGCTAACCTTTTGCAGACAGCCTGTAAATATGGAACAAACAATGAGAATGGCTAGCAACCTGCGGATAAAGTATCGTTGTGCGCTGATGCCGAGACTTTATCCGCGGGTTGCTGGCCTGCATTATTCATAACATTTCGAATAATGCATAGTTAGCCCGGCAGTCAATTCCTTCATGAATAATCAGGGCTGCCAGGGGGTAATGTATGCAGCGCGTGCTGGTGGTGCTGGTGATATTAGTTGGACTCGTGGTCGGCGTCTGGTATGGCGTAGGCCTTCTGACGCAACACGCTGGCGTGGTCTTCGATGCACCGACGGGTAATGATGTTGTAGCGATCGGCGAGATCCAGACTGCGCCCACGCGCTTTATTGGAGAACGCGTCGCGTTGGAAGGCACCCTCCACCGCGATAATCAACACGGTCGTGTCCTCTGGTTCCTTTCTGATCGTACCGGCTCGCTTCGCATCGAGTTTCGTGCAAACATTTTGCACCAACCGGAAGCTCAGGGGGAGCAACAGGTTCGGGTGGTCGGCTATATCTGGCAGACGGATACCGGTGAACTCGTAGTGGCCTACCCATAATGAATGCTCTCCTCGGCTTAAATTGTGTGAGTGCGGCGTGCTTGACAGCCCCACAAAGCTATGCGATACTTGGATACCCTTTGCACTAATCTGCATTATTCATAACATTTCGAATAATGCCACAGTTAGCCCGGCAGTCAATGCGTTCATGAATAATCCGGGCTAATAACACACGTTATGATTATCATCATCGTTCAAAATCGGGAGCAAATCACCGGCGGCGCCCTCTGGTGCTGGCGTCACGACATGCTGCCTTCAACCTGAACGCAACGACGTGTGAACCGGCCACAGCCCCGACCAGGGGCTACCCAAAATCCCACCTCCTGCGCACAGGCGGTGGGATTTTTGTATTTTAGACACGCTCAATTTAGAGCGAGCGGTGGGAATTGAAAGGAATGATGATGAGCGAACGCCACCTCACGGCGTCCTGTACGCCATCTCTCTCGCGAGAAGAATTTCGGCAATTGGCCGATGCGCATAATCTGATCCCGGTCTTTCGCGAGATTCTGGGCGATCTCCATACCCCGGTCTCCGCCTTCCAGAAACTGGACGACGGTCGTTTTGCCTATTTGCTGGACAGCGTGGAAGGCGGAGAGACAGTGGGGCGCTATAGCTTCTTAGGCGGAGCACCGTCAGCGGTGCTGATGGCACGCGGACGAGAAGTGACTATCGAGCGGAACGGTGTCGCGGAGACGCGCGCACTGGTTGCCGGGGAGGATCCGCTGCATGTGCTGCAGGCGCTCATGCGGGAGTATCGCGTGGCCAAGGTGCCGGGATTGCCGAAATTCTATGGTGGCGCCGTGGGGTACTTCAGCTATGACACGGTGCGTTTTTTTGAAGAACTCCCGGACGCCCCGCCGGATGACCTGGGTTTGCCGGATGCGTTCTTCGTCTTCACCGATGCCTGTGTCATCTTTGATCATGTGCGGCATCGCATCCTGATTGTGTGCAACGCGCGGGTGGACAACGACGCGGATGCTGCGTATGACCGCGCGTTAGCGACCATTGATCGCCTGATCGCCCAGTTGCATGCGCCGGACACGCACCCCGTGGAGCTGATTACCGCCGCGTCGGCGACGACCCTTGAACGATCATCGAATTTCACCCACGAGGGATTCCTGGATGCCGTCAGCCGGGCAAAGGACTATATCGCCGCGGGGGATATCATTCAAGTGGTCCTTTCCCAGCGATTGCAGTGCGTCCTGTCGCCGGCTTTGCGTGCGCAACCTTTCAATATCTATCGTGCCTTGCGCTACTTGAATCCGTCCCCCTATATGTATTACCTCTCTTATGGGGCGATGAAGATTATCGGCTCCTCACCGGAGCGCCTGGTCAGCGAAGAGCGCGGGACAGTTATCACCCGCCCGATCGCCGGTACGCGCAAACGTGGGCAGACTGCGGAGGAGGACGCGGCGCTGGCGGCGGATTTGCTGGCCGATGATAAAGAGCGCGCGGAGCACATTATGCTCGTTGATCTGGGGCGCAACGATTTGGGGCGCGTGTGTACATTCGGCACTGTGGTGGTCGATCAGTTGATGACGATAGAACATTATTCGCATGTGATGCACATCGTGAGCAATGTCTGCGGCGACCTGCGCCCGGAACTCGATCATTTCGACGTGTTGCGCGCCTGTTTTCCCGCGGGAACGGTAAGTGGTGCGCCGAAGATTCGCGCGATGGAGATCATTGACACGCTGGAGCCGACGCGGCGCGGCCCCTATGCCGGCGCCATCGGGTATTTCAGCTTTGAAGGGAATATGGATACGGCTATCACGATCCGCACTATCGTGGTGCAAGACGGCGTCGCCTACGTACAGGCCGGAGCCGGCATTGTGGCCGACTCGGTACCGGAGAGCGAATACCAGGAAACTCTCAACAAGGCGCGCGCCCTGTTGCGCGCCCTGGAGATGGCGGAACAGGGACTTGATTAGCCCGGATTATTCATGAAAGCCGCATATACATTTGACTCATGTTGGATTTCCGGATGTCCTTCCGTGTTTTTCGCCCCACCCCCTGAAGGTGGCGGCTACCCGATCAAGCACGCTGAAGCGCGCTCGCCTTCTCCCGGTGCCGGGTTCACCCGGCTTGATCGGATAGGCATGTCCTTCAGGGTATGCTCGAAGAGCACGGCAGGTTGTGCGAACGCAGGTCTTGAAAATGCCTGCATGAGTAAAGTGCATATGCTGATCATGAAGTTATTGACTGCCGGGCTAACCCGCATTATTCATGAACACATGAATAATGCTTCGGTTAGCCAAAGCTTTATTCGCTTCGCGAATAAAGCGGGCTAACTGTGGCATTGTTCGAAAGGTTATAAATAACGCGGGCTGCTAGCCCGCGTTATCCGGCGTCATTATGTAATCATGACGACTTTGGGCTAATTATCCGTCCCATCCGGTGTTGTCCGCAGCGCTTTCGGCTGTGCGGACGGCGGCACAACTTGCAGTTCGGAGATGGGATCGAACAGGTCTTTCGCCACTTTCCAGGTGATCATCTTCTCCTGGTTGGCAAACCATTTCGGCGCTTGCATTGCATATTTATAGGTGCGGGCATAGAAGGTGGCTGCGGGCATCGCTTCCTGATAGGTGAGGGTTTTCGCCGCGACAACATCATTGACCGCGAGAATGAAATATTGTGTCGCCTGTACAGTGCGTTCGATCCCCTTGTCATCCTTTACAATCTGATCGGTTTTAATCGGGACATAGTTGGTGAATTCGTTTTTCGCCAACCCTTTGTTATTGTGCGCGTCAAAAACAGCTTCAGCCAGCGTGGGGTTTAACGAGCCGCGGGAAAACCAGCCCAGGTCGCCTTTTCGTTCGCGGACGGTGTCATCGCTGGAGCAATCCGCCGCCACCACCTTAGGATCCTCGCCGTCTTTCAGGCGGTTCAGTGCCGCCGCGGCATTCTCTTCGGTATCGGTGACGATCCAGGTGGCCTTCACCAACGCGGGTTGAATGAAGAGATAGGAGTGTTTCGGGTCATAATAAAAGGTTTTGGCGTCGACATCGGTGACTTTGACCCCGATCATCTTCTCGACCAGCATCACCGCGTGCAATCGTTCCGCGAAAAGCTGAGGCGGCACGGCTTTCAGACGCTCGCGCACCATGGCGCTTTCCGCAAAGTCGAAAGAATCTTTCACGCGCTGCTGGAGTTCCTCCGCGGAGACGGTCACCCCCTGCAGGCGGGCGGCTTCTTCCGCGATGGCGATCTCGTGTAACTCGGTCGCGAGGAGTTTGTCGCCCATAGAGGAGATCGCATACTCCGCCAAACGCCCACGGGTGATCGTCGTCTCGCCGGCACGGGCGACGGCCTGATTATAATCAATCTTCGCCTGTTCGGAATACGCCGTGGTAAGGGCCGCTCCACCCAGCACGCCGATGATGATCCCAACAGCCAATACGGCAAACGATGAGATGCGCTTCACACGCTCCTCCTTCTCGACCACGCGATTTCTTTTAGTAGCGCCTGTCCCAACGTCCGGCATATTTCCGCGCGGCATCTTTTACGCCAGACTTTGTCGCGAGTTTCTGGTGTGGCGCCTCGCGAGATAGTCGAAAATCGCTCCGTTCGACGGGCTCACGATCTTCGACTGCGCCTGACCAAAATCTGCGCACGATGAAACATCTCGGATGTTGGGATAGGCGCTAAGTATGGTATCGGTTTCCCCCCGCCGGGTCAAGGTGCTGATGCCCGTTCGGCATAGCCGGTGAGTATCAACCAGGCCGGACCGGTACTCACGGTGGGATCATGCCAGCCGGCTTTCGCGGCTAGTAGCACCGCTTCACAGGGGGTATAGGCGGCCTGTAACGAGGCCAGGGGTTCACCAGTCTTGCGCACCGCCGGCGGCGCCAGATAGCGCGTCGCCATCGCGACCATGCCAATAAAGAGTGTCGGGGCATCGCGGCGGATATCGGCGATCATCGCCACCCCGCCTGGCGCCAGGACACGCTTGATTTCCCGCAACACGGCAATAGGATCTTCCCAATGATGCAGGGATAGGGTGGAGACGACCACATCAAATTCACCATCGGCAAACGGCATCTCACCGGCATCCGCCAATAAAAAATGTGTCGGCAGTTCGCGATCGTCGGCAATGCTGCGCGCAGTGTCGATCAGCTCAGTGGAAAGGTCGATACCGGTCACCGACTTCACCTGCGGGAGTGCGGCCATGCGCCGGGCCAATTCACCCGCGCCGCAACCCACATCGAGAACGCGCACCTCCGCGCGACCCGCAACGGCACGTTCGGCGAAGATGCCTTGCAGGCAGCGCAGATGGGGCAATGACGCAATGCGCAACCAGGCAGCGGTTACCGCCGGGTCGTCAATGGCAGCGAATGATGGCCGGCGTTTTTCTGCGCGTTCCCGCCGCCCGACCAGGTAGAGCCCCCCGACAGCGCCCAGCAGAGCCAACAACGGCCAATTTGGCCCATGTCCATGACAACGTCTTCCCATAGCATCCTCCTTTCGATAAATTCTATTGTACACCAATACAGGGTCGCTTTCCCTCTTCCTCTTCCGCAGAGTACAATATAGTTAAAGCCTGTCCCAAAGTCCACGTATTTGGATCGCGAGTGGATTTTTCGTCAGGCTCGACAACGCCTGGCGGAAAATGACACCGTGAGGCGAATACGTGGACTTTGGGACAATCATCCGCCATGCTTCCCACCATCCGTGGCGGAAGCACTACCAGAGATGTAATTCGGCTCTTGGGAGCCGAATTACATGAGAGGCTCTAGTTATGCAGCATCGTGAGATGACGTCGGCAGCAGTTGTTCTCGCCGCTCTGGGGGAGTTTTCCGGACATGCCCGCGCATTGCAGCGCTTGCTGAACGCCTGCAGGGTATGCCCGCACGCCTGTGGGGTGAACCGTTTGACGGGGGACGTGGGGCGTTGCGGCGTCGGCGCCGAGGTGCGCATCGCTGCGGTGTGTGATCATCACGGGGAAGAACCGGCGATTTCCGGCAGTCGCGGGTCGGGTACGGTTTTTGTTGCCGGGTGCAATTTACGCTGTGTGTATTGTCAAAATAGTCAGATCAGTCAAGACGCTGCCGCCACCTTTCCCGTGTATACCCCCGCACAACTTGCCGACGCGTATCTCGATCTGCAACATCGTGGGTGTCATAATCTCAACTGGGTGTCGCCATCGCACGTAGTGCCGCAACTGGTCGCGGCGTTAGAAATCGCCCTTGAGCGCGGATTTTCGTTGCCCATTGTATATAATTCCAATGGCTATGATAGTTTGACCACCTTGCGGCTGCTGGAAGGCATGGTCGATCTCTACCTGCCCGATTTCAAATATGCCGATGCTGCGGTGGCGGATCGGCTTTCCGCGGCGCCGCGGTATCCAGAGATTGCCCTGGCTGCCATTCGCGAAATGTATCGCCAGGTTGGCGACCTGGAGATTGACGCTGACGGCCAGGCCCGTCGTGGGGTCATCGTACGCCATCTGGTGTTACCGCACAATCTGGCCGGCACGCGCACGGTACTGCGCCGGCTGGCCGAAGAAGTGTCGCCAACGATCACGGTGAGTCTGATGGCCCAGTATTATCCCGCTCATCACGCCGTCACTGTGCCGGAACTCTCACGTACGATAACTGCCATCGAGTACGAAGAGGCACTGGAGGCCTTCGCCGATGCCGGACTGGAGAACGGGTGGGCCCAGGATGTCGCCGCGGCTCCCGACTCCTATCGACCGGATTTCACGGAAGACCACCCCTTCGAGGAGAGGGAACGAAGCACTCGAGTCGAAACAGAAGAGTGAAACGAACGGAGGTAGCATTGTGGCAAAATCGTCGGGCGGCGACCGCCATCCCCAGGCCAGCATGGCGGGCATGGTATTGATTCGGGTCTTCCTGGGCGCCTTTTTCCTGTATACGGGTCTGAGTAAACTCACTACCTTTCACCAGACCATGGGTGACGCCTTCATCAACTTACTGCGCAATGCTACTTCCGGCGATATACCGTCGCATGGCATGAATCTGGTCACGCATAGCATCTGGCCTTTCTATGCGGACTTTCTGGTCAATGTCGTCAATCCACACGTAGAGATGTTCGCCTGGATGGTGATCATCGGCGAGATTTTGGTCGGGGCGCTCTTCATCATTGGCTTGCTCACCCGCGGCGCCGCACTGGTCGCGTTCATCATGAACTGCTGTTACTTGTTGGGAACTTACCACCTGGGACTACCGCAGCAAGGGCTGAATATTGCCTTTATCATAATGGAACTGGCCGTGTTCATTGCTGCCGCGGGGCGTACGCTGGGCATTGATTATTTCCTGGCGGCGCATACTCGGGTGAAATTGTTCTGGTGAGGTGATCAGCAGGTTTTTCGATCTGCTACACGGCTCCATGGGCGCCACTCCGCCTTGTGACGTCTGCACACCCCTTTTCACCATATTTCCTCCATGACCGACGAGTCGGGAAGCGTTTGCCGATATGTTATTTTTATACGCTGCCGGCGTTTCCGCAGGAAAGAGATCGAAGAAATATCCGACGGGTATGGAATACCAATAGTGGCGTTTCGCGTGCCGCGGCGCCCCGGCATGTGTTGTGCTAGACGGGATAGCGGCGCCGGAATATGGGGGGAGATAATCATGACTCCGAGTGCGGTGGCAACGAACCAGCAACTTGCAAAGATATTCGAACGGCAGGGACTGCTCCCCAGCGACGTGCTGGAAAAGTTGCAGGGGAAAGCCCGTACACTGCAGGAATGGCTCGGGCAGGTTGCCGTCGACGACCGGTTTTTGTCTTTCCCCGAAGTGGCGCACGCGATTGCCCGGGAAATCAAAGCTCCCTATATGTCGCTGAAATCCACTGCGCCGGATTTTCGCTCGTTAGAAATGGTGCCCCAGGAAACATGCCTGGTGAATGGCGTGATTCCCACCGGGGTTGACCATACGACGCTGTACCTGACCATGGCGAATCCGTTGGATGAAGCGGCGAAACGCTCTATCGGCAATCTCTGTCAGCGCGACATCTCCGCGGCCGTTGCACCACTCGACGAGATTACCGAAATGACCACCATCTGGTACACCCAACTCACCGAGCAGCAGAAAGCCTCGGCAAACGGCCAGATCCCCTCTTATTTCCAGCGCGCGGCCAGTGCGGTGAGCTCGACATTTGACCAGCAGTCGCTGGCAACCGATCCGGAATTACTTACCATCGATGAGCTCCTGGCGGTAATGGTTGAAAATCAGGCCTCCGATCTGCACCTGGCGGTCGGATCACCACCGATTATTCGCGTCCATGGTGAATTACGGCCCATGCCCTATTCCATTTTGACCCCCAACGCCGTGCAGACGATGCTCTATGCGATCCTTACCGATGTACAGATCACCCAATTTGAACGCCATTGGGAGTTGGATCTGGCGTATAGCTTGCCGGGTGTCTCCCGTTTTCGCGTGAATATTCATCGACAGCGCGGGTCCATTGGCGGCGTCTTGCGCACCATTCCGGTCGAGATACCCACGCTGGAGAAGCTAAAAATGCCCGCGGTCATTCAGGAATTGACCCAGCGACCGCGCGGCATGGTGCTGGTGACCGGACCGACCGGCTCGGGGAAATCTACCACCCTGGCCGCCATGATTGATGAAATCAACCGCACCTGCCAGACGCATATCGTCACCATTGAAGACCCCATTGAGTTTCTGCACAAGAACAAAAGCAGTGTCATCACCCAGCGCGAAGTCGGCGCGGACACCGAATCCTTCACGATAGCATTGCGCCATGTCCTGCGCCAGGACCCGGACGTTATCCTGATTGGCGAGATGCGCGATCTGGAAACGATCGCTGCCGCCCTGACCGCCGCGGAAACCGGCCATCTGGTCTTCGCCACCTTGCACACCACGAGTGCCGCGCAAACCATCGACCGCATCATCGATGTCTTTCCGCCGCACCAGCAGGAACAAATTCGCAGTCAGTTGGCCTCGGTGCTCGAAGGCATCATCACCCAGACGCTGTTGCCGAATATCGACGGCAAAGGCCGTTCCTGTGCGCAAGAAATCCTCACCGCCACCCCGGCCATTCGCACCCTCATCCGAGAAGGCAAGGGACATCAGATCACCAGCGTCCTGCAAGCCAGCGCGAAATACGGCATGCAAACCCTGGACGCCTCGCTAAAAGCCCTGGTGTTGGGTCGCAAAGTCACCCTGGAAGAAGCCGTAAAAAAATCGTCCAATCCGGAAGATTTCAAGGCACTGGTGGCCATGCAGTAACACGGGTGAAGAAGAGAACCCCTCGGGATCACCAGCCCGCATTATTCGCGAAGCGAATAATGCTACAGCTATTCCATGTAATGAATGCGATGCTTATTCTCCGCCAATAATCGGGCATTATACGCGTCGCCGGCATCAAGGTTGGCGCTCATAAAGACCGGGGGTTGGATGCCGCGGGCGACGAGTTGCGCGACAGTCTCGACCACCAGCGCGTTGACGATAGCAATGCCGGTGAGTGAAGACAGCGGGCCGACCTTCTGCGGGAAACCGGCAACCTCCACCACGGCGTCCCCATAGGGAGCGCCATTGTCGATGACAATATCGCACAGGTCGGCAAGTTTTTTCCCGGACGGATGGCGACTGCCGACCCCCTGTGTATAGGCCAGTGCGGTGATGGCGATGGTGTGCAATCCCTGCTCACGCGCGGCGAGGGCCATGTCGATCACCACCGCGTTACGCCCGGAGGTGGACGCGATGAGCAACACATCACCTTCGCGCACCGGCGCCGAGTTGAGGAGTTCCGCACCCAGCCCCACCACACGCTCCAAACGCGACGTGGCGGTCATGGGTCGCACAAAGAGATTCATGCCATGCGGGTAGATGGGATTGACCAGCATGAAACCGCCGGTACGGTAGACCAGTTCCTCGGTGAGCATAAAGGAGTGGCTGGCGCCGAAGGAGTAGATGCTCTGGTCGCTCACCGTCGCCGCGACCAGCACCTCCGCCGCCTGCACAATATGCGCATACTCACGCTCAGCCACGCGTTGCAAGGTGGCCAATGCCATGTTGAAATAGGCGTCCGCACTCATCGTCAATACCCCCGCTCGTTATATTGCCTCACCGCTTGCTCATAGTACTCCGGACCTCCCTCGCGGTTAATGCTCATGAAGACAGTGGCCGGCGTGCCGGTTTCCGCGAAGCGCTCCATTACGCGCTCCCAGATACACCAGCCGATGATGGTCATGGAGGAACCGGAGACCGGCAACAGCGGGAAATCATAACCCGGAAGATCCACCGCGCCATCTCCGTATGGTGCACCGTTGTCAATCGCCACGTCCACCACGTCAAGAAGCTTCTTGCCGGACGGGTGCAGTGAAGTAACCTGTGCGGTGTAGACAAATGAAGTGAGTCCGATGACCTTCACCCCCATCTCGCGGCAGGCCAGCGACAGTTCCACGGGATAGCGATTCTTCCCGGATACCGACCCGAGGAGCAACACATCGCCCGCGCGCAAGTTGCTGGCGCGCACGGCGAACCGGATTGTTTCCAGGTCGCGTTCAAATGACGCTGTGCGTGGCCGGTCTTTGAGCGATTCGGCTATAGGGTCTTCCACGGAGAACGCGAACGAGAAGGGTTTGATAGCGGCCAACCCCCCGGCGCGGTTGAGAAAGTCGCGCTGGTTGCTGTGCCCGATTTCCGCACAATACACTGCACCACCCCGGGTGAGCGCGTCCACAATCAGGGTCGCCGCCTGATCGATCGCTTCGCCTTGCGTGTGCTCGATATGCGCCAACACGGTGCGCACGGCGTCAAGGTATTTCAATGGTGCCATTATAGTCTCCTTTGGTGATGCAATATGCAGAATGCAACAGTCATCCGTCCCTGGTTAGACCCACGCCATCCTGTGGCGGATTATGGTCTATTCTAGTCTTCGCCGCGTCGATGAGCGCGCGGCAGGTGGAAAATAGCGTGTCGCGCAGGAGGGCGGGCGGAGTGGCGCTGTGCCGCTTGAGCGCAAACAGCGCCATGCCGACGGCCGGCGGCAGGTCGAACCGGATAGGGGTGAACGCCGGTGCAAAGGTGTGTACGCAGGTGCAGTAATGCTCCCAATAGATATCCGACCGGGCGGCAATGCTCCCCTGGCCGATCAACGGGTAGGCGTCAGTCGCAATCTCCAGATGGGCGACCAGATCGCGGGTGGTCTCCGCCAGACCCTCCGCGGCCTCCTCCAAAATCCCCCGTGCAATGGCGTCGCCCGCCAGGGCCGCCTCGTTCACCAGTGGAGCCAGCCCGGCAACGACGGCACGATCAGGGTTTTGCAGCATCAGGTCGACGAGGCGTTGTACTGGCCAGACAGCAGAGGTGTAATTGAATGCCTGCAACACGGCGTCTGTCAACAGTGTTTGATGACGGAGGTGCCAGTGGGCCTTAGCCACCGCGCGCATGGCCAGCAAACCGATCTGATAGCCGCCGCCATAATCACCGAGGAGGGGACCCAGGCCATCGAGATGCGTAGCGCGGCCATCAGTCGTGCGCCCAAAGACCAGCGCGCCGGTGCCCGCCAACGCTACCACGCCGGCCTCGACGTCGGCCAATTGAAAGGAGGGTTCGAATTCCATTACCCGTTGCAGACGAAAAGCACTGATTTTCAACTCTTCCCACAACGGAAAAGAGAGCATGCCGCCGATGCCGGCGATGATCAATTCATCGCAACTGGTGTGGCCCATCGCCTGACGCATCGCCTGTGCGATGGTTGACAGCGCACGTCCGCTACCGACTACGCTACGCCCGCTGCCCGGGCTTTGATAAGTGGCATGACCCCACCCCAGTGCGACCCCATCCTCGCGCACCAGCAAGGCATCACTTTTCGTTCCACCGCTATCCACCGCCAAAACACACCGCATATATTTACCTACAGTTGGCCAACGCTTTGAAGTTTGGCCCTTTTTGTCTTGCTGCAACCTACAAACACCAGCATGCATTTGGCGCGCGAGCGTCTCGCGAGCACGCGCGAGAGCAGCGTGTGTACAGATAGCGCCACCCTATTCCGTGAGACATCGCGTAAAGACCTGATTCCACGCAGCACCGTGCTGTTACATCTACCACCAGCAAACACGCTCATGCTCGCGGGACGCTCGCGCGCCAGATGTGTGCATATATTCATCTGTAACAGCATGCGTGAAAAGGGTTAAACTCCAGTGCGGGCTAGCCCGCACTCCTCGGGTCGCCGCGTCGCCCGCCGAAGACCGCGAGTTCAAAAATTTTCGCATAACAGGCGACATCGGTGTATCCGATCTCACGCAACCAGGCACACTGGGTGTCAAGGGGCGCCAGGATATTCGCCGCCTTATCCGGGCGCACCGCGTATCGAGCGGCTACCTCTTCTCGGCTCACGCCGTCGCCCGTCTGCGCACGGGTCAGATAGTCGATGTACAAATCATCCCAGACTGTTGCTACCCATGGTGATTCGCCGGCGACGTGTTCGATATTCAGGAATAGACCACCCGGCGTCAGCAGGGAGAATATCTCCGCGTAGAGCGCACGTTTGCGTGCATCCGGTTGATGATGGATGGCCAGACCGGAGACCACGGCATCCAGTGGGGTGAACGGTGCAAGCGCGTCCACCCACCGTGCATCGGCAAAATCCCCGAGGTAAAAGTGAAGGTCCTGATCGTTGCCGGTAAAACGCGTGCGCGCTGCCGTGAGCATCGGTTCGGAAAAATCGACCAACACCCCGCAGGCCTGCGGGTACTGCGCGCGAATGGCCGCGGCCAATATGCCGTCGCCGCATCCGAGATCAAGGAAACGCCGCACGGGGTGGTCGAGGGCGTTCAGCAGGCGCAGCATCACCTCTATTTGCAGATCAGCCGTCGGGATTGCCCGGCGCCGAACCTGGAGATATGACGCGGCCAGCTCCGGCATCTGCCAGATGGTGTCTTTGCGGGATTCCGCCATGGGGATACCTCGTGTGGCGAACGCCAGTGAGACCGGCCTGCATCATGCCCAAAAAATCAGGAATAGCCGCGGGCCGGTCTTCACTGTACCGTCAGATCGTACGCAGCTTCTCGATGATCGCATCGGCCATCTGGCTGGTGCCGACGGCGGTGGGATCGTCGCGGGTGGGCTTCATATCATAGGTGACCGACGTGCCCTCTGCCAGTACCGCGGAGACCGCGGCTTCCAGACGTGCGGCGGCATCGGTTTCTCCCAGATACTGCAACATGAGCATGCCGGAGAGGATCAGCGCGGTGGGATTGACCTTATTCATCCCTTTATATTTCGGCGCGGAGCCATGGGTGGCTTCGAAGACCGCGCCTTTCTCCCCAATGTTCGCACCGGGGGCCACCCCCAGGCCGCCCACCAGACCGGCGCCGAGGTCAGAGATGATATCGCCATACAGGTTGGGCAACACCAGCACGTCGGATTCCTCCGGGCGCTGCACCAGCCGCATGCACAAGGCATCGACCAGCACTTCGTCATAGGCCACGCGTCCCTTGTAGGCTTCCGCGACCTCGGCAGCCACGCGGTAGAAAAGGCCATCGGTGTATTTCATGATGTTCGCCTTGGCAATGGCGCTGACTTTCTTCCGGTTATGTTCGACCGCGTAGTTGAAAGCATATTCCGCGATGCGCCGCGATCCACTGACGCTAATCGGTTTAATGCTGATAGCGCTGTCCGGCCGAATTTTTCCGCCGCTCATGGCGATAATATGCGCGGCTTCCGCGCTGTCCAGGTCGTATTCTACGCCGGCGTACAGATCCTCGGTGTTTTCGCGTACGATGACGATATCGACATGCTCATAGCGCGAGCGTACCCCGGGGTACGACTTGCACGGACGCACGCAGGCATACAGGTCCAGCGCTTTGCGCAGGGCCACATTCACGCTGCGGAACCCGGAGCCAATGGGGGTAGTGATGGGCGCTTTGAGCGCCACGCCGTTGCGGCGAACGGATTCCAGTGTTTCGTCCGGCAACGGAGTGCCGACCTGCGCCATGATATCGACGCCGGCATGGGCGATCTCCCACGTAATCTTCACACCCGTGGCTTCGATCACGCGGCGTGCCGCCTCCGCCAATTCCGGCCCGGTGCCGTCGCCGGGAATTAAGGTAACAGTATAGGACATGGTTTCCTCCAGCAAGCTCCCCGTCCAAGCAGCGGATCAGGGGCAGATGGTGACGGAGCGCGCGGAAACGAACACCGTCGCAATTTTTTTCGCCGCCAAACTCGATCTTCCCTTTTAGCTCATCAGGACGATTCACCGGGATGACGGGGGAGATGAGTTCCGTGATCTTCAAACGCAGGAGTGGGCGACGATCACCCGGGGTTGTGGTATTACAGCACCTGCGCCAACAAGGGCACCGCCAGCAGCAGCGCCAGGACGGCGAGTGCCGGACGACTGACGAGGAGTGGGTCCCAGCGCAGGCGATGCAGGGCCAATGGAAGCAGGCTGCCCACCAGCATATTCACCAGCAGCACCATCGCCACAATGCCCCCGACCGCCAGCGCATGACTCTGCCGGTCAATGACATGCATCAACAGCGCGCCGATGATGCCGGTGGCGATAGAGAGCGCCGTTCCGACGGGCCAGGGCGTGCGCAGGAGCCGGTGGAGGATTTCCGACGGATCAGCGTCTTCACCCAGAGCGACCTGCGTAGCGGCCGCCCCCTGGCCGCCGATTTGTACCGCCAGCAACAGCAGCAAGGGCAGCAACGCCAGCAGCGCCGGGAAGCGCGCCGGCAGTTTTTCCAGGTGCGGCAGCAGGTACAGCGCGATCGCCAAACCGGCGAGCACCGCTGTCAGTAACCAGGGCATCCGCAGCACGGCTTGCTCCCAGAACGACGCTAACTCGGTACTCTCTTCACTGGCGCCGACCATGCGCGAAACGTCTTCTTCCGCTTCTTCATGCAACACGTCAAGGACGTCGTCCACAGTGACGATGCCACACAGCACCTTGTCATCATTCACGACCGGAATCGCCAGCAAATGGTATCGATTCAACAATCGCGCGACCTGTTCCTGGTCATCGTTGACGTTAACGAAAAGAATGTCGCGGCGCACCAGGTCGGTGATGGGTTTGGCGCCGTCAGTCGTGATGAGGTCACGCAGAGAGAGCACGCCCTCCAGATGCTCCGCCGCATCCGTCACATAGACATAGTAGATCGTCTCCGCGTCCGGCGCCTGGCGTCGCAGTTCAAGCAGTGCCTGCGCAGCGGTGAGTCCATCCTGTAACGCGACGAATTCCGTCGTCATGCGCCCACCGGCCGTGTCATCATCATACTGCAACAGTTCGCGCACATCCTCGGCATCGTCGGGCTCCATGAGCAGGAGAATGCGTTCGGCATGCTCTTCCGAGAGATCACCCAGCACATCCGCGGCCTCGTCCGGGGGGAGGATTTCCAGAATGTCGGAGGCGCGCTCATCGGACAACCCTAAAATGACTTCTGCCTGTAAGTCCTCGTCCAGGTGGGGCAAGGTGTCCGCCAGCGTCTGGTCGTCAATCTGCTGAAGTAACTCATCACGATCAAGGGGGTGCAGCTGCGCGAGAATGTCGGCGATATCCGTTACCGGCAGTTCACGCAGGCGTTTATGCGGGATCGTTAAGCGTAAAGAGGACCATTCTGTCTCTAGCCCCTCGACGTAGTTCCAGGGAATAACGCGGTCGGGGAGCGTGGAATGCATACGGTCGGCCAACGCCCGCAGCGGGCGTTCCAGACTGAGGCGGCGCAGCAGACCGGCAAGCCCGATGTCGGCGCCAATAAGGCGCAACTCGTTCGCGACCGGCACCAGTTGCAAATCATTGATGCGCACCACTTTGCGTCCGTTGATATCCACGACTTGTTTATCAAGAATATCGCGCCGGAGAAAGATCGCCGTGTCATCGAGAGGAAGTGACGGGAGATGATGGCGATCTGAGGTCAGACGAATGACGGCGCCGTCGATATCGCTGACGGCATCCCACGGGATAAACAACGCTCGGCTTCCGCGGCGGGCGAGTACCAGCGCCTGGACCAAAGGAAAGAGTTCTTCTCCGACAAGGACCAAATCATCGACCCACCCCAGGCGAGTTCCTGCGGCGTCTACGACCGGACGATTCAGTATGTGCGTTAAGAAGAGCACCGGATATCTCTCCCGTCTCTTACCGGTCGCACCCACGAGCGCGACCAACAAGCGACGCGGAAGGGGGGTGTGTCCGTGCGCACGGCGCGGCGGTTTCACCCCTGCAGGCAGTGAATAGGTACGCGGGATAGGGGAATACGTTTATTATTTCGCGATGCACCACGGCATTCCTCCCTGAATGGTCATCTCATCTTCCCGCTTACGGCAGGGGAAATGACATGCCGAGGATAATCTAAAATAGTTGAGTTATGCGCGAATCGGTGATGAAGCCGGCTTCATCCGGCATAGAGGAAAAGGAGCGTTATGGCAACGATGTCCACACCTGAACAGCACGCACCCTGGGCGACTATCTCGCTGGTGTTGGGCGTCATGAGTCTGTTCTGCTGGTTGTTGCCTGCACTGGGGTTGCCGGTGGTCATTATCGGGCTCATTTTCGGCATTAAAGCGCTACAGAGCAGCGATCGGCGGAAGGCGACGACCGGCATCATCCTCTGCGCGTGTGGCCTGGTGTTGACGATTGCCAATGCCATCGCCGGTTACTATCTGGGCATGCACGGACAGAATCCGCTGGTGGATCATTGGTTACATATTAAGTAGAGCTTGTCCCAAAGTCCGGCATATTTCATTGCGCGCAGATTTTGGGTCAGGCGCGAAGCGATTTTCGACTGTATCGAGAAGAGACACACGAGAAAATCGCGACAAAGTCTGGCGCAAAAAGAAGCCGCGAGGACATATGCCGGACTTTGGGACAGGCTCTAAGTAGAGCCAGCGCAACGGAGTCCGTGGGTTGTCAGGGGGCAACATGTCGTATATGAATCCCATCATTCCGGGTTTCTATCCCGACCCCAGCGTATGCCGGGTGGGGGAAGATTACTACCTGGTCAATAGTTCCTTTGAGTATTTCCCCGGGGTGCCGGTCTTTCACAGTCGCGATCTGGTACATTGGCGGCAACTCGGGCACGTTCTGACGCGGCCCACCCAGTTGCCGTTGGCGGCCTGCGCCTGCTCGGGGGGCATCTATGCACCAACCCTCCGTTGGCACGACGGGCTCTTCTACCTGGTCACCACCAATGTCTCCAACATCGGCAATTTCTATGTCACCGCGACCGACCCCGCCGGACCATGGTCGGAACCAATCCTGGTGGAGCAGGGAGGTATCGACCCCTCGCTGTTCTTTGATGACGACGGGACCGTCTATTTTACCTCGAATGGGCATCCTGACGGCATTGGACAATGCCGCATTGATCCGGTCACCGGACGCCGGCTGAGTGAAACACGGCTGATCTGGCGCGGCGCCGGCGGGCGCTATGTCGAAGGACCGCACCTCTATAAGATCAATGGTGTCTACTACCTGCTGTGCGCGGAAGGTGGCACTGAATACGGCCATATGGAAACCTGCGCACGCAGCGACTCGCCATGGGGACCTTTCGAGTCCTGCCCGCACAACCCGATCCTCACCCATCGCAACCGCGGGGGGCATCCTATCCAGGGCACGGGCCATGCCGACCTGGTGCAGGCGCACGACGGCAAATGGTGGCTGGTCTTCCTCGCCTTTCGTGCGACGGGGGGCGACTTCCACCATTGCGGGCGCGAGACATTTCTCGCCCCGGTGACCTGGACGGCCGATGGATGGCCGCTGGTCAATGGCGACGGCGCCGTCGAGTTGCAGATGGATGCCGTCACCTTGCCGCGACACCCCTGGCCTGCCCTGCCGATACGCGACGATTTTTCCGAAGAGATTCTCGGTGTTGCCTGGAATTATTTGCGGAACCCACAGATGGACGATTATACCCTCGATGCACGTGCGGGTTGGCTGCGCCTGCACGGTTCCGCGTTGACACTGGACGACTCAGATACGCCAACGTTCGTCGGCCGTCGCCAACAGCACCTGACATGCCGCATCGCCGCGTATCTCGACTTCACCCCCACGCGCGATGGCGAAGAGGCGGGGTTAACGGTGCTCATGAATAGCAGCCATCATTACGAGATCGCCATCACCACGGTGGGCGGAGAGCGGTGCGCGATTGTGCGCCGGCGCATCGGCGACCTGTCGGCGATCGTGGCGCGCGAACCTTTGCCCAACGGGCCGGTCATCCTCGCCGTGGACGCGCATCTCGACCGCTACCTCTTCAGCGTCCACCCCGCCGGCGCCGCGTGCCGTATTACGCTGGCGTCCGCCGCCACCCGCTACCTGTCGTCCGAAGTCGCCGGCGGTTTCACCGGCGTCTACTTCGGCCTCTACGCCACCGGCAACGGCGTCCCCAACGCTACGCCAGCGGATTTTGATTGGTTTGACTACGAAGGTATTACTGATTCCTTGCCGGAATAGTGAGCGAACAGCACGGCGCCAACAGTCATTCGACACCGGGGCGGCCGTGTTTGCCGGCTGGCTGTCGCCTCCATCAAGGTGCAGCAGTAGGAACGAGAACGGACCGCATTTCGTAATCTTTATATTGCAGGACTTTCGCTTTCGCTTGCTCCCCTCTCCTCGGGGAGAGGGGTTGGGGGGTGAGGGTAATACGCTCGCAAGCGAAAGTCCTACATTGGATGATCGAGGAGACTTTTTATGCTTAAACTTGGCATTATCGGTTGCGGCAATATTGTCGGCATGCACGTGCGGAATCTTGCGCGCACCGCGGTGCGCGTGACCGGCGTGATGGACCTGGACGAAGCGCGCGCGCGGGCCATGGGCGAGCGCCTGGGCTGTGCATGGGTCACCGAGCGCGCCGCGCTGTTGGCACGCGCTGATGTAGAGGCCGTGCTCATCGCCACGCCCAATGTGGACCATGGGGCCAGTACACTGGCTGCCTTATCGGCGGGCAAGCATATCCTATGTGAGAAACCCGTGGTAATGACGCTGGATGAAGGCATCGCCGTGCTTCACGCAGTGCAGCGTTCGTCAGTGGTGTATCAATCGGCATTTATGCGCCGCTGCCATCCCGCGTATCGCCGGTTGCGCCAACTGGTACAGGAAGAGATCGGTGAGATTCAGCACGTCCGCATTCGCAACACCGGCGGCGTGCCGTCCGAACACTGGCTGCCCATCCAGAATGACGCCCGCGCCTTTGCCTTGATGGGCGGCAACCTGGTAACCAGCGGGTGCCACTCGCTGGATATCATGCGCTGGATCCTTGGCGAACCCAAAACCCTCTTCGGGAAAACCCGTTCCTGGGGCGACTTGCGCTATGAAGGCTTCACCACCGCGGCCTTCAACTATGGCGATTTTACCGCGTTCTGGGAATATGGCATCCATCGTGTGCAATTTGTCGGCGACTGGCATACCGGCTGGGAAGACACCTGGGAAGTGACCGGCGAGTTGGCGCGCGTGTCCCTGTCGATGCCGGATTGGGACCGCTATGAGGAAAACCGACCTGTCCTGCGTATTCACTGGGCTGACGGGCGTGTGGAAGAACCCGCACTGCCACCCTGCGACTACTATGAAGTGCAGCTCAACGAGTTTGCCGCCAATGTTACGGCCGGACACGCCACCCCCGGCGCACTCGACGGTGTCCGCGCTCAGGCGCTGGTCGAAGCGATCCGCACCTCCTCGCATACCGGCAAAAACGTGAAAGTTGGCCAGTTCTATAAACTGGCCGAAGGATGCGAGTCGCTGGATTGTTTGTGAGACTATCACACCAAAGGTGCAGGAACTGAAATGAGGCCGACATGACTCCACGTGAACGTTTATTAACCGTTATCCGTGGCGAGATACCGGACTGCGTGCCGGTGGCGCCGGATTTTTCGAATATGATCCCGGCGAAACTCACCGGCAAACCCTTCTGGGATCTTTACCTTTACAATGATCCGCCGATCTGGGAAGCGTATATCGACTGCGCGAAATATTTCAATATTGACGCGCTGATGGATGGCTATTTCCCGCTCAATGTCTGGGGGCCGTCCGACGGTCCGGCGTGGGAGCGCTTCATTATAGTGAGGAACGACGAACGCATCATCACCCAGGCCTCGTATCTGGATAATGGTCGACGCGTGTGGGCGCCCACGGTGGATGTCTATTATGTGGCTGATCCGCCCACCTGCGGCGTGCCGCCGTCGCGCATCGGGTTGCCGGAGACGCCTCCGCGATTTGAACCCTTGGAGGGGGTAAAGCCGATCGACACCGGTCCGGGTGGTTTGCGGCGCGTCAAGGAATTGATGGGTGACCAGGGGCTGGTCGGCGCCTTCGTCTATTATTCCATCGCCACCGGCAACGAAGACGCCATCATGGCCTATTATGATTATCCCGAAGAGCATGCGGCATGGGCGGCGCGCCGCGTGGCGGAAGCGGAAGCCAACTTCCAGCGTTTGCTGGCCATGGACGAGCGCCCGGACTTTATCTGCGTCGGCGGGTCGGGCACACTGATCTACCAGACAGTGGAGATCTTTCGCACGCTGGCTTTGCCGGCGCTGACCCGTGTCATTGAACTGGCCACCGCCGCCGGCCTGCCCACGCACATCCATTCCTGCGGTCCAGAGAAGGAATTGGTGAAGATCATGGCCGAGGAGACGAACTTGACGATCATCGATCCCCTGGAAATTCCCCCCATGGGCGACTGTGATCTGGCGGAACTCAAACGCTGCTATGGCCGGAAGATCGTGCTCAAAGGCAACCTGCACACCACCGACGTGATGTTGCGCGGCAGCGTCGATGACGTGGTGACCGCGGCGAAACAGGCGATCGACGACGGCGCCGCTGGTGGGCGCTTTATCCTTTCCACCGGCGACCAGTGCGGACGCGACACACCTTTCGAGAATCTGTATGCGCTGATCGACACGGCGCGAACCTATGGACGGTATTAAGGAGCCAATCATGACCGGCAGCATTCATAACGTCTATGTGAAAGCGCCGTTCCAATTCCAGGTGCGCGAGGAGCCCGTGCCGACCGTCGGGGTGAACGAGGTGTTGGTGCAGGTGGCCTATTGCGGTATCTGTGGGTCGGATTTGACGGTGGCGCGCACACAGGCAGACTGGATGCCGGTGGGGCATGAGGTAGCGGGCATCGTGCGCGAAGTGGGACCGGGGGTCGCTCACGTACAGCCCGGCGACCGCGTGGCGCTGGATTGCGGCAATAGTTGCGGCGTGTGCCCCGCCTGCCGTGCCGGTCACCCACGACGCTGTGCCAACCTGCTGGGTTATTATGGTGCGCGCTCCGGTTTTGCCGAGATGATAGTCGTTGCCGCGCAAAACGTACACCCTATCGGTGAGTTGGACCTGAAAACTGCCAGCTTGCTGGAGCCGTTTGGCGTGGCGATGAACCTGTTCACCAGTTTGGAAATTGACTTTTTGGATGATGTACTGCTGATCGGCCCGGGTCCAATCGGCCTGCTGGCGCTGGCCACCTGCCAGGCGCGCGGCGCGCGCAGCATTACCGCCGTGGGCCGGCGTCCCTCGGTGCGCCTGGGCTGCGCGGAGGCGCTGGGGGCGCGGGTGGAAACCTGCGACGATGCCGGCGCGCGCTTTCCCGCGGGATTCGATAAGGTTATCGTCACCGCTCCACCCGACGTGCTGCCGCAAGCGGTAGCGGCCTGCCGCACGAACGGCATCATCGCCTATTGCGGTCTGGGCGCCGCGGGCAACCCGGTAGTGGCGTTGGATTGGGACGCCATCCATGGGAAGAATATCCAAATCCGTCCCATGGGCGATACCCCGGGTCACCTGCCGCAAGCGATCGACCTGTTGCGTCGCGGCGTCATCGACCCGGCCCGCTTCATTACCCACACCTTCCCCCGCGCGCAGATCACGGAAGCGTTCACCTGCAACGAGCAACGGCGGGACGAAGTGGTGAAGGTCGTGGTGGAGGTGTGTCCGTGATGACTCAAGCGGGAATGGTCTTTCGATTGCTCTGTTGTTCCTTCCTCGTCGGGTGTGGAATGTCGCTCCTGGCGCTTCCCAACCCGGCATCAAGCGCGGCACCCTATCTCACGGCCTCCGTTCTGGTCACGCCGCCGCTGTGCACGTGTCCTGACGAGGCAACGGATCCGGCGCTGAGTGGTGCATCTTCCGCCAGCAGCACGGTGTCCGCGCCTCGTCATCGCGCGCATGTGGCGCGTAATCTGGCATTGGCCGGCCTGCTGCTGTTGCCGTTCGATACCAAAACCATGCCCCGTATTCAGCGCGCGGTGGGCACGGATCGGGGGAATGGCGCGATTGATCTGGTGAACAATTTTGGCACGCCGCAAGTGCTGCTGCCGGTGATCGGCGCACTCTACCTGTCGCCGGCGCATTATGATCACACCTCGGCCGCCATGGCTGGTGTGGCCTTTGTAGATGCCGGGTTCCTCGTTGAGGTGGGGAAAACGCTGACCGGGCGCGCGCGTCCCGATACGCCGGGCGTCGCGTCCGGGGCATTTACCGGCCCCACGTTGAAAAGCAGCTATGCCTCATTCCCCTCCGGACACACGGCGGTCGCCTTTGCCGTGGCGACCGTGCTCGCGCACCGGTACCCGAAACACCGCTGGCTCTATTATGGCGTGGCGAGTGCGGTCGGGGTGGCGCGCGTTTGGAAATCCGCCCATTTCCCCTCCGACGTGCTGGTGGGCGCCGGCGTCGGCTATTGCGCCGGCGACAGTGCCGTGCAATCGCGCGGGCGACTGCTGTCCTTCACCTGGTGAGGAGCACGGCAGGTGCTCATTCCGTAGCGCTGTCCTGCAAAAGTCCGGCAATCTTTTCAGCCAGCGGTCGGGGAATTCCCGGCGCTTGTGCCAGTTCCTCCGGGGTGGCTTTGCGGATTTTGTCCATGCTGCCGAAATGTTTCAGCAACTGCTGTTTGCGCGTGGGGCCGACGCCGGGAATCTCGTCAAGCAGGCTTTCCTTCACCCGGCGGGTGCGCAGCGTGGTATGGTATTTCAAGGCGAAGCGGTGCGCTTCGTCGCGGATACACTGCAACAGGTGCAGCGCGCGGGAATGTTTGGGCAACAGCAGCGCCGCGTCGCGGTCCGGCAACACGATCTCTTCATAGCGTTTGGCCAGTCCGATCACCGGGAGCGTGATGCCCAGGTCGTGCAGCGCCCGCACGGCGACCCCGAGTTGCCCTTTGCCGCCGTCAATAACCATCAGGTCGGGCAACGCGGCAAATTTTCGTGATTTCAGCAACGCTGCGCCCAGCCGGCGTTCCAGCATTTCGCGCATCATGGCGTAATCGTCCGGCGCGCCGGTGTGGAAGTGAATTTTGAAACGACGGTACTGGTCCTTGGCCGGCAATCCGTCCGTAAAGACCACCATGGACCCCACGGAATCCTCTCCCTGCAAAGTCGAGATATCGTAGCATTCCAGGCGTTTGGGCGGGTCGGGCAGCCCCAACACTCCGGCAAGTTCCTCCAATGCCGTGAAGGCCTTCGCTGCTTCTTCGCTGGCCCGGGCCTGTATTTGTTCCAGATACAGCCGGGCGTTGTCCGCGGTCAGCGCCAACAATTCCGCTTTGGGCCCGCGGGTGGGCGCCAGCAAGCGCACGCGTCGACCGCGACGCTCCGAGAGCCAATCCGCCAGCAACGCCTGCTCGCTCACCAGATGGGGCAGCACCAGCAAACGCGGTGGAGAGCCCACCTGAGTATAGTGCTGGGTGAGGAAGGCGGTGAGTAATTCATCCTCATCCACGGCCGTGACTCCATCCATTAAATATTGCTGCTGATCGATGAGCTTCCCGCTGCGCACCACCGCCACCGTCATACAGGCGGCATCCGCCCGTGCATGATAAGCGACGACATCCATATCCTCGTGGTGGCGCGCCACGATGCGGGCGTCTTGCTGAATTTGTCGCAAATTATAGATCTTATCGCGCAGGCGCGCGGCCGCTTCAAAACGCAACGCGCCGGCCGCCTGCTCCATCTCCGCGGTCAATTCCTCCAGCAGGCGGTCCATGCGCCCTTCCAGGAAGAGCAGGGCTTGCGTGACTTGCTCGCCGTATTCTTCGCGTGTCGCCAACCCCGCGCACGGGCCGGTACACAATCCAATGTCAAAATCCAGACACGGGCGCTTTAACGGCGCCGTGCCTTCGTCCCACGGGCACCCCGCACGTCGCGTGGCGGAATTCTTCGTTTCCTGGCGCAGTTTGAAAACGCGCCGAATGAGTCGCACTACCTCCCACATCGCATTGACATTGGTGTAGGGACCAAAGAAGCGTGCGTGGTCGAGTAACTGCTGCTGACCGCGGACGACGGAAATTTTGGGGAACGCATCCCGCGTGGTGATCTTGATGTAGGGGTAACTCTTGTCGTCGCGCAACATCACGTTGTACTTGGGCTTATGGCGCTTGATGAGCGTGGCTTCCAGCGCCAGCGCCTCGGTTTCGCTGCCTACGACGATGATGTCGAAATCGGCCACCAGCCCAACCATCATCTGCGTGCGCGGGTGCTGGTCGCTGATGTCGCCGAAGTAGGAGCGCACACGATGACGCAAGATCTTCGCCTTGCCGACGTAAATCACCGCGCGTCCCGCGTCGCGCATGACGTAGACCCCGGGACGCTCCGGTAATTGCGAGAGTTTATGCTGGATGGTGTCGTTCATCACGGTGTAGTTAGAGCCTGTCCCAAAGCCCGGCATATTACCTCGCGGCATCTTTTTGCGCCAGGCTTTGTCGCGATTTACTCGTGTGTCTCTTCTCGATACAGTCGAAAATCGCTCCGTTCGACGGGCTCACGATCTTCGACCGCGCCTGCCCCAAAAATCTGCGTGCGATGAATCATCCCGGACTTTGGGACAGGCTCTTGTTATTATACCTGAATCACGCTGCCCCGGCATACCAGCTTTGATTGCCGGCAAATCGTGGTAACATAGACGCAGGACAGGGTTGTTCTTGTCAGGGATAGCTTCGGCTTGCTGTAGCATTATTCGAAACCTGAGTATGCAGTTGACGGTACCAGACACTACCAGTCGTTTTCCACTTCCTGATGTCCCGTAGAGGGACATTCGAAAATAGCCCGCCAATTTATTGGCGGGTTTCTGGAGCAAAAAAGTTGCCTAGTCCCTTATAGGGACGGCCGAAACGTGCCTGAAAGCGACCGTTTCCGTCATCCCACCGGAACTTTTCGCATATTCAGTCAACCGTACCCGGCAATGAATTGCCGGGCTATTATCGAATAACCCACCAGGACAGATCAAATGATCGATACTTCCCGTAGTGTCTGGTACAGTCAACAGCATACCCAGGATTCGAAATGTTATGAATAATGCGGGCTGCTAGCGAGCGTCTTGCCCTTACCTTAACCCTGAAGTGTAGCCATTTTCAAGCATGCTGTTACAGACGATTGTTAGCTCGCGCGTCAGGGTGAAAACGGCAACCGATCGGTAGTGCAGAGAAATAACCGGAGATAGAAGGGCTTAACTCCAGGGAGCAAGCGGAAGCGAAAGTCCTGCTTGTACCTGTCAGCGCGGCGCGCGATCTTAAGTGTATGCCAGGTCAGGTTTCGCATTTATCTCAAAGGAGTTCACCATGGCGCTGAATAGCGATATGAAACGGTTTATCACCGGGATGCTCATTCTCCTCGGGGTGGCCATCGCCATTGCGGGAGTGCAACTCTCGCAGGGGGCGCGGCAAGAGCGCCCGCAACCGCGGCAGGTGCGCCAACCCCCGCGCTCCGTCGCCCCAACCGCGGCCAATCTCACGTCTACCGAGGTATTCTCTCATGAGGTATTGCGCGCCTCCACGCCGGTGCTTGTTGATTTTTCCGCCGTCTGGTGCGGCGCATGTCGTGAGTTGTCGCCCACGATTGACACGATTGCGCAGGACTACACCGGCAAAGTGAAAGTCGTGCGCATCGATGTGGACCAACAGCGCGCGCTGAGTGAAAAATATCACGTGCAATATCTGCCGACGCTCATTGTCTTTCAACATGGCAAGGAGCAGGAGCGCCTGATCGGCGCGGTGCCCAAGGCCGAGATTACCAAAAAGCTGGACGCGGCGTTGCTGCGAAAGTAACGGCACGAAAGAATGGGGGTCGCCGCCGTAGTGCATTTTTGTGTATAATGCAGAGGTGACTTCCGCGGAACATACTGACGGTACGGCGCCGAATCTCGACGCGCTGATGGAGCGGTTGCAACAGGAGTTGCTGGCGACTGGGTACACCTATGTGGCCGGCGATTTCTCGACCTGGCCGCGCGGTCATGTCGTGATGCGCAAGGAGGATACCTACCTCTTCGTTGCGCAGTGGTCAGCGGATTTTCCGGCCTACCGCGGGTGGTGGGAGCATTTTGCGCGTGATTACCACCAGGTCGGCATGCTCCTCGTGGCCGCGGAATCGGTAGCCCCGGAAGCGTTGTCCGGGTTTCTGGACAAAGCACCGGGCGCCATCGGGTGTTGGGACACCCTCCACGGTCAGCACTGGCTCATTCAGCAGGACGCCGAAGGGTACCGGCGACCGGAAGTACTTGACGACGATAAGTTTGCCCCCTTCCTCGCGCGGCTGACCACCGGCGACGCTCCACGCATCGACTGCCGGGCGGCGTTGCGCGCGCATCTGCGCCACCTGCAGCGCCAGGAACCGGAAAAGACGACCGCCGACACGACTGCTACCAGCGTACCCTGGCTCACCTATAGCCTGATCGCGTTGTGCGCACTGAGCTTCCTGCACGGCCTGACCATCGCCGGTCCGAGTGGGTTGGGTGAAATGTCGAATCCGGCGTTGAAATGGGGCATCCTCTACGGCCCCTGGGTGCGCGAAGGCGAATGGTGGCGGCTATTAACGCACGGCTTCCAGCACGCCAACCTCATGCACATCTTCTTCAACATGCTCGCGCTCTTTTACATCGCACCGGTGCTCGAGATGTGGCAAGGACGGAAACGCCTGCTGGCGATCTTCCTCTTCAGCATCGTCGCGGGCGCGCTGCTAAGCTTGCTGGTGAAACCCCTGACCCCCGGCGTGGGCGCCTCGGGTGGTATTTTTGGCCTGTTTGGGGCGCTTATCGCCATCCTGGTGCGCTACGGGCGCGGGTTTGATGCCGCCGCCCGCGCCAACCTGGTGAACTGGCTGTGGAAGACGCTGGCCATGAACGTGGTCATCTCGCTGCTGCCGGGCATCAGTTGGATGGCGCACCTCGGCGGACTCCTCGGCGGGTTTCTCCTCACCCTGCTCATCGCCCGCGAACCCTTCTCCCGCCAGCCGCTCTCTACTCCCGCCTGGCTCGGGGTACTCGCACTGCTCACGGCAACCGCACTGGCCGGAGTGTGGGTGGTCATGCAGATCCCACTCCCGCAGTGAATATCGGTCCCGTAAAATATTGACGGGTTTTGGTTTTGCTGGGGACAGCGGAACTCGTTAATAAATGACGTCAGTCCCCCTTTACCTATCAAAACGGATAAGTATTTGTTATTGGGTTGCTGCACCAGACAGACCGGTCATATTCGTGAGATGAGCCGGTCACATTGAATGAGATAGTCCGGTCATGTTCAATGAGATTTACCGGTAATTTTGGATGAGATTGGTCGGTCATTTTCGTGAGATTCCGCAACTGGAAATACCAGCTGGTGTCTTTCGGCCCATTTTGCCGCCTGACGGCGTTGCACTTTTCACGTATGTCTCGCCTGACAAACGTGTGAAAAGTGCGCCTTGCCAGTCAACAAAAGGCTCGCGAAATTCACTCAGCCGGTATTTCCGGTCAAGTCTATTATTGATTGCGACGCTATTAAAAAATTGTTGCCATGAAGTCAGTGTTGAATCGTGGCTGTCCATGTTTCTTGAGAGTTCTTATTTCGACATTTACCCGTCGCTGTGTTTCCATTAGTTGATATGGTACCGAAATAATCAAAATCATCACCATTCGAGGATTGACGGCGCTGAATAAAAACCACCGAACCGGTGATATTGATTGTTAGTATAGCAGTTACTTTTGGTTTCACACTTGTTGCCAGCCAAACAGCACGAAACACGTTCGATGAACCCTGGCGTGTCCAAGTAGCATTCCGACCATTTTCGCATTCTATCCATTTCATTCCGAGTTGCGAGTTCGAATCGTGTTTCGTATCTTCGGTGATGGCGGATGTTCGCTGAAATACGTAAGTGACAGTTTGCGTAAGCGAACGATTGTCGATATGGAGAACAAATTCCTTCGGACCAGGTGTCTGATAGCGCGGGTTCGAAAAGTCAGTATAATTCACCGTGTTGTTGTGTATACTGTCGGGAAAATATGTCACATGACGTGGCTTCCCCCCTGGACATTTGATATTGGTATATGGTGTCCAGACCCCTCCACGATATACTGTCGGTGTCTGTGTACCTGCATCGGGGGCCGGCACATATTCGCCAATTCTAACCCAGATGGTGTAGATTCCGGGTTGCAGGAATTCTCCAGCGGTAAACACTTTGGGCTTCACCTGAAATTGCTTCAGTCCTTCAGGCGGCGACTTCAAGGTAGCTGGTGTCGGTGTCGGTGCTGTTGATCCCCCCGAACCTTTTATCCGCTGAAAAGCAAACACAACACGGTCTACTAATATTTCACTATTATCAATATCCAGTGTAAATTCCTTATCCCCAAAACTTCTTCCCAGGCTTGGATCTGAATTTACGTTGTAATTCATCACGCCTGGCAAGCCGGTGTAATTGAACATTCTCGGAAATACAGTCCTGTATCTTTTACCGCCTTCCATAAAGTCTGTGACATATTGTCTCCATCCCTTCCCATCGTAGACCCATACCCGGTATTTACCTTGTTCGAAGATATTTATGCCCAGCGCTACATGTTGCTTTCCCACCTCATAACGTTTTACCCCAGCAGGCGGTGCTGGATCAGCTACGGCATTCCCTTGCAATCCAAAAATTAGCGAGATAACAAACCACACTGCGATACAAGTTCCTATTCCGGGAGAATTACTTCCTGACATACTTACTCCTCCTTTTCTGGTGTTTTGCACAGATCGCTAGCTGTACCGCGTCCGGTTGTTTGGACACGGGTTAAGCTTATGCCGCTGCCAGGCGGAAGCGCTCGTTCTCGTCGTACTGCCGGGCTTCCAACGTCGTCATAAAGCCCAGCTTTTCCAACCGCCATGCGCGGTTGTAGTCCTGTCGAAACGATAGCACGGCCTTCCGCACGTCGTCAAGGGTGCGAAACACACGCCCGTAGATCGCCTGGGTTAATAGGCGTTAATGGGAACAGACGTTATTTTATGCAGTAATCTTCTTCGGCCGTCCTCGGGGATTCCGTTGTAATGACTTTCCGGTTGCCGCCTCCAGGCGATCAAGAAAGACGGCATCGCCCACGGGACGCCCCGTCGTCGTCCCGTGTCGAATCGTCTCGAGCGTACCGGGAGGATCCTCGTGCCCGAGAACGGCGCGCCAGGTGGGGAGCGCATCATCCGGTGGATAGGCGGCGCCGGGGAGGCGTGTCCCCGCCAGATGAGCGGCGGCACTGGACCAGGGCCAGGCCTCAAGGCAGGTGACGAGCCCGGCACGCACCGGATTCATTTCGACGTCAATTAATGACGTCTGCCCCTCTTTACCGCCTACTTCAAATATTAAACGTGCGTTACGAAACCCTTTCGGGTCTGCACTTTAACCCGGATTATTCACGTAGCGCAAAGCGGAAATATTCACAACAGGCTGTCAATAGGTATGGCCACCGACAACGGCATGCGTAAGTTCGTAGATACTGCCGTCGTGGTATTGGACTTTGATCAATCCGATGCCGTTGGCAAACCATTTCTGATCCGTCTGCACACCGCCGAATCCGGGTATTTGTAAAGTCGTCACGAGCAATATCGTGTCCGAAAAGGTGCCGGCGGGCACGGTTATCGTGCCGTGACTTTGCACCGTCCATTGAGCCGAGTATGCTCCTTGATTGACGGAATTCACGATCCAATTGCCTGTTGAGGTGGCCGACTGGCCAAGCGCCATGACGATCGGGACGGTCATCGGTGGACTGGCAATAGCTTTCGATGAGTTGGAATCATACTCATACAGTAGAAAATGATTAGCATCAACCCACACATATTGATATTCGGAATTGCTGCCCCAACGCTCTTCAACTTTAATGGCTGGAGAGCCATTGACCGTGACCTGCGAAAGCGGGGTCTCGGTATAAACGTCTCCGACCCACACTGCCGTGCCAATCAGCGTTCGGGTATCTCCAATCGTATACGGCATATAGGCAGCGAGGTTGAATCCGCCGACCGAGTAGTCTGCTGCACTCGTCGCCGTGCCACCCGTGGTGGTGACGGTGATCCTTCCGGTGGTGGCGCCGGTTGGGACCGTGGCTTTCAGCGATAACGCCGAGTTGTCCGTCACCGTCGTCGCCGCCGTGCCGTTGAACTTCACGGCGGTGGCACCGGTCAGATTCGTGCCAGTGATGGTGACGACCGTGCCGACCGGCCCGGTTTTTGGCGTGAAATCAGTTATCGTCGGGGCGGGAACCGTCACGGTGAAATTCGTCGCACTC
>Ga0073936_10000516_pt1 | contig 59450 bp, 58 predicted proteins | sample AliMusrvi5mmetaG_FD_87041 | JGI IMG/M metagenome (GOLD analysis project Ga0073936, IMG submission 87041) | Freshwater lake bacterial and archeal communities from Alinen Mustajarvi, Finland, to study Microbial Dark Matter (Phase II) - Alinen... | ecosystem: Environmental > Aquatic > Freshwater >...
GGATACTGCGGAAAATGATTTTCGGGCCAGATGGCCCGGGAAGCAGTGCTGCCAGCCTGTTTTCATGGGAGTGGGATCTTTTGTGGGAGCGGGTGATTGGGTGGCGGTTCTTTGTCTTGGCGGGTCTCTGGCGCACCGCAGCGCGCGTGAGCGCACCTTGGAGCGCGAGACATTTCCCAGAGATTTGCGGGCGCGTCAACAGCGGAAATTGAAAAATGCGTTCGGGTTGACCCGGAGCAATTTTTACTGGCGGTCTTCAGGGCGTCTCCGGCTCAGAAGGGACCGATGCCGAATTCCTGCGATCAATTGGCGCTGAGCACCGCGCGGACCCGCTGCACACCGTCCACGGAAAGCGCGGCCGCCACCGCCGATGCGGCGTCGGACGGCGACACGGATTTTCCGAACGGGATGGTGGCCGTGCCGTTTTGGAGCCGGGTTTTCTGAGCGGAGTCTCTGGGGATTGCCGGTCTCGCGGAGAGGAGGCCGCGCAATTTGCTGAGGGCGATCGCCTCCTCAAAGAGCGAGGGCGATTCCATCGGGGTTCTGGATTTGACGAGCAAAGTGGTGGGGGTGGCCTCCAGAACCACGCAGGTTTCCGGCAGGAGCTTTCTAACGCCCGAGGAGGGGGTTTCCCGGAAATGCGGCTGCTCCATCGCAACCGGCGGCAGTGGCGCGGGCATCCGGTCTTCCGGCGAGGCAGCCGTCGGCAATGATCTGCTCGCGCGCTTCCCCGGAGCTGTTGCCGGATGGGAGACAGGAGCCGCATCCTGCTTCCTTGACGCGGCGCAGCTTGCTTGCAGAAGGAGCCCGACGAGCAGGCCCGCGAAGCATGGATTTCTCAGGCGCATTCAGGGCTTCTTCAAACGGAGGAATGTCGGCACATCGAGGTCCTCGCCCTCGATGATCGTCGGCTCGATCTTTTCGAATCTTCCGCGGGCGACCGGCTCGAACTGGAGGGTTTCCTGTTTGATTTTCGCCGGGGCGGGTTTGGCCGATGGTGCCGGGGATTGTTTGGATGGCTGGGGTGCGGCGGGGCGCTGTGGCGGAGCCTGGCGGGCGGGAGCTGGTTCCGGCTCGGGTTCCGGTTTCTTCGGGGAGACCGGTTCCGGGGTGGATGGAAGCTCCTGTTCGACGGGAGCCGGTTCCGTTTTGGGCGCGCGCTCGGGTGCGGGTGCCCGGCGCGGACGTGCGGCCGGAGCGGCGGCGGGCGGAGCGGCTCCGGCCTTGGCAAGAATGGTCACGACGACCGGAGCATTTTTATCCGGCAGCGTGCTGACCCCCAGATGAAGCATCGAGTTCTCCGAGGCTTGGCGCGCGATTTCCTGCATGATGGCTCCCACTTCGGCAAACGAAAGCGAAGGCGGGCCGGAGAGGTGGACCAGCACGCTCGCGGCATCATCGAGGAGGCGTCCCCGATCCAGAAGCGGGCTCTTCAACGCCCGCTCCAAAGCCTCGTGGGCGCGGTTGTCGCCGGCGGAGGCCCCGGTCCCGAAAAGACACCCGCCGTTCCCGCCGTCGAGCACGGAGAGCAGGTCGGGAAGCCCGACCCCCAGCGGGCCGGGGGCGGAAATCAACCGCGCGACCGCGGCGACGCATCCTCCGAGCAATTCGTCGCAGGCGGCAAATGTCTCCGCCACCCCGGATTTCGGGGCGCTCAGCTCCGCCATCCGGTCGTTTTCAAAATGGATCACGGCATCGGCATGAGCGCTGATTTCCTGAAAAGCGGTCGCGGCCTGCGAGGCCCGGCGGCGCCCCTCGAACCCGAACGGCGACGTGACGATCGCTAGCAGGAGGGCGCCAGACCGTTTCGCAACCTCGGCCACCACCCCCCCGGCACCCGAGGCGGTTCCCCCGCCGAGGCCGGCGCACAGGAAAATGATGTCCGACCCCGCGAGCGCATCCTCGATTTCCTGCAGCGATTCTTTCGCGGCATCCAGCCCGATTTCGGGGTCGCCCCCGGCACCGAGCCCGCGCGTGGTCAGCGGTCCGAGCGACACTTTCACCGGGGAGACCGAGGACGAGAGCGAGAGATGGTCGGAGTTGATCGCCACGGTTTCGAGGCCGGGCCCGCCGGCCATGGTGATCCGGTCGGCGAGGTTGACCCCCGCGTTGCCGAGCCCCACAAGCCGGACCACCGGAGACTGCGAACGGTCGAGATATTTTGGAAACGAGATCATAAGCCTCTAAAACGGACGGAACTTTCTGAACACTTTCGAGAAGATATTACCCAGAAAAGATTCTTCCGGCATCTCCGAGCGGACGGCCTGGGCATACTTGGCGAGGCCGATGCAGGTCGAGAACTGGGGGTTCTCGAACGCGGAGGTGGGGCCGGAAACCGCCTGGGCGCGGGTGAGGTGGACGGGCATGTCGAAGACCGATTCCGCGACCTCGCGGATCCCGCGGATCAAGCTGCAGCCACCGGTGAGCATGACGCCCGAGCCGAGAAGTCGCTCGGGGACCTCGCCCGCAAACCGTTTGCGCAGGAGCACGAACAGCTCTTCGAGCCGGGCATGGATGATCATGTTGAGCATTTCGCGTTCGACCTCCTTGCCCGAGAAGCCCGTGTCGTTTTTCAAAACGATTTTGTCGCCGGAGAGGGATTTTCCGAGGACCGCCGACCCCTCCTCGATCTTGAGTTTTTCCGCGCGGGTGATCGGGATGCGGAGGCCGATCGAGATGTCGTTGGTGATGTGGTCGCCGCCGACGGCGAGGACGCCGCTTTGGCGGACCGCCCCGTCGAGATAGACGATGTAATCGGTGACCCCGCCGCCGATATCGACGACCAGGGCGCCGGATTCTTTTTGGTGCTGCCCGAGCACGACCTGCGCGGAGGCGAGCGAGCTCACGACGACATCCTCGACCTCGATGTGGCATTCCTTGACGCAGCGGATCGAGTTTTGGATCCGGTTCGTGACGCCGTGGATGATGTGGAAATCGGCCTCCAGCCGGCTTCCCAGCATGCCGACCGGATTGAGGACGCCCTCTTGGCCGTCCACGTAGTAGTGCTGGATGATCGAGTGGAGGATGGCGTTTTCCTTCGGCAGGCTGATTTCCTTCGCCTTGTATTCGACCTCCTGGATCTCCTCCTCCGTGATCTCGCCGCTCTCCTCGGGAATCGGGGCAGAGCCGCGGTTGTTGAAGCTGTGGATGTGGCTTCCGGTGACGGCCAGCCAGACGCTCTTGATTTCGACGTCGCTTTTTTCCTCCGCGTCGGAGAGCGCCTCTCGGACGCAGTTCGAGGCATTTTCGAAATCGACGATCTCCCCCTTGCGGACTCCGCGCGAGGGTGTTTCGCCCACGCCCAGAAGCCGGACCTCGCCGTCCTCGCGGCACTCGGCCACGACGGCGCAGACCTTCGTGGTGCCGATTTCCAGGCCGATATGGATATCCTCGCGGGCCATCAGTTTTTCCTTCCTCCGCCGGATTGCGCGGTGCGCTGGGGCGTGCTTGCGATTTTTTCTGCGGCCGGCGGGGCCATGACAAACGTGACCGGGGTGTTCCGGCGGACCATGAGGTTGACCGAGTCGAGTTCGCGGCCGGTGTCCCGGCAGTGTTCGAGGAGCTGGCGCAGGCGGCCGAGCTGTTCGGAATAGTCGTCGGTCGAAAACGTGACGCGGGCGTTGCGGTCGCTGACGACATCCACGCAATAACCCTTGGAGATATTCATGGTGCGGATACTCAGCAGGCACTCGGGGTGGCGGGACACCTCGTCGAGCAGGGCGAGCGCGCGGTGGAGGTCCTCGTTGTGGAGCGGTTCCCCGTCCCGGATGTTGTCGCTCTGGACGCCGTAAATCACCGGGAGATGGTAGAACTCCGGCTGGATGATCCGGGGCTTCATCAGATATCCGGTCTCGTCCACGAGCAGGGATTTTTCGGGATCAAAAGGATCGGCGTCCTTCTCGATCGGGGCGACCCAAGCCACGGGCTTGCGCGCGGTCACGGTGATCGAGATGTGGTCGGGGAGGTGCCTTTCGATGCAGACCTCGCCCACCATCGGAACCGCCCGGAGCGCCTTCTCCGCGGCGGCGAGATCGACGCGGAAAATATTCTCCCCTTCGCGGACGCCGGTATCCGCGAGCGCCTCTTCGCGCGTCATCACGCCGTCGAGCTCGAGCGTGACCCGCTTCAAGGTGTAATCCGGGTTGGAAAAAAAGAATTTGTCGAGAGCGGTGGCGATCCCGAGCCACGCGGTGAGCGAGATCACCACGAGCAGGGCGGAGATCCAGAAGAACGAGCTCACTTTCTGGCGGCGTTGCCGGCGGGCGGTCACGGCGCGGACTTTCACGTTGAGCAGATGTTGGCCGCGCCCCGCTTGGCGGAGCCTCCGGTTGCCGGGTGATGCGGGTGATGCGTGCCGGATCATGGGGATATTCTGGCCAGTGAAAGGCCTGCGATTTCCTCGCAGAGCGCAGGAAAGCCGAGCCCGGCCACCGCGGCGGCTTTCGGGAGAAGGCTGGTTTCGGTCATCCCGGGAATGGTGTTGATTTCGAGAACATTCAAACGGCAATCCGGGGCGAGAAGGATGTCCACGCGAGAGTAAACTTCGAGCGCGAGCGACCGGCACGCGGCGAGCGCGGCAGCCTGCACCTTGGAGGCCACTTCGGGGGCGAGGTCAGCGGGCGCATGGTAATCCGAGGCGCCTTTCGTGTATTTGTGTTCGTAATCGTAGAAGCCCTCGCGCGGGACAATCTCCACGACCGGCAGGGACTGGTCGCCGAGGACCCCGACCGTCAGCTCGCGGCCGGTGAAAAATTCCTCGACGAGAACCCGGTCGCCATACTGGAAACAATCGTCGAGAGCGGCGGGGATTTCTTCCGGGGAACGGACGATGTGGACGCCGACGCTCGACCCCTGCCGCGGGGCCTTGATCACGCAGGGAAAATCCCAGTCTGGATTTTCGCCGCGCCCGACGATTTTCCATGCGCATGTCGGGACTCCCGCGCGGCCGAAGCAGATTTTTGTTTCGATTTTGTCGAATGCGAGTCGGCTGCCCGCGGTTCCCTCGCCGGTGTAGGCCACGCCGATTTGATCCAGCAGAGCTTGCAGTTCGCCATCCTCTCCGAACGTGCCGTGGATCATGTTGAAGACGAGCCGCGTGCCCGCCGGCAGTTGGAACCCCGGTCCCGTGACATCCATCTCGTGGACTCTTGCCCCAGCTTTGCGGAGCGCGCCCGCGACGGCAGCTCCCGAGCTCAGGGAAACTTCGCGTTCCTTTCCCGGCCCGCCCATCATCAGGGCAACGGGCATGTCCTTCAGCAATCCCTCGTAGTGTCTCTTCATGTGTCAACCCCAACAATTTGAACTTCTGTTTCCAAGGTGATCCCCCGCTCGCGCTCCGCCGCCGCCTGGATTTTCTCGATCAATGTCAGGACCTCGCCGGCTGTCGCCCCGCCGTCGTTCACGATAAAATTCCCGTGAACCTCGGACACCCGCGCGTGCCCGACCGCAAAATTTTTGAAGCCGAGTTCCTCGATCAACCGTCCCGCCGAAACCGGGCCTGGGTTTTTGAAGATGCAGCCGGCGCTGGCGGCGGCCGGCTGGGATTCCCGCCTTTTCGCCAGCGACGACTCGATCAGGCGGTCGATGTCGTCGCGGTCCGCCGGGCGACCTTTGAGCACGGCCGAGAGCGCGTAGTTCTGCCTCAGCATGGGGACGCTGCGGTAATGGATTTCGATTTCGGCGGGGGTGCGGGTGAAGATATTGCCGTCGTGGTCGCAGAACCGGAGGCGCACGACCTGGTCGAATGTCTGGACTCCCATCGCGCCCGCGTTCATGCGGAGTCCGCCGCCGAGGTTGCCGGGGATTCCCTCCATCCATTCAAAGCCGCCAAGGCTTGAGGCGCGCGCCAGGGCGCTGAGCTGTTTGAATTTCACGCCGACTCCCGCGGTGATCTCGTCGCCGTTGACCTCGCAGCGGACAAACTCGCCGCGCGCGAGGTGGGCCACGACCCCCGGGATTCCGCCGTCGCGGACGAGCAGGTTCGATCCGCGGCCCATCACCATGAAGGGGATCGCCCCGTCAAAACAATACTGCACGAGGTCCGCGAAACCTTCCTCGGTCTCCGGCTCCACCCAGAACTGGGCCGGCCCGCCAACACGCATGGTGGTGTGCTTGGAAAGCGGCTCGTGAAGTCTGATCGTGCCGGGACCCAGCACGGCGAGAAGCTTTTCGCGCGTGGCGAGATCGTCGGCGAGACGGGCTCCGGCCTCGTGGATGTTTCCGGCACCGAGGCTGATGATCAGGTCGCCGTCTTCAATGATGACCGCCGCCGACCGGTGGATGCTCTCCACTTCCGGCACGTGCAGCGCGGAGGGATGCCCGCAGGCTTTGAGCGCCTCGACAATCGTGGCTCCCGAGACCCCGGGGATCGGTTTTTCGCTGGCCGGGTAAACATCCGAGACGAAGACGTGGTCCGCATCGTCAAAGGCCCTGCCGAACTCGTCCTTCAAAGCCAGGGTGCGCGTGTAGCGGTGCGGCTGGAACATGGCGAGAACGCGCTTCCAGCCCCCCGTGCGGGCGGTCGCGAGCGTGGCCGCTATCTCGGTCGGGTGGTGCCCGTAGTCATCTACGAGAAGATGCGTGGTGGACTCGTAGCGGATCTCGAAGCGCCGCCGGGCACCCCGGAAACTCTCGAGCGCGGCGGCGATCCGGCCGAAGGGGATCCCGAGCTCGGTCGCCAGGGCGATGACCGCGAGGGCGTTCACCGCGTTGTGGGCCCCGGGGATGTTGAGCGCGATGTCCCCGAGCGGCGACCCGTTTTTTGCCACCGAAAACCGCGAGCGGAAATTTTCGGTTTTGAGATCGAGGGCCCGGAAGCCGTTGCCCGGCGCCAGGCCGTAGGAGACCGCCCGCGGGTGGGACGAGCAGACGCGCCGCGCCCCGGCATCGTCCCCGCAGAAAAAAACAGTGCCGGATGTTTGCGCGACGAGCTTCGCATAGACGGCGTCGATGGCGGCGAGATCCTTGAAGAAATCGAGGTGCTCGGGCTCGATGTTCAGGACGACCGCGTGGGCCGGGTGGTAGTTGACCAGGGTCCCGTCGCTCTCGTCGCCCTCCGCAACAAAATACTCCCCCTCCGAGTCCCAGCGGGCGTTGGCTCCGAGGATCGGGATTTCCGCGCCGACGTAATGGGACGGCTTGAGGCCGCCCGAACGGAGCACGTGCGCCGCCATGGCGGAAGTCGTGGTCTTGCCGTGCATGCCGCAGATCACGATGCCTTTCTTGGCCGCCATGATCGCCGCCAGCGCATCGGCGCGGCGGGACATCGGGATGCCCAGCCGTTTCGCCTCGTCGAACGCCGGGTTTCCCGCCATGATGGCGGACGAGTAAATGACGATTTCCGCCTCCCGGACGCTTTCGGCGGTCTGGGGGGATGCGAAGTCGAGCCCCTTTTTCTGGAGGCGTTCGACCTCGACGGTCACGACCTTGTCCGACCCGCTGACCTGGTGCCCGAGGGCGAGCAGGAGCGCGGCGATGCCGCTCATCCCCGATCCGGCCACCCCGATCAGATGCACGCGTTTCGAGGACGGCCCGGCCAGAAGGAGCTGGAGATCGGCGAGCGTCATGTCGAGGCTTCCTTTACGGCCCGCTCCATTTCGTCGGCGACATTTTCGGCGGCCGAGGCGGGAGGGATCCTTCTGGCGGCGACCGACATGCGCTCGCGCCGCCCGTCGTCCTCGAGAAGGTTGGAAATCATCGCCGCCAGCATCTCGGCTCCGGTCTCCTTTTCCGTGAGCATCTCGGCCGCGCCGGCCCGGACGTAGATCTGCGCGTTCGCGGTCTGGTGGTCGTCGGTCGCGAACGGGTATGGGATCAGGATCGAAGGCAGCGCGAACTGGGAAATTTCGCTGAGGCTCGAGGCCCCGGCGCGGGAGACGACGATATCCGCCGCCGAGTAGGCCTCCTCCATGCTGTGGTGAAACGGCGACACGTAGTGGGGGATTTCGTCGCGCTGGTAATTGGCGGCGGCCAGCCGGTCGTCGCGGTCGCCGGTGAGGTGGATGATTTGAATGCCGGACCCCCGCAGCAGGGTCGCGCATTTGAACAGGAGCTGGTTGATCCCCGCGGCGCCTTGGCTGCCTCCCATCACGAGCAGGGTTTTTTTCTCAGGATCCAGGTGGAACGCCTTCCTGGCGGCAGCTCGGTCCATCGGGTGGCCGAGGTCTTTTCTGAATGGGGTGCCCGTGACGACACAATGCGCGCGCGGCAGAAGCTTCCCGGCGTCTTCAAACCCGAGAAAGACCTTCGTCGCGAACTTTGCAGCCAGCCGGTTGGCTCTCCCCGGGATCGCGTTCGACTCGTGGATGAAGGCCGGCAGCCCGCGCATCCTCGCGGCCAAGACGGGGGCCGTCGAGGTGAACCCCCCCATTCCCAACACGACCGACGGGCGGAACTTGCGGTAGATTTTCCGGCACTGCGAGAAGCTTTCCCAGAACCGGCGGACAAACCGGACGAACGCCGGCGAGGCGACCATGCTCGGCATCCCGATAGAAGGGAGTTTTTCGGCGCGGAACTCGGGCCTGGCCAGGAGCGCGGTCGTATCGATTTCTTTCTCGGAAACAAAAAGCAGGACCTCGTGCCCGCGGCCGTGCAGTGCCTCGGCGACAGCGAGGCCCGGGAAGAGATGTCCGCCGGTCCCGCCGCAGGCGATCACCGCCCGGAATGGAGGCACTTTGATCATAGCCGGGGTTGGATCCGGGCGCGGAAAAGCGCGGGAGCCAGCCGGGGGACCAGCGGTTTCCCGAAGCGGTGGATGTTGATGAGCAACCCGATCATGAAAAGACAGACCACGAGATTTGAGCCGCCGTAGCTGATGAACGGGAGGGGCATGCCCTTGTTGGGAAGAAGGGCTGTCGTGACTCCGATGTTCACCGTGGCTTGCAGGGTGATCATCATCACCGCTCCGATTCCCAGGAGCAAGCCAAAGCGGTCCCGCGAGTTGGTCGCGACGAGCGAGCCGCACAAGCAGACCACGAGAAACCCGGCGACCGTGAGCAGGGTGATCCACAGGCCGAGTTCTTCGCCGATCGTGGGAAAAATGAAATCGGTGTGGGCATACGGGAGGAAGGACATTTTTTGGCGGCCCTGCCCGAGGCCAAGACCGTTGATCCCGCCGGAGCCGAAAGCGATGAGCCCCTGCAACTGCTGGTAAAATTCGTTCGGGTATTTATCGGGGTGAAGGAAGGCCATGAGCCTGCCCAGGCGCTCCGGGATTTTCATGGCGAGGAAGAGGAGGCCCGCCACGCCGGTCACCCCCATCAGCAAAAGCCAGCGCATCGCGGCGCCCGCAACAAACATCATCGCCACGGCGGTTGCTCCGATGAGGGCCGTGTTCCCGATATCCACCTCGAGAAGAATCGGAAGCAGGAGGAGCCCGAGAATCCCCATCGGGGCAGCGAACCCCATCAGGAACCCCTTGGATTCGGCCTCGAATTTCGAAAACCACCAGGCGAGAAAAAAGAGGCTGCCGATTTTGGCGAACTCGCTCGGCTGGAGGGCGCCGACGCCGAGATTGAGCCAGCGCGACGAGCCGTTGAGCCGGAGACCGACGTGCGGGACGAAGCAGAGCAGCAGGAGAAAGAAGGCGCCGCCGAACCAAACCCCCCAGCTCCGCTCCCAAAAATGGTAATCCATGCGGGCCGTGAAGACGGCCACCGCGAGCCCGACGCACAGCCACATCACCTGGCGCTTCACGAAGAAATAAATGTCCCCGTGGCTGTCCTGCGCAAACGCGCTCGTGCTGAATAGCATCACCACGCCGAGGACCACGAGGCCCGCGACTGTCAGCAGTAATAAATGGATGCCGTGTTTTTGCATTTCATGTTCCCCGTGGGACCCGCGTCGCGTGGCCGCCCCGGGCGGCCTACGGGACGATCAGTTTCTGGCCGATTTGGAGTTTGGTGGGATCCTTGATATCGTTGGCTTTGATCAGGTCGTTGTATTTGACCTTCAGTTTTTTGGCGATCGCGTAGGGGTTGTCCCCCTTCGCGACCGTGTAGGATTTTTCGGGTGCGGCCGGGCTCGCATCCGCTTTCGCGGGCTCGCCGTCTGCGGGCTTTGCGGCGGCTGCCGTCTCCTTCGTCTTCGCGGCCGGGGCCGGTTTGGCCTCCGGGCTCTTGGCGGCGGGGGCGGCCGGTTTGGCCTCGGCGGTTTTGCTGGCGGCGGCCGGCTTGGCTTCGGACGTTTTGGCGGACGCGGCCGGTTTGGCTTCGGCGGCCTTGGCGGCGGGAGCTTCCGGTTTTGCCGGGGTTTTGGCCGCGCCGGACTTCGCGGGGATTTTGAGCACCTGGCCGACGCGGAGAGCGGAGCCGCTGCCGATGCCGTTGGCCTGCTCGATGGCCTCGACGGTGGTTTTGTTGCCGGCCGCGATGCGGGTGAGAGTGTCCCCTGCCACGACGGTGTGGGTGGCGGCGGCGTCTGCCGGCTGGGTTTTTGGCGATGCCTTGTTGGAAGACGCCGGGAGCGTGCGCGCGGCCTCGTGCGCCGGGGCAGCGGTTTTGCTCGCTGGGGCGGCGGCGGCCTCCGGCGCCGCGGCCGGCACCGCTTTCGAGGCGGCGGGTTTGGCGCGGTCGGGAACGATGTGCCGGGTTTTCAGGATGCTGAATGCGACGACGCCTCCGATGGCCAGGACGTGCAGAAGGAGGACGACGATCAGAGCATGCGAGAACTTCATGTTCGGCTCGGATTCGCCTTCGTATTCCTCGAAATCCTTGTCGCTGGTTGCGGCCCGTGCGTGCAGGGTTTTCACCATTCTTCGCGGGACGCGGCGGGGCGTTGGCGGACGGGGCATGGGTTTCATTTTCATGTGGTGTTACGGTGTGGGCTTGAGCTGGTGTACTTGTGCTTTGAAAAGATTGCCGCGTTCCCCGTAGTTGCGGAACATGTCGAACGAGGAGGTGCCCGGAGAAAATAGCACGGCGTCGCCTGTGCCCGCCAGTTGCGCGGCCCGGGCGACCGCTTCCTCCAAAGTCGCGGCCTTGTGGCAGGCGACACCCGCCCAGGACACCGCGATGCGGTCCTTCATTTCCCCGATGAGGACGGCGGCGCGGACCCGCTCGCGGACCAGCGGGGCGATCGCGTCGAACTCGAACCCTTTGTCCTTGCCGCCCGCGATCAGGACGATCGGGGAATTTTGCGAGCGGATCGCCATTCCCATGGCATCCAGGTTCGTGGCCTTCGAGTCGTTGATCCAGCGGACCCCGTCCAGCTCGCGCACGAACTCGCAGCGGTGCGCGGGAGCGGTGTAGCCGGTGACGGTGCCGGCCATGACGTCGAACTCGACATCGAGCGCGTGGCCGATCGCCAGCGCGGCCATCAGGTTCTCCGCGTTGTGGACGCCGGGCAGTTTGGTTTCCGCCTGATCGAGGATCGGTTCCCCGCGAAAGCAGATGCGGGTTCCCACCAGCGTAAAATCCGCGTCGTTCCTGCGGGCGCTGAACGTGATCCTGCGGGCCGCGAGCTCGGGGAGTTCGGAGGCGGCGTTGACGACCGCGAGATCAGAGGCGGTCTGGTTTTCGAAGATGCGGAGCTTCGCGTCGCGATACTCTTTCATGCCGGGATACCGGTCGAGGTGGTTCGGGCTGAGGTTCAGCCACACCGCCACCTGCGGGTGAAACGTCCGGACCGTCTCGAGCTGGAAGGAACTCACTTCGAGAACCATCACGTCCAGCTCGTGGCTCGAGCGGACCGCGGCCGCGAAGGGAAGGCCGATGTTCCCGCTCGCCATCGTGCGCACGCCGCAGGCTTTCAGCATTTCGGTCGTGAGTTCGGTGGTCGTCGTCTTCCCGTTGGTGCCGGTGATGGCGACCGCCGGGCACGAGCATTCTTCAAAGGCCAGTTCGAGCTCCCCGATGACCGGGATCTTTTTCCTCACCACGTTTTGCACGAGGGCGACCGCCGGGTCGATGCCGGGGCTGAGGACCGCCACGTCGTAAACCGAGGGGTCGCTGTCGGCCGCTTCGCCGAGAAGCACGCGGATCCCGCGGGCCTCGAGGGCGGCCGCCTTCCCGCGCAACGCCTCGCCGCAGCCGCTCTCGCAGACCGTCACCCGCGCGCCCTCCTCGCCCAACAACAGCGCGGCGGCCTCGCCGCTGTGGCCGAGTCCCAGGACAACCGCGTTTTTTCCGCTGTAGATCATTTCAACGAAGTTTGAGTGTGGCGAGCCCGAGGAGGGCGAAGAGGACAGACATGATCCAGAACCGCACGATCACGGTGTTTTCCTTCCATCCGCTGAGTTCGAAATGGTGGTGCAGGGGCGACATCTTGATGATCCGCTTTCCCGTCAGCTTGAAGCTCGCGACCTGGAGGATGACCGACATGGCCTCGATCACAAAAACCCCGCCCACGATCACGAGGAGGAGTTCCTGTTTGCAGCAGATGGCGACGGCTCCCAGCATCCCCCGATCGCCAGCGAACCCGTGTCGCCCATGAAAACCCGTGCGGGATGGGCGTTCCACCAGAGAAACCCGAGGCAGGCGCCGAGCAGCGCCACGCACAGGATCGTCAGTTCCGCGGAGTAAACCACGAACGGCACCTGCAGGTAGGTGGCGGCCTTGATGTTGCCGGCAAGATAAACCAGCACCGCGTAAGTGGCGGCCACGGTGGCCGTGCAGCCGGTGGCCAGGCCGTCCAGGCCGTCGGTGAGGTTCACCGCGTTCGACGTGCCCACGATCACCAGCAGGTAAAAAATAAACGTCCCCCAGCCGAGGCTGAAGATCAGCGGTTCCTTCGAGAACGGGATGTTGAGCTGCTGGGCGATCCCGGCGAGTTTGGGGTTCGTCAGGAAATAGACGGTAAAAATCGCGGCGAGCAGGCATTGCAGGGCAAACTTCAGGCGGCTGCTGATCCCGGCGGAGTTCTTTTTTTTCACCTTCAACCAGTCGTCGTAGAACCCGATGGCCCCGAGGAATAGCGTGCTGAAGAGCACCAGCCAGACAAACGGGTTTTCCGGCTTTGCCCAAAGGAGCGTCGAGATCACGATCGAGCCGACCAGAAGGATCCCGCCCATCGTGGGGGTTCCCTTTTTGGCCCCGTGCAGCTCGAACAGCTTGTGGACCTCCTCCTTGCTGCGGATCGGCTGGCCGAACTTCAGGGAGATGAGTTTCCGGATCACCCAGTTGCCGAAAACCAGGCTGATCAGGAAAGCGGTGATCCCGGCGCAGATCGCGCGAAACGTGATATAGGAAAAGACGTTGAACGCCTTGAAAAAGTCGTTGTCGATCCCCTGCGCCTGGGCCCACTTGCTGAGGTTGGAAAGGTAATAGAGCATTATTCTTCGAAATGTTTCAGCACGGATTCCATGCGGGCGGAGCGGCTGCCTTTGACGAGCACGACATCTCCCGGGCGGGCCAGGTTGTCGAGCATGAGCGAGGCCGAGGCGGTGTCATCGACCTCATGGACCCTGCCGAGGCCTGCCTCGCGCGCCGCATCCGCCATGGGAGCGGATTCCGCGCCGACCGTGATGAGGATGTCCGCAGTTTTTCCGGCTGCGCTTCCCGTGCGGCGATACCCTTCCAACTCGTAGCTCCCGAGCTCGCCCATGCGGCCGAGGACGGCGATCCTGCGCCCGGTGCCGGGGAGGGCGCGCAGGGTGGAGAGGGCGGCAACCATGGAGTCGGGGTTGGCGTTGTAGGTGTCGTCGAGAAATGAAATCCCCCGAATGACCCGGTATTGGAGGCGTCCCCCGGCAAGGCGTGTTTGAGGGAGGCCCGAGACCGCGTCCTCGGGGGAAATTCCAAGTTCGATCCCTGCGGCGACCGCGAGAAGCGCATTGCGGACCATGTGCGCGCCATTGCAGGCGATCGAGGTCGGAAACGCGCGGCCATCCACACGGACGACAAACGAGCAGCCCTCGGCCGATTCGACCAAGGAGTCGGCCGTGATGCTGCCCGAGGAAAGCCCGGCGCGGACGACGCGGGCCTTCGTGCGCGAGGCGATGAAATCCGACTGGTCGTCCTCCGCGGAGAGAACCACGAATCCCTCGTGCGTGACCGCCTCGGCGAGCGCGCTCTTTTCGGCGGCGATGGCCTCGCGGGTCTTCAGGTATTCGATGTGGGCGACGCCGATGTTCGTGATGATGGCTGCATCCGGTTTCGCGAGGGCGGCCAGCGGGGCGATTTCGCCGGGGTGGTTCATCCCGATCTCCCAGACCGCCGCCGTGTGCGAGGCGTCGGCCGAGAGGATCGAGAGCGGCACGCCGATGTGGTTGTTGAGGTTGCCCTCCGTCTTGAGGACATGGAAACGCGGGGCCAGGACGGCGGCGGCAAATTCTTTCGTGCTGGTTTTTCCGTTGCTGCCGGTGATGCAGAGCACCGTCAATTTCAAACGGGAGCGCCAGGCCGCCGCCAGCCGGGTGAGGGCGTCGAGGCCGGAGGCCGCCAGCAGAACGGGAAACTCGTCGGGCAGCCCGGAGACCGTCGAGGCATCGTCAACGAGCGCGGCCGCCGCCCCGCGGGCCCCCGCCTCCGCCGCGAAGAGGTTGCCGTCGAAATTGTCGCCGCGGAGCGCCACATACAGGTCGCCGGGCACGATCGTCCGCGTGTCTTTGGAAATCCGCGAAACCTTTTTGTGGCCGTCGCCGCGGAGGATTTTCGCCCCGGACATCTCCGCGATTTCTTTGAGTGAAAGCGGGTCCATGGTCTAGGTCTCCGCCTTCTTGTTGGCCATCGCCGACCCGGCGACGGCGACATCGTCGAACGCGATCCGGCGGTCCGCGAACTCCTGGTAGGTCTCATGGCCTTTGCCGGCGACCAGCACGATGTCGCCGGGGGCCGCGAGGTCGATCGCGTGACGGATCGCGCGCTCGCGGTCGGTGATCTTTTCGAAATTTGTCCCGCGCATCCCGGCTTCGACATCGGCGATGATCGCCTCCGGATCCTCGCGGCGCGGGTTGTCCGAGGTGATGACCGTCCAGTCGGAATGCTCCTCCGCGGCGGCGGCCATGAGCGGGCGTTTCGCGCGGTCGCGGTCGCCGCCGCAGCCGAAGACGGTGATCAGCCGGGCCGGCTTCAATTCCTTCAGCGTGCGGAGAACATTTTTCAGGGCGTCGTCGGTGTGGGCGTAATCCACGAAGACCTGGAAGTTGCGTTTGCCGGCGACCCGCTCGACGCGTCCGGGCACCTGCGGGGCCGAGGCGAGCGCGGCGATGGCACCGCGCAATTCCACGCCGCACGACGCGGCGGCCGCGAGAGCGGCGAGCGCGTTGTAGATGTTGAAAAGCCCGATCAGCGGCATGCGCACCAGAAAACTTTTCCGCTTGGCATCGAGATGGAACACGGATCCGTTCCCGTCAAACCGGATCGCGCTCGCGCGGAAGTCGGCCCCCACGCCGCGCCCGAACGTGACGGTTTTGAGCTTTTTCCCGAACCTCTCGATGAGCAGGTGTCCGTGCCGGTCGTCGGCGTTGATGATCGCGCGGCCCTTCTTGTGCGTCTGGGCGGCGAGGCTCTCGAAGAGGAGCGCCTTCGCCTCGAAATACGCTTCCATCGTGCGGTGGTAGTCGAGGTGGTCCTGCGTCAGGTTCGTGAACACCGCCGCATCGAACTCGATACCCCTCGCCCGCTTCTGGACGAGCGCGTGGCTCGACACCTCCATCGCGACCGCCTTCGATCCGCCCTCGCGCATGCGGGCAAGCATTTCTTGGAGATCGACGGATTCCGGCGTGGTCCTTGGCGCGGGGATTTCCTCGGTCCCCACGACGTATTTCACCGTGCCGATGAGCCCGCTGCGGAGCGAGGAGGAATCCATGAGATGCTTCAGGAGGAACGCGGTCGTCGTCTTGCCGTTCGTCCCCGTCACGCCCGCGCATTTCAGCGACCGGTCGGGATGCCCGAAAAACGCGGCCGCGATATCGGCCATGGCGGCCCGCGCATCCGGCACTTCGACGACCGGGCACCCGCAATCCCCGATCCGGGATTCCGCCACGACCGCCGCCGCGCCTTTGCCGGCCGCCTGCTGCGCGAACTCCGCGCCGTTTGTCTTCGCGCCGGGCAACGCGAAAAAGAGGCTGCCGGAGACGGTCCGGCGGGAGTCATACGAAAGAGAAGAAATCTCCGGGTCGGCGAGGACGGCGGGAATGCCGGCGGATTGGAGAAGCGGGTTGAGCCTCATGGGGTCAGTTCGTCCTTTCCCCTTTCGCGCAGGGCGAGCGGGCCCGCCGGCTCGGCGCGGAGGCTCGGCACGAGGTCGAGGTAGCGCGCCGCGCGTTCGCCGATCCGCGAAAAAACCGGCGCGGCGACCAGGCCGCCGTAGTTTAAATTCGAAGCCACCTTGGCGTCGTCGAGCATGACCAGGCAGACGAAGCGGGGGTTTTCCTGCGGCAGGTAGCCGACAAACGAGACCACGTATTTGCCCGGCGCATAACCGCCATTGGGGCTCACTTTTTGCGCGGTGCCCGTCTTCCCCGCGACGGTGAACCCGGCGATTTTCGCCAGTTGAGCCGTGCCCCCCTCGCCCACCACCCCGGTGAGCGCTTCGCTGACAAAACGGGCGACTTTTTGAGGGACGACCTCCCGCACGACCCGGGGCGGCTTGTTCGAGACCACGCTCCCGTCGGAGTCCTCGACCGAGCGGATGATCTGCGGGGCGACGAGCTTTCCGCCGTTGGCGATGACCGACATGCCCATCGTCATCTGGAGCGGGGTGACGGCGATCGACTGGCCCATCGGCATGCGCGTGATCGTCAGCTTGTCCCAGCGGTGAGGGGGACGCAAAAGCCCGGGCACCTCGCCGGGAAGCTCGATGCCGGTGCGGTCCCCGAACCCGAACCGTTTCACATACTCGTAGAACTTGGTTTCGCCCATCAGCAGCCCCATTTTCGCCGAGCCGATGTTCGACGAATGGACCAGGATGTCGTGGACGCTCAAAGCGCCGTAGCCTTTGTGGTCGCGGAGGATTTTTCCGCCGTAGGCAAACGCCCCGCTCTCGCAGTAGATCGACGTCTTCTCGTTGACCTTGCCTTCGTTGAGGGCGCCGGACGCGACCACGATCTTGAAAACGGAGCCGGGCTCGACCACGTCGATAATCGCGCGGTTTTTCTTCTGCTCGTCCTTCCCGTCGCCGGGATGGTTCGGGTCGAAGCACGGGCGGTTTGTCATGGCGAGGATTTCGCCGGTCGTGGGGTCCGCGAGGATACCGACCGCCATTTCCGGTTTGAGGTCCTTGAAAGCGGAATCCAGCTCCTCCTCGAGGATCGCCTGCAAGCCCATGTCGATCGTCAGGCGCACGTTGAGCCCGTGGACCGCCGGCTCCTCCTGCCCGCGGTAGAGCATGATCTCGCGCCCGGTCCTGTCGTGCTCGATGAAGCGGTATCCGTCCCGGCCCTGAAGGGATTTTTCCATCGACATCTCGATGCCTTGGATCCCGGTCCCGTCATGGTCCAGAAAGCCGAGGACGTGGCCGAGCATCTGGCCGTTCGGGTAGATGCGGACGGCATCCGGCTCGAAATAGATGCCGCGCAGGTTGGCGTCCCGCATGGCTTTGCCGAGCGCGGTGGCTTTCTCCTCGGCGAGCCCGCGGCGAAGGACGATGTATTTTCTCTCGCTGCTGAGTTTGGCGCGGAGTTCCTTCTCGTCCATTTCCAGGAACGGGGCCGCGACCCTGGCCAGCGGGGCGGGATCTTTGATGTGCGAGCCATCGGCGACCACGGTGCTGACCGGCAGGTTCGAGGCGAGCAGCTCGCCGTTCCTGTCGAAGATCAGCCCCCGTCTCGCGTGGAGCACGATCCGCATCGTGTGCTTTTCCGCCGCCATCTGCGAATACGCCTCGTGCTTCGCGACCTGGAGCTCGACCAGCCGGACCGAGTAGGCGGTAAAAACCAACGCGACGGCAGCACAGGCAAGACCGGTGCGTGTGCGTGCCGTCCACCTCATTGGCGGATACCTTCGTTGAACGCCGTGCGGAGAACCCCGTCAGCCTGGGCCTGTGCCGGAGCCGTCAGGCGGGCGATCACGTTGTCCTGGATCGGCTTCATGGAAATAAACCCCTCCGCGATCCGCTGCTGGAGCGCGCCGCGCGAGGAGAGTTTGGTGACGCGGGCCAGCAGGGTCTCGTTCTGGGACCGCACGCTGGCGATCCTCCGCTCGACCTGGCGGGTTTCCTCCGCGAGCGCGAACTGCTGGTTTTTGATGTAAACGAAGAACAGCCCGCTGGCGCCGATGAAGGCGGCGACAAGCAGCCATCGGACGAGCGACGACAGTTGGACCGGGTTGACTTGCTTTCTGCGGTTGGTGTTCATGGCGTGGTCTCCTGCAGTTTTTCCGCGACGCGGAGTTTGGCGCTCCGGGCGCGGGGGTTATTGGCGATTTCCTCGAAGCCCGCATCCATGGGATGGGGGGTCAGAAGCCGGAAAATCCGTTGGGGGTTGCGGCGCGGCTCCGGCCATTCCGGGCGGTCGATCCATTCCTGGCTGCGCTCGCGGAAGAAGTGCTTGACGATCCGGTCCTCGAGCGAGTGGAAGGTGATCACCGCAAACCGCCCGCCCGGAGCCAGGCTGTCGGGAATGGTTTCCAGCGCTTCCTTCAAGGCCCCCAGCTCGTCGTTGACCGCGATCCGCAGCGCTTGGAAGACTTTCGTCGCGGGGTGCCTGGCGCTCGTCCGGGGAGCCACCGAGGACACCGCGGCCGCGAGGTCGAACGTCGTAGCGAACGGGTGCTGCACGCGCAGGGCGCCGATCCGTGCCGCGATCTGCATCGCGCGGGGTTCTTCGCCGTATTCCCGGAAAATCTTCGCCAGTTCCGCGACCGGCATGGTGTTGACCAGATCCGCCGCGCTCGGGGCGGACGAGCGGTCCATCCGCATGTCCAGCGGCCCGTCTTTCATCAGGGCGAACCCGCGCTCCGCCGTGTCGATCTGGTGCGACGAGACCCCGATGTCCAACAGCGCTCCCGCAAGGCCGCGAATCTCCCCGAGGTCGTCCAGCACGCTTTCCGCATACCGAAAATTCGTCTCGACGAGCCGGAGCCGGGAGCCGAACCGCGCCAGCCGCCCCCGCGCCTCCGCCACGGCATCCGGGTCCTGGTCGAGCCCGATCACCTCCGCGCCGCATTCCAAAAGCCGCTCGCTGTGCCCGCCGCCGCCGACGGTTCCGTCCAAAAACAGCATGCCGGGCGCGGGGCGCAGCAGGGCCGCCACCTCGTCCACCATCACCGGCACATGGTAGGGCGCGTTCTCGTCAGTTCTTTCCAAGGGTGTTTCCAGCAGGTCTTCGCAGTCCAAGAAGTTCATAGGCATTCCGGGGTCGGATTTTGATGGTGGCGTGGCCGTTCGATTTTCCGTCGCCAGTTTTTCCGGCATGGAAACCGAAGAAGAACGACCGGCCTCCTTTTGCCATCAGGTTGGTCTCCTCATCGTGTGGGGATTTTCATTTTAGAGTCCGCTCTCCTCGGCTGCGGCTTGCAGGGCCGACCGGTTGGCGGGTTCGTTGGCCTGGTAGTTTTGCACCGACCAGATCTCGATCCGGCGGGGAGAGCCGATGAAGACAACTTCCCCTCCGAGCTGCGCCCATTCGCAGTGGGACTCGGGAAGAAGAATCCGCCCCTGCTTGTCGGTGCTCACGGCGTGCGCCGAAGCATAGAATGCCCGGATCGCCGCGCGCTTCTCCCGGGGAGTCAACTTGTCGGAGGCCTGAAATTTCTGCTCCCATTCCCCCAGCGCCTCCTCCCGCATGACCATCAAAAAACGCTCCGTCGGATGGGGGACGACATGGAACTCTTCCCCCTCGCCAGATACCCACCCAGCCGGAATCGCCACGCGCTTCTTCGCGTCCAGTGAACGCGAGAACGTGCCTGAACAAGTCGTCGCCTTTGTTGATTCCTGACCCATCATCTAGTAGGTTTAAATTGGTCTATCCCACCACATAACCCCATCATTCACCATTTTTCCCCACCTCAGTCAACAGAAATTTCACGGATTTTCCGCATCGTTGAGATGTTTGGCTTATGTCAGTGATCGGCAGTGGCGGCGGAATCCTGCGGGAGACATGCCGGCATGCTTGCGGAATAGGCGGCTGAAGTAGGCAGGGTCTTCGTAGCCGACCCGTTCGGCGATTTCGGCGATGGTGCATTCGGGCGAATGAAGGAGCCGCCGGGCTTCTTCGATGCGGACCTGGATAAGATAGTCTATCGGGCTGTGCCCGGTGTAATCGCGAAAGAGGGCGGCCAGATGATTCGGGCTGAGGAATACCTGCCGCCCCAACGTCTCCAAGGTAATCCGCTCCCGGTAGTGTTGGCGCATGAAGGCGATGAGCTTAAGAATCCGCCCCCCGTTGGGGTCCACTGCCGCGGTCTTCCTGCGCATCGGAAAGACTTCGTGGAAAAATTCGAACATCAAGGAAAGTTCCTTGAGCGCGTGGCCGGAGGGTTTTTGTTTGTTGAGAACGCACAGTTTGCGTGCGATCCGGACCAGCGCCGACCAACTGCGGGTATTCGGTTCAAGGATTGCAGGCAACCCGAATGCTTCGAGAAATCGGCGTCCGCCCGGAAAGAGCGCCTGAAAATGAATGACCGTGAGCTGGACGAATTCACGGGAGATGCGCTTCAAGTTCCACTCGATCCCCGGGGGGCAGAAGACAACCTGTCGCGGCCGTGCCCGGCAAACCCGGCCGCCGATCGTGTATTCGAGTTGGCCGGCGTGGATGAGATGAAGTTGTTCATCCGGCATCACGCGGGGGACAGGCTGCCATTCAGGCCCGCAGCGGTAGAATAGGGCGCTGCCCAATTCGATCTGCAGTTGATCCAGCAGGTTTTCCCAGGATGGAATGGAGATCATAACTTGAATAATATCATCCACAGATAATCCAAGAGTTTCGTGGTTTCGTCCATTCCATTTTTTCATGAACCGGAGCAGGGTGCCGGTGTTCGCAGTCAAACCAACGAAATGATGAAAGGAACATTGTGAAAGGATCCATCGAGCGGGTAAGCGCTGTTTTGAGAGGAGAGATGCCGGATCGGGCACCCCTTTTTGATCTGCTGCGCAACGATGCCGTTCTGGAACATTTTTCCGGCCGGCATCTGACGTTTGAGAACGCGCGGGAAGCGGTCTATTCCGCGTATGCCCCGGCAATCGACGCGACCCGGCCCAATGTGGGGATGCCGTCGCGCGAGGAGACGAAAATTCTCGAGGACGGCAGGGAGCAGCGACGGTACCGTTGGACCACCTGGACCCCGCATGTCGAATACCGGGATTCGGAAAGCTATGAGGCGGCCAAACGCGCGCAGATCCAGGCATCGGATCCAACCGCGTGGGACGCCGACCGGCAGGCGGGACTGGAGAAATACCTTGGTTGGATCGACGAGGAAAAGGAAAGGCTGGGCGAGACTTTCTTTGTGCCTTGTATTAGCGGCCCCGGACTGATGGGAATTTACTGCGAGGTGGGTCTTGAGGCATTCAGCTATTATCTCGCCGACTGCCCGGACGTGATCGTGGAGATGCTGGAGCATAACACGCTGGAATCTGTGACCCAGGCGGAGCACTATCCGGACGGGCATGGTCTCCTTGTCGGGTTCCTGGGTGAAGACATTGCCTTCAACTCTGGCACCCTTGTCAGTCCGGCCTGGCTCAGGGAACACTACTTTCCCCGTCTTGCCAGGGCGATCTCCGCCTGGCATGCCAAGGGGATCAAGGTGCTGTTTCATTCGGACGGAAATCTGAATGCCATTCTCGATGACCTCGTCGAGGCGGGAATCGACGGCCTGAATCCGATCGAGGTGCTAGCCGGTATGGACATCGCTGAAATTCACCGGCGTCATCCGCGCCTCTTCATGGCAGGCGGCATTGACGTTTCGCAACTGCTTCCCTTCGGCTCCCCGGCGGCAGTCAAAGATGCCGTCAAGCGGGCCCTCGATGCGGCGGAAGGCCGGATCATGATCGGCAGCACCACGGAACTGAACAACGACGTGCCTCTTGAGAATTTCCTCGCGCTCCGTGAGGCTGTTTTCGAAAACGTGTACTAAAACCGTTTTGGGGATTACTTGGCCTCTCTCAATTGCCGGAGCAACCCCTTGGCGCCGGGGTGGCCGGGGGCGACGGCGAGCGCGCGGCGGGCGGAGTCGGCGGCTTTCGCGGGGTCGTTCATCCGCAACTGGACCGTGGCTAGCGCGAAGGCCGGGTCCGGGCTGTGCGGCAGCAGGGATTCCGCTTTTTCCAGCGCCTTGGCGGATGCGGGCAGATCGCCGTAAGCCGCTTCGGCGAGGCCGAGGTTATACCAGGCGCGGCCGAAATCCGGGGCAAGCGAGACGGTGGTTCGCAGCAGTTCGAGGGAACGCTGGGAGTTGCCGAGTTCGGCTTCGAGGAGGGCCAGCGAGAAGGAGGCGTCCGCATTTTTGGGATCGGCCGCGAGCGATTTTTCGAAAAACGCCTTCGCCTGCGGGAGGCGGTCGGTTTGAACCATGAGCTGGGCGGCCTGCTGGAACATGGCCGAGGAGGGATCGCGGGCGACCGCGAGGGCGGTCCATTTGTCGGCATCCGGCAGGCGCTTCTCCGTGGCGGCAAGGCGGGCGAGTTGAAACGCGCCTCCGGCTTCGTCGCCGCCGTTGGCCAGCCAGGTGTCTATCTCATTTCTCGGGCCGGCGGGGACCGGCTGGCGGCTCATGAGAAGGTGCCATGCGGCGCTGAGACGGACATTCCGAAACGGGTCGGCGGCAGCCTTCTGCAGAACATCCGGCCTGGCCTGCGCGAGGCTGCGAACCGCTGCATCCCTGGCGAGCGGGCTTTCGTCGGAGGCTGCGGCGGCCAAGAAATTCTGGACAGCCGGATCCTGCTCGCGCCCTTCGAGCATCAGCAGCAGCGAGGCCCGCCAGGCGGGGTTCGGCTCGGATTTGAAAAAATCCATGATCGGGCCCGAGACGGTCGGATCGCCGGACCGGGCGCGGCCGATAAGCCGGGCGCGGACGCGCGAAGGGCGCTGCATTTGATACCATTCCTGCATCCAGGTGATCGCCCAGCCGGTCGATTTATCGGCGTGGCAGCGGTTGCAGGAATTCGGGATGCCGAGTTCTTTGGTGAGTTGCGGGTCCGGGATTGTGAACCCGTGGTCGCGCCTCGGGTCGCGGGCCATGTAGGTCGTCTGCGGCATGTGGCACTCGACGCAGCGGTTGCCGGCGCTGTCGAATTTGTGGTGGCTGTGCGCGACAGGATCTGGGATTTTGATCGCCCCGCGCTGGCCGGGCGGCGCGTGGCACGACAGGCAGAGCGCGTTGTTCCAGACCGGAAGCTTGAGCTTTCCCGAATGGGGGTTGTGGCAATCGAGGCAGGTGATTCCCGCGCGGCCCATCTTGCTCGTGAGGAACGACCCGTATTCAAAATCTTCGTCCCGGACCTGGCCGTCCGGATAATAGAGGTCGCTCAGGTCGGGCAGCGCCACGCGGAAGTGGTCGTTGAAGTTTTCGCCCGCATCAAATTTTCCGGTCAGTTCCTCGCGGCGCGCGTGGCAGGCCGCGCAGCTCTCCATCGCATGCTGCGCCGAGAGCCGCACCGGCACCTTCGGCTTTGCGGCGTGGCCGTCGAGCGTCCCGTGGCATTGCTCGCAAGAGACGCCCATCGCCGTCCATGTCGAGGCGTAAGAATCGGTCGCGGCGTCATAGTTTTTTTCGAACCCGGTCGTGTGGCAATACGCGCAGCGCGAATTCCAGTTCATGCCCGCGTTTTTCCAGAACCCCCATTCGTGCGGCCCGCGCGGCTCGCCTTTGTAAATATCGAACCAGTCTCTCTTTTTCGGGTCATAAGCCGGGTTGATCACCTGGAGGCGTCCGCCCGGAAATGGAGTCAGATATTGGATCAGCGGATCGACCCCGATGGCGGCAACGGCACGGTGGAACGACGGGATTCCCTCCGGCCCGGTCTGCCGCACAGTGAGGCGGTTCCACTTTTCCGAGACCTCGGTCGTGAGCAATCCCTCACGGTATGTGCGGGTGGGATTGAATGCCGGGCCGTCCTGAAGCGGGTTCACCAGCCGGTTCGCGCAAGCGTGCTGCGAGGCCGCCCACTCGTCGAACTCCGGAAGATGGCAGCGCTTGCATTCGAGGGCACCGGCGGGCGGGAAGCCGGAGCGCGCGGCCAGTTCGCGCGGCAGGACACTCGAAACCGGCACCGCCCTCTCCCACTCCGGCGTGCGCAGAACCCACCAGGCCAGCCCTCCGACAACCAGCGCGACGCCTCCGAGGATCACGAGCAGGAAACGCAAAGCGGATGGCATCGCCGCACTCTCTCCTAATTTCCCATCAAACAAAACTGCAAATTGAGGCCTCGCGGGCTTAGCCCGGATCCAGCGAGCGAAGCGGTTCTTGAAACCCAGGACCAAAGTGAGACACACTGCCTGCCATGACGAGAATCCAAGCGGCCAGCGGGTGCAGCGCAGTCGAACTTTGCGAATATATCGCCAAATGCCTGGCCGGTGTGACGGTCGCGTATCTTTTGCTAATCGCGTTTCCCCATCAAAAAAGCCAATGCCTTTGGCTATTGATATCCATGCTGCTCTCGATCACGCACGATAACGACAGCAAGGTCGCCCGTCACCGGATGCGGGCGAATATTATCGGGCCCCTGGTTGGCTTGATCATGTTTTTGCTGATCCCCCCTCCGAGCCTCCCGGCCGTTTTTATCGGCGTGGTGCTGACGGTCTTGATCTGTTTCAAACTGAATTTGATGCAGCCTTGCCGGACGGCTCTCGTCGGGCTGATTATCGTGATGGCTTACGAAAAAACTGAAAACGACTGGATGGGCGCGATCTACCGGATGTCGAGCGTCGTTGCAGGCTGCCTGATCGCTCTCCTCCTCAATTACCTCTTCCGGCACATTTCCTCGCCGGTCCTGCAATGGGCCAACAACCGAAATCGCTCGCGCGAGAAGAATGATTCCTCCTCTTGAGTGCAATGGGAGGTGGCCGCGGTCTGTGACCGCCGGTCGCTTGGCAAGCAAGCGGGGATCGGCGCTCAGAGAGCACCGCTACAACGCCACCGTGAGAGATGCAAACTTGGGCAAGAAACGGCAGAATTCCGCGCCCGAGCAGCTCGCCTGCGCCAAGGATTTTTACAAAACTTTTACCGGCAATTTACAGTGCGCTGACGCAACCCCGGGCTGGAGGGATAGAATCACGGGCGTCATGAAACCATCTATCACATCCCAATCCACCCGGACGGCGTTCGTTTTGGCCGCGGCACTCATCGCCGCTGCGACAACTCTCGTCGCTCAAACACCCTCCCCCAAAAAACCGGAGGCACCGCCTCAGGGCGATCCCTTCATAAACAAGGGGGCGGAGCGACCGGGCGCTGCCGAGCGAAGATCATTTTGCAACCTGGGCATGATCTTGGAAACCTATTCGCTGGACCAAGCCGACGCCGCCCGCTTGATCGGCGAAAACCAAGATGGGCAGGCGTTTTACAATCAGGTGCGGGAACTGGTGAAACAGGGCAAGGCGCGTTTTGAAAACGTGCTCGGCAACGTGACGCAATCCGGCAAGCGTTCCGCGCTGGAACAAATCGACGAGGTTCGTTACGCCGCCGGGTATAGGGCGGATTTGCCGACGGATAAAACCCCCGTTCCCACCGGGTTTCTCTCGCGCAATACCGGCGACACGTTTGAATGGGAGCCGCAGCTTGCCCCGGACAACCGCTCGTGCAACCTCGTGTTTATGATTCAAAAGATTCGCCTTCGCGGATTCGAAAATCTTTCTGACCCCAACCAGCCAAAAGCCCTCTTCGCGCAACCCCGGTTTGAAACGCAAAGAGTCACATCCAGCGAAACAGTCGGAGCGGGGGTCATGCAATTCCTAGGAACTTTTAGCGCCCCCCCGCAAGTTCAAGGCGCGGAACCGAAAACCGATGAGAAAGCTGCACCCCAAGTGAAATTGCTTTTTGGCCGCCTGGACGTTGCGGACATCGCGGTCCCCAACCCGCAGGCTTCCCAAGCGGGAGGAAACCTCGAGTTGCGGCTCAGTTTTTATTCCCTGGATCGGGAAAACGCGCGCGCCATTCTGGCTGACATCCCAAAGCCCGGCGCGGTTTACGCCGCGCTTCAACCGCTTCTGGAGCGCCACCAGGCGAAGTTGGAACGTCTGCTCGTTTTGAAAACTTCAAGCGGTTTACGATCTACGGCAGAGGAAATTGAAGAGTTGAGCCATTTGGGCAAGACCGCGTCGAAACCGGATGACAAGGGAGTTTCGCCGGATAACAAGAACGACAAGCCCGCTGGCAGCTACGCCGAGTTTTCAACGCGAACCGCCGGCTTGACGTTTGATGTCGAACCGGTTCTCGATCCCAATATTTCCGTGGTCGATATCAACCTGGCCCCGCAAATCGTGAGGGTGATTGGCGACTTGAAAGGACAGCCCGTCTTTGAAACGCGCAAAATCAGCACATGCCTTTCCACCCCTCTTGGCGAGCAAGCCTTCATCGGGACATTTAGCCCGCCAGCGGATACCGGCGCGAACATGGAAAAAGGCACCGGCCAAGTTTGGCTGGGGTTTGTCCGGGTCAACGTCGTTCGGCCGTATTGAAAATGCGCCCGTTTTCCCCATATTGGACCCTGCTCCTTTTGCTCGCCGCAGCCGCCGCGATTTTCGCGGGCGGCTGGCGGCTGGCGAAGCGCACCGAGCGGGTGCGCCTGGCGGGAGAACGTGCGCCGGTTCAAGATTTCGCGGCGGGAATGCAGCGGGAACTCGGGCGCCTTGAACGGCTTTACGAGCGCGATCTCCGTCAACTGGCAAGGAACACGCAGTTTTTGGGCGAGGAACGCATGGAGGTCAAACGGCAGTGCGACGGAGTTGTCGGGGTCAGCCAATGGTCGCTGGTTCACCGGTATCCAAGCGGCGGGAAGGACACCCATTTGCCGGTCGCTGCCGTTCCGTCGCGCGGCCTGCCGGAACCGGTCTTTCGCATCAACAGCGATGGGTTGCCGCGCGAGCATGTGCTTCTCTCGGACGACGATATTTTTCGGTCTGGAGGAGAGAATTTCGGGTGGATTGACGAGCCGGGCAAGCCGTTGCTCTTTTGGCAGCGGATAAACGACGAATCGGCGGTTGTTTTGCTCATCGACCCGGCAGCGCTCCGGGCAGCTCTCGTTCCGTGGCTTTCCGGGTGGGCGGGTGTTGCATTTGAGCCTGTGCGCGCGGCAAAAAACCCGGTGGTGGCCACAAGTCCAGACGGGCGTCCCATCGCGACAACGGGCCCGGCTGCCGATGGCGGCCCAAATTTTTTGCTGCCCGTTCATTCGCGGTTCGGGGATTGGCAAGTCGCCATGTGGGATCGCGTTGAAACACAAACTTTTTACGACGCCCGGACGCAGGCCGCAACGATCGCCTTGACGGTTCTGGTGGCGCTGGTTGGCGTCACCGTATTCATCCAGCAACGCCGCACGCTGGCCGTCGCGGCGCAGCGCGTCAGTTTCGTCAATCGCGTGTCCCACGAGTTGCGCGCGCCGTTGACCAACATTCTGCTCAATCTCGATCTCGCCGCCGATGCGCTGGAGGAAGAACCCGCCGCGCGCGAACCATCGCGACGGCTTGCCATGGTGCGGGAAGAGGCGCAGCGGCTCGGACGCCTGATCGAAAACGTGCTCGCCTTCACGCGCCATGAGCGCGGCCATGCGAGCCCGCGCGCGCGCGCATGCGAGCCAGCCAGCGTCGTCCAAGCCGTTGTGGACCAATTCGCGCCTTCCTTCGCGCGGCGCGATCTTTCCGTTCGCGTTACCGGCAACGCGGTCTCACCCTGTCTGATGGACGCCGATGCTTTCGCCCAGATTCTATCGAACCTGCTGTCAAACGCGGAAAAATACGTGCCGGGCGGCGCGGTGGATATCGAGCTGAAGCTCGCCGATGACACGCTCAAAATGACGGTATCGGATCACGGTCCCGGCATCCCCGCCGAGGCCGCCGAGCGTATCTTCCGACCGTTTGAGCGCCTGGAAAACCGCGTTGACGAGGGGTCGAGCGGAACCGGTCTCGGGCTCGCCATCGCGCGCGATCTCGCCAGGAATTGCGGCGGCTCGCTGCGGTTGGTTCCGAGCCTCCGCGGAGCCAGTTTTGAACTTCTCATTCCCGCGCCGCCCGCGCCAGCCCCGTTCGCCGTTTCCGCATGAAAATCCTGATAGCCGACGACGACCCGATCACGCTCGATTCCCTTGAGGCATGCCTGAAGGCCGAAGGGTTCGAGGTGCATGCAGCCCGCGACGGACAACAGGCGCTGGATCTCTGGAAAAAAATGCGGCCGGACCTTTTGTGCCTCGACATCATGATGCCGAAGATCGGCGGATTCGACGTTTGCCGGCAAGTCCGGGCGACCGACCCCGATGTCCCACTGCTTTTTGTTTCCGCGAAAAACGAGGAGATCGACGTGGTTCTCGGTCTGCAAATCGGAGCCGACGATTTTATTCGCAAGCCGTTCGGGAAGCATGAATTCATCGCCCGCATCCGGGGAATGCTGCGGCGCGCCCAGAAACCGGGAGCGCCTGGGCGAAGTTTCGTCATGGGCGATTTGGTCGTATATCCGCTCGAATTGCGGGCCGAGCGCAACGGGGCCGAAATCGAGCTGTCGCCGAGGGAGGTTTCCATCCTCGAACATTTGCACGAAAACGCCGGGCGGGTCGTCACGCGGGATTCCTTGTTGAACCATTGTTGGGGGATCGACTACTTCCCCGAATCCCGCACCCTTGACCAGCATATCGCGAAGTTGCGGAAACGGGTCGAGTTGGACCCCGCGCGCCCCGAGCTGATCGAAACCGTGCGAGGAGTCGGCTATCGTTGCCCGCGGAATGGGGGGAAACGGTCGGAATAGAGATGGTCACTGCCGATCTTCCACGCAGGCGAGGTGGAGCTTCAGGATGCGCTTGATCTCGTCGGTGGCTTCCGTTTTCACGAACATCGCGGTGTGCGGGTAAGGCACGGTCTTTTCGGAGCGGGCCCCGTCGAGATGGGAGCTCCAATACGGGACGACCGTGTCGCCGGTCTTGTCGAGCGGAGCCCTCGGGCTTCCGGCGACGCCGATGATCGAGTGGAACGGGGGCTTGATCGGCAGGGTGTTCATCGCCACGAGCAGCGGGTTTTTCGGGCTCAGCCCGCTGATGCCGTTCGGGATAAAATTCGCCTTTTTTCCGGCTGTGGCGGCCGCGATCTGGATCGCTCCTTTGCCGATCTCGTTGACCATTTGACCGGGGATCCGGATGAGCGATGCGCCGAAATTTCCGATCGGGTTGATGGCGAGCGGCGCGCCGCGGTGCGGGGCGGCAACGAAGATCACACGGTCGATGCGCGGGTTGGCCTGGTAAACCAGGCCGCGCTTGATCAGCGAGCTGTCGGGCATGGCCATGATCTCCGGGGCCTTGTTTTTGAAGATAGCTTTGACGAGGGCGTCGCCTGGGGAAATCACCTGGAGGTGGGTGATGACCCCGCCGAGGCTGTGGTTGACGATGACCATGTGGCGGGACTTGGGATAGGCCTTGTAAACACCCGCTAGCGCCTCGCGGAGTTGGAGTGCCGAATAGCCGATCGGGTTGCCGGTCGGATAGGCGAAGGTCCAGAACTGGTATTCCCCGCGAAGCACGGGATCGGCTTCGATGTCCGCCATCACGGGCAGCCACATCGAGGGATCGGACATCAGCCCGTGAATGAAGACCAGCGGGATTTTCTTCGCGTCGTAGGGCTGCGCGAGGAACAGGCCTTCCATTTTGAAAAACTGCTGCGGGCGAAGCATTCCCAGGATGCCCATCTTCGGCGGGATGGGATAATAGCCGAACGGCACGGAGAGGTCGGCAGCCAGCGGACGGTTGGCTCCCGCGATGCGGGCGGTGTCCATTTTTGAAGAATCATACAGCGCGAGCGTCGCCCGGACCGGGCCGCCGGACTGCGCGGGAGGCAAGGTATTGAGCACGGCGGTGACCGGGGCGGAAACGCCAGCTCGCGACAGAAAAAGAGCGCGGGAATTCGCGGGACGATGCACGCCGACCAGCACGCCGCCATAACCCCTGGGCGGCTTCCTGGATACGAGCCTCCTGTTCTTGATCTCGCCGGTGGGAATCAGCTTGGAGAAAAACGCGGGGTTCCAGCATCCGGCAGCCCGACCGGCATCCAGCTCCACGCGATAGGTTCCCGCCGGGGTTTGCAGCGTTGCGGGAAGAGAGACGTTCCGGGACAGGACGGCGACTTCGGTGCAGGCGGCATTATAGATCCCGCGATCCCCATCTCCCCCACCCCTGGCGACATCTTTCGCCGCGAGGTCGGCCGCCGCGACGGCGAAGCCCATCCGCGCATCGAACGTGCTGGCCAGGCTCCGGCTCCGGGCGAGAAGCCCGGCGGCGCGGGAATCGCGCGTTTGCGCGGGCGCCGCCGCCTCGCGTGAAGCGCAGCCGCCGAGCAGGATGACCGCAAGCAGAACTGGCACCCAGCAGAAAATACGGCGTCTCGCGAGGAAAATTCCGGGGAGCACACGCGTCCCGCGTGTCGTGCCTGGCGTCCCGCCTGGCACATGTTTGAGAAGGATGGAGGTTTTAAACGATCCGGTCGGCGAGACGCCGACCGCCACACGCGGGACGCGCATGCTCCCCAGAAGCCGTGCGTTCATGCCCGGCGCGAGCGGAGCAACTTGAGCGTAGTTTTTCATTCCGCAGGATGATCGGTTCAGAACTTGACCCCGATAGACGAGAACAATCCGAACGAGTTCATCTGGTAGAGGAAGTTGTTCTTGTTGTAATCGACATACATGTAGCGGTATCCGAGCTCGGCGAAGATGTTGCGGGTGAAGTTGAAGCCGACCGTGGCCTGGGTGTTCCAGGTGATCTGGGAGCCGGCCCCGAATCCCCCGACATCGCCCTGCGCGGCGAGGAAGAGCCAGCGGGTGATGTTGATCTGGCCCCTCAGGCCGACGATGGGGTCCACCCACCATTGGCTGCCGGCACCATGGGTCGGCAGCGACTGCTCAAGCGCGTTCGAAATGCCCTTGGCCAGCTTGTTTTTTGCGGCATCCGCCCGAGCTTGAATATCACCGGTAAGAGTTCCTTTGGCGGCGGCCAGGCGGGCGGCAGTCTCGGCGCGAATGTATGCGCGGATGTCGCCTTTTGCGGAGGCCAGCACGTCACGAAGCTTGCCCCGATCAATGGCCTGAACGATTTTTCCGTCCTGCGGACGGACGCGCTCGATCCCGCGATCACGCCTCGGGGACGGTCCTTCCAACCGCTCGAGCAAGCCGATATTTTTCGGGGAGGCTTTCGATTTTGAGCTCTTGGAGAGCAGTGTTGATGCGACTTCGTCCTCCACCGCGCCGGCCACTGCGGCTTCTGTTTGTGGCAGGAACGAGCCGATCAAGCTTTGGATTTCCGTGGAAATGTCCGAGGCGACTCTGTTGGAAATCTGCTGGCCGAGCGCGTCGATGCCGCTGCTGTCCTGTGTCAGATCCATCTGAACCCCGAGGTAGTTGTAGCGCGCACCGGCATAGACGTCCAAAAATCCGCGCCGGTCGTCGATGATCCGGTAGGCGAGCGAGAGCGACGCGAGCCCCTGCTGCATCTGGAGGCTTCCGGATTTATACAGGACGCTGCCGAGATCGCCCGATCCAGAGAGCGCGGCGTAGTAACCGTCGGCGAGAATCCCCCAGCGGCCCTTGCGGATTTCCGCCTTGGAAAAGATCGCCCAGTCGAGGTGCCGGATCACGTTGATCGCATCCACGTTCACATTCATCGCGGGCAGCCCACCGACGCCTGTCTTGCCCTCGATCCCCATCGCCCAGACATAGGGCTCGATGACGAAGCTCCAGCCGTTGGGGTCCTTGCCCGGGACAAGCTCGAACGGGGCGGTCGGACGGAGAATCGAATCGTGCGCAAACCCCTCGATGGGATCCAAGAACGAATGCGTCGCCGGTGCCTCCCCCGGGGGATTGACTTCGGGCCTGGTTGGCGTTCCCGCGTGGAGCGTGGCCGCCAGCGCGAGAGCGGCGAGGATTGTTGAGAGGCGGATTGGTTTCATGGTGTGTTATTTTCCGAGGTGATCGAGTGCGGTTTGCATGGAACTGCTGGAGATATGTATGAGCCCGTCGAACGGTTGGTCGAGTTCAAGAATCAGAAAAATCGCGCTCGACACCGACAACGCGGCCACCAGGAGCGCGACGCGCGCGGTGCCGTTCGGTGGCGCAAAAAGGCCAAAACTGAAAAAAAGGATGGCGAGCCAGCAAACCACGACGGCAAGGAGCGGCCAGGAAATCGAGCTGCCCGACTGCTCGAACATCAGCCAGCGCATCTGGCCGAGATCGACCCCGACGCCAAGGGCCTCGGATTTGAGCAGCCGCTGGGAGTCGTCCCGTGGCAGAAGCGACTGCATGGCGTCATAAAGGGCTTCGCCGGAAGAGCGGGTCGGATCGAGCTGCGAGGGTTCGGACTTTTTGTCCGGCCAGAGGCGGGCGATCAACTTTTGGACCGACTGGTGGAGCAGGTCGCGCGATGGTTTGGACTCGGGGCCGTAATGGGCCAGGATGCGGTCGAGCACCACGAACTTGGCCGACATGGCAGTCACGCTGGTTTTTTCGGCGTCGTAGTTGCCCTTGGCCGAGGCGACGAGCAGCCCGAGCACGAGCGCCGTCATCGTTGCGACGAGCCCCATCGCCAGTTTCACGGTATCCTTCGTGTCCGCGCTCAGGTGGTGGTCCGGCATCGCCAGGCGCAGCCGCGTGGCAAGGAACCCGGCACCGCACACACAACCGAAGACAATCAAAGATAGAAGGGACGCGCTCATTCAATGTTGGTCTAGCGGGCCGATTTGTGCCCGTGTTTTGTTATCTCCTGCGCAGCCCGAGGGGGAGGCAAAGCCGGGGCGGCCTTCGCGGATCAAGCGCGAAAAATCCGGCGAGTCGCCCGCCGCCTTTGCGGCAGCGTCGATCAAGGCCCGCTTCTTGAGTTCCGCGAACGGCAGCCCGCCTGTCTCGATCGTGCCGCGCTCATACATCATCTCGTCGCCTTTGCCGTTGAGGAGGATGCGCCCCGGAGAAAAAATCACCGCCGCCAGCACGAGGGCCACAAACGTCCACGCGGCGGCGTTCTTCCAAACCGGAAAGTCGCAATGCAGAGCGCCAAACGCCCACGCGACACAGCCCAGCGCAACCAGCCACACAAGGGCCCAGCACGCACCGCGCACGATGCGGAAGACCATGTCTGGGCGGCGGGAAACGTTATCCATCACAAAGCAGAGAAGACAAAGAGGGCCTACGGGGTGTAGTTGCAGGTCGTTCCGAAGTCGCAGCCGCGTAGATGTTCTCAATTTCTTCCGGCATTTTTTTACAGAAGCTCACGAAGGACACGAAGTGGTGGCGCAGGGGTGGGTGCATGAGTCTGTCTTCCCTTTGTGATCTTCGCGGCCTTCTGTGGAATATTTTTCCCCGACTACCAGCGGCGATAGACCCCGGCGCGGCAGGCGTTGCCGTAGGGGGTGCTCACGTAGGCCGCGTGGAAACCGCCCCCATAAACCCCGGCGCAGCTCGTTCCGCCATAATGGTAACAGGCCGAACCACCGCCGGACCCCGACCAGCTTCCCGATCCGGAGTGATAGCCTCCGTAGTAATTGCCGGAGCCCGAGTGGCTGCCGGAGTAGGTGTTGCCGGAAGCGCTGGTCTAAGACCCGGAGCCCGAGTGGCTGTAGCTTCCGCCGCCCCAACTGCTGGATCCCGAGTGGCTCCAACTTCCGCCGCCCGAGAAGCTCCCGGAGCCGGAATGGCAGCATCCGTAGGCCCAAGACTTGGCGGGAACGATGGCGATGACGGCGAGTGCAGCACAAAGAGAAAGAATGGTTTTCATATCAATAGGTTGTTTGGTGAATTTTCGAATGCGAGGTCTTACGGCACGCGTTTGAGTTTGATTTTTTCGGTGTCGGGAAGCGGTTTGCCGTCGAGCGTGCGGCCGGTCGATTGCCAGGAGATCGAGCCATCGTCGCCATGCGAAATGATGTTTGTCGCGACGAGTTTTTTGCCGTCGGCAAGGGTCGATTTCGTTTGGACAGACACCTTGTCGTTGTCGGCAGACCAGACGCCCTCGCCGAACCCGCCGTCGGATTCGAAGTTCCACGAACGGATTTGCGATGTCGAAGGATCCCAGGCGATGTATTGCGTGCCGGTCGTCAGGATTTCATCGTGCAGAGTGACGGCGTGTTTCGAGATGATGAAATTTCCACCCGGCGCCCATTCGAAGGACGAGTGGCCGATTTCCTTGCCGTCCGAGTCATCCGCCCACTCGCCGATGGCCCAGCTCAGCCCCTCCAGATTTTGGCCGTTGCGGGGCGGGACGAATTCCGTCTCGCGGACGCTCGCGAGGAGCCACTTCCCCTCTTCCTTGACGAACACGTTGGTGAAGTGCCCGCGCTCCGGCGGGGTGCCATCCGCGAAGAGGATCGCCGTCGAGCCGTCTTCGATGGCCGTCCCTGGGGCGGGGAAGTTGAGCGAGTCGCTGTCGATCCGCAACTTCATCCCCTTGTTCGCCGCGAAGAACGGCTTGAACACGGCCTCGATGGCGTCGCGGCCCTTGAAGACCTTGCCGCTCTGGTCCACGTAATCACCCGCAGGCGTCCAGAAGGCGGCGACTGCTTTCGCGTCGCCCTTCTCGAATGCCTTCGCATACGCTTCGCCGACGGCGGCAATCTGAGCAAGGTCCGCCGGGTCGCCGGCGGGCGCGGCCGTTGCCGACGGCACGCGACCGGCGGCAAGAAGCCCGATTGTCAGGAGTGAGTAGATCGTTCTTTTCATGGTATAGTTTGGCTTGCGTTGGTTGCTGGGTTCGCGGGCCGTCAGTCCATGCCTTGGCGACGGCTCGGGGGGGGGCAAAGAGGCTTTCATGAATGGCTTGTTTTGGATAATTTTGTAACTGGTTGTCAAGGCTGGAAGCATTTTCCCTGATCCGCGCGTAACGCCCACGATGGGAGGGCGAACCTCCGTGTCGGGAGGGTGAGGCTCCGTCCGAACCCATATATTACGGCTCAGACGGAGCTTCGCCCTCCCAGGACGGAGCCTCGCCCTCCCTCCCGTTATCGACAGGTCGGCGATCCCGTTCCCCTCTCATTTCTTTCCTTACGCGCGGATTTGGGCATTTTCCCATCACGCAAGAAGGCGAGCCTCGCAGCGCGGTCCTTGTTCCTCCCATCTTTTGATATTCCGGGCTCGGTTTGCCTGGCTGCCTTCAATCGAAGGCAAACCCATGTGTTGGCATGGTGATCAAAAAGTTCCGGTAACTGCTCAGGAGGCATCCTGAAGCAGGAAGCCCCCTGAGAGACGTGGGCGGCACTTGCTTGTCGTCGCAGGTTGTCTGAACACTACGAAGTGATGGTGCATGGAGCGAAGGGAGAGCCGGAAAACGCGAGGGTGAGGGCGTCCATGGCGCTCACGGCATTCTTGCGGGCGGTGGAGATGTAGCTGCGGATGCGGCAGAAGGCTTTTGCTCCGTCCTCGCTGCGGAACGTGCCGGAGATCTTCTGTTGCACTTTCATCATGCGGATATCGCGTTCGGCCCGGTTGTTGTCGAAGGGGACATTGAAGTCATACATGAAGGCGAGAGCTTCCCTCCGGTGAGCTTGCATTTCCTTTGTGATCTTCGTGGCCTTCTGTGGAAATTCTTGCAGCATTATTTTGGAAAGAGGAGCTGGCATTGCAGGCGGATCGACCAGTCGGCACCGTATTGTGGGGTTGCGATGTTGTAGAAAGCTTGCGCGGAGAGGTTGATCGGAAGCTTGCCGGCATGGATGATTTTTCCGAAGCCGCCGCCGATGGGCACGGTCCAGACATCGCGCGAGGAGGAGGCAGCCCAGTTCGCTGTGATGATCGGCGAGGTCGTGAGATACCATCCGCCGGGGAAGTTGTAGTTGAAGAACGGCTGGAGGGTCATCAGGTTCACTGTCTTGTCGCTCCAACCACCAACGGACCAGACGTTGCTCACGAGCGCTCCGGCAACGATGCTTTTGCCCATGTAGAGACCGACAAGCGACGGGCCGATCCCCCACTGGCCGCTGCCGAGTTCCGAGCTGCTGGCCGTAGGCAGCAGAAAGACAGGCCCGACGCCCCAAATGAATTTGCCCGGCTTTCCGGGCGAGAGGAACGCGGTGAATGTCGTGTCGCCGATCCCGGCGACGTGGTTCGTGCCCGCCGTCGGCCAGCTATCCACCGGCAGGATCGTGCGCGTGATGATGTTCCAATCCTCGTTGATCGAAACCGGGATCACCGGCTGGATGTTCAGCGTGCTTTGGTAGGTCTTTGTCGGTCCGGCACCGAAGCCCATATTCCACTGAACCGGCAGACTAATGAGGTTGCCGACCGGGTTCTGCGCAATCTTCGCGAGTTCCTCGGCGTTGAGGCCTTCCTTGGCAGCGGCGGCATCAACCGGTGCCGAGAGGGTTTTTGTTGTCCCGGCCTGAGTGGCGGTGGTGAGGGCGGCGAGTGTGAGCGATAGGAGGGCAGTTAGTAGTTTTTTCACGGTTTGATGATGGGTTGTTATATTGTCTTTCGGAACGAAGAGTTGGCCAGCAGAAGGGTCAGAATCGCATGCACAATGACCGCCGGCCAGAGGAGAGGGCCGACAAAACCGCCCGAAAAGCCGAGCCAGGCGAGATAGAGCGTGACCCCCGCGCCGTAGGTCAGCATGCCGATTCGTGGTGTGCCCGGCCAGCAGGCGACTCCCAGTGCGATCAAAGCGATTCCGAGCACGCGCGCGACCGGGATGGCGACGCCCGTCACTTCCTCGCCGAGCAGCAAGCGGCCCACGAGCGACGGGACAATCAGCAACGCCACGCCGGTCGCGGCCTCGGCCACGGCAGTGAAAGGGAGTAACTTTTTCATTCGACGGTCTTGATGACACCCGAAACCCTTGCATACGAAACACGTCCAGTATTTTGCGACAAGAAAAACTGATTTTTATTCAAAAAATTACCGCATGTGTGTCGTGGGGAGCGATCCATGAGATTTCGTTCAGTTCATGCATCCCCGGAAAAGCCAGCCCGCCCACAGCAGCCCGCTGGCACCAATCCAGCTTCCCACTACGCGCAAGGCAGTCCGTGCCCAAATCGGCTTTGCCGCCACCGCCGCTGCGGATACTAGCGCCACCAAAACGAACAATGTGACCGCGACGCCGAGCAGTTGAATCGCGCATTGCAAGAATCCGTCCGGTTGCATCGCACGCCCGTTGAAAAAACCATGAGCCCCTCCGAGCAGTGCCGTCAAACCGGCCACCACCGCCGCCGGCAATGCCATGTCGGTTGCGACCAGTATCCCCAGAATCAAGAAGGAAAGCGCGCCGACATATCCCTCTGGCAGCAACGTCGAGCCCGTCGTCGCAAATCCGGTCAATCCCCCCGCGAGCCATGCCACGGGCAGAATAAACAACGCCCGCCGCCCCGCTGCCGTTCCGCGCAATCCCGCGAGCAGCGCGAGCGCCAGCACCGCCAGGACGTCGCCCGGTGACAGGAAAAAATGTCCGATGCCGTCATACACGGGACCCAATCCGGTTGTCACGAGATGCGCCTCGACCCGCGTCGGAAACACCAGGGCTGTCAGGCACGCCGCCGCAAGTATTGACCGTCTGCAGTTGCGTTCAAACATTTTGCCAGACGTGTGACGGCGCGTGCGCTGACATTTTCGTCTTCTCCGGCGTGGACTCGTTCGACTCCGGCTGCACCGCCGCCCATAAAAAATAAGCGCCACCGACCATGATGGCCGCACCCGCGACGCGAATCACCACGCTGCCCGCCGCCCAGCGATGGATCATTCCCAAGGAAATACCGCACAGGTGCAGTGTTCCCGTCGCGATCACGAAGCCGATGCTGTAAAGTAGCCCGCTTTCGCCCGGCGGCAATTCCACTCCATGCGCATGCCCGTGGTAAAAACCAAACACACCGACCAGAATCGCCGGCCAAATCAGATTTTTCGGCTGCACCTGAAAACACACCATCATCCCCAGAAACAGCGCCGAAAGCGCAATGCCGACTTCCTGACCGGGCAACGGCACATTGATCAGTCCAAGAAATCCGCCGACGGACATCACCATCGGAAACACCACTGGCAGCAGCCACATCGCCCGCCCGCCGAGTTGCGCACCCCACAGGCCCACTGCGACCATTGCGCAGATGTGATCGACACCCGCCCACGGATGATGAAAACCGCTCTCGAATCCGCCGGCCTCTCCAGGCAGGATATGTGCCGAAGCCGTCAACGGCCACATGACCAGCAGTAATACCCAAAGTTTGTTCATCTGGTTTTTCATCGGAAGATCATCACCGCTCGTTGAATTGTCCAAAATGCGCCGAGGCTGCCGACCATGTAACCGGGCATGGCTTGCGCCCATCGCGGCCAGCGAATCTGCAGTGTGCGGAAACTTTTTTCAAGACCGAGGATGAGAAACACAAAGCACATCTGCCCGACCTCGACACCGACATTGAAGAACAACAGTGCGACCGGAATTTCCGCGCCCGGCATGCCGGCGGTGGACAAGCCGCTCGCAAAGCCAAACCCGTGCAGCAGGCCGAACAGAAAGGCAATGACCCATGGATACCGGATCGTGAGGCTCGTCTCCCCTCGCCACATGCGGACAATCTCCGGTCCAAGAAACAGAATCGACAGCGCCACCGCGGCATTCAGTGGCGGCAGGGGCACGCTGGCGTAACCGAGCGTCGCGATGCCAAGTGTGATGCTGTGCGCCACGGTGAAAGCGGTGATGGTTTTCAGCAACATCCACCGGTCACGCACGATCAGCATCAGGCCCAGCACAAAAAGCAGGTGATCCACTCCAAACAGAATGTGCCGCACCCCTTGCCACAGATACGTCTCCGCCACTTGAAGTTTCGACTGCGCGGCCGCGATCTCGACCCACGGTTGCGCAGGGCGGGCAATGGCCGTCCATTTCCTGCCGTCCAGCGTCTCGGCGCGAATCAACACATCGGTAATCGTCAGTTGCAGGCCGGGAAATTCGATGCGTGCCCCGGCCAGACCATTAGGCTCCGCGTTGATCAAGCGCCGTTCGACGAGCGAATCTGCCAACTCCATGACGATTGGCTCTTTCAGGTTCTTTACGGTGTCTGGAAGCCTCAGCACGATCGGCAGACGCATGCCCGAAAGGACCGGAGTGCGCCAGAGGACGCTGTAAGTGTTTGGCACCGTCTCCTTGATTTCGAGATAGGCGGGTCGGGCCTCGTGGGCTTGCGCTGCGGACAACGAAAACAGCAGCAAAAAAACGATTCCGCGAATTGTCTTGCGGGCGCTTTGTGAGCGATTCATTGGACCCCTCCTTCAGGCGAAGGGGTGGCGACGGCGGTGGTTTTTGGAGACGGGGCCGCGCTGGCATTCTCCGGCACTCTCGGCAGGAATACCGTGTATTTGGCCCGCATCTCCTTGTAGGCCTTGTCCCAAGCCAGCATCTTCTGCTCGTTGAGCCAGGCAGTTTTCACGTCCGGCTCGATTTCCTCGAACGCCGGCACGCGACCGGGAGTCGTGGTATCCACGAAGACCAGATGCCAGCCGTAACCGGATGGAATCGGCCCCTGCCAGGAACCTGCCTGCAGCTTTTCCACGGCCAGTGCGAACTCAGGTCCGAATTCTTTCCCCAGGTAATCCGTCGCGCGATCTCGGTAATACTCCTGAAACATGAACGGGTCTGCGGAGGATTCAGGGAGCTTCACTTCCTCCGGCTGGCCGGCCAGTTGTGTGAGCAATTTCGAGGCATCTTCCCGGGCGTGGTTGCCGCGCCGATCAGGAGAAAAGTAAACATGCCGGAAACTGACCCGTTTGGGCATGGCAAATTTCACAGAATTTTTCGCATACCACGCCTTCAGTTCATCCGTTGTTGGTTCGCGTGCGGCGGCCACGTTCTCGGACAGGAACTGCATTTTCTGGGCCATGCGGCGTTTGACGATCTCGTCATTTTTGTCGAGACCAAGTGCCAGTCCCTCGCGGTTGAGCACTTCGGACTGCACTTTCTGCTCCACGAGGAGGCGGAACTCGTCCGCCGTCGGCTCGCGCCGCCATTGAGACTGGAACAGCACGGCCAACTGGGAGAGTTCGTCCACCGACAGTTGGATCTCCTTCGACGATGGAGATGAGCTTTGAGCCGGTTGCAGGTAGTGGTAGGCGACGAAAAGTGCCGCTCCGATCAGCAGGAAATGAAGCAGAGGCTCATGCAGGAAGCGTTTCATGGTGAGATCAAAACGACACTGCGCAACTTCCGGCAAATGTCATGGCTGCGCCAACAGCGGATTCCGGGGCGTCGCGCTGCCGCCTGCGGAGGGCGCCTGCTGCGTCGAGGAGCCGGGCTCTCTGGCCTGGAGCCCCTTCAAAAGGTATGCCTGAATGGCCTGTCGCGACGGATACTGCTGCGGGACATTCGACCTCATCAACGCGAGGTAATCCGGCACCGCGTCCCAACACTGCCAGGCCGCCAAGTCGGGCGCGACGTCACCGGCCGTCTCCGGGTGCGTTTTCATAAACACCCGGTAGGCCTGGATCACCCGCTCGCGCGGGATGGTGCCGCCGGCATTGCCATGGACTGAAAGAGCGAGGAGCGCAGCCTTGATTTCAGGCGATGTGCGATTTGGGTCGGCGAGATACGCCGACTCGATCCATCCCACACGCGCCACACCGCTCAACTCCAAGTCCGCGGCCAGCATCGAGCTCAGGTTCGTTGTATTGCCCGCTTGCACGGCCAACTGGAGCTGCTCCTCAAGGCTGGCTGCGTCGTGGGCGTTGCCAGAGATTCCCAAGAGCAGCAGGCAAAGTGGGTGGCGCGCGACAAGCGCCGGGTCTGCAAGGCACTTGCGAAGTGCGGCGGCGTCGAGAAGTGGCTTCGCCGTCCGCAGCGCGGCATATGGCGCTGCGCCGAGTTCAGAAAAGGCGAGTTCGGCTGCCAAGGGGTCCGGGTCATTCAGATGCTGAACGACCAGCGCGACGCGGTCACACCAATCTTCCGCACTCATGGCCGCTGTCGGTTTTCCGGCAGCGAGCGCATGGAGCCAGTCTGCGCGGGCGGGGTCGATCGTGCCGAGAATGACCCACGACGGCAAAGGGTCGTCCCGAACGATCAGCAGCGGACGGGCTTTTGCCTGGGTCGCATCGCTGCGGGCGGGGCCGTTGCGAGGGTAGTCGGCCTCGACCATTCCGTCCGCCGGCCGCTCTCCCTTGATGACCTGAACCACGCGAAAGCGACGCGCTTGCGCGGCTGGAACCGCCAGCACTGCCTGCGGAGTGGTGACAAGCTGTTGTGCCTTGGACGGCTGACCCCAACCCATGCAAAGCGGACAGGCCCATGCTCCCGTGACTTGGGACAGCGTCGCTGCTGCCAGCAAGTGCCGTGTCAATATCCGCATCGTGGTGTCACTTCTCAGCGCCCGATCCAGGCCCCCTGCACTTTCAGTTTGAGCGTCTCCAAGTCCTGCTTCGCCTTCTCCACCTTATCCTCAGCCGTTGTTTCCAGTTTGGCCCCCACCTCCTGGGCCATCTTTACGAGCATGCGCCGCCGCAGTGCAACGCGCATTTCCTGGAACTTCGGTTGTTGCTCCGCATTGAGCAGCGGCTTGATTTTTTCATCGATCGAGACGCCGGCCTGCCGCAACTGCTCAAGCTTCTTCGCGCCACTGAGAGTGGTGTTGTCCTTGAGCGACTGCAGATTCTTGATCTCGCCTTCCAGAACGGGGATGATTGTGTCCTTCTGTTCCTGGGTCAGTGCCAATTCGGTCGAGAACTGGTTGGTGATTTCGGTAAGCGGGTTCACAGCAATTTGCGGAGCTGGGATGATCTCGTAGTTGGCATAGCCGAACTCGTTGCTCCGGGCAGCGTAAACGGTGTCACCCAGCTTGTGGAAAGTCCACGCGTAGGGGTCCTGCGAAACCCAGGTGATGAGCTTGTCGCCGTCAATCTTATAGCCGCTGGTCGTCGCCTGGTAACCATCGCGCACGACGTTTCCGAATCCGCTGGGCATGTCGGCATTCTCGCCCACGCGGAACACAACCATCTGACCCTCTTTCGTGAAGTTTTCACTGAACTGCTCTCCAGTGACATTGTTGCGCAGCCAGAACGCCTTGCCGACGATGAGATCCTTGAGCGCATCGTTGCTCAGAGCCTTGGCTCCTTTCTTGGTGAGGTCGGCGACTGTTGCCCCGTCGTTTTTCCGCGCTTCGGCGGATGGAGTATACCAGATCGGCGAACTCCAGGCACGTTCCTGCCCGGTGAGCGGGACCACATCCGGGGGCGGAATGCCGGCCTTGACGGCCTGAATAAGCGTCCAACGCGGCGTGGGAATTTCCAGGACACGGGCGTAGTAAAATGCGTGCAGGCCGGCGTCGAACTCCGGATCACTCCACACCGTTTTGAGTTCGGTCGCACCGACCGAATTTTCGTAGGTTGCTTTCTGCACATTCACCGTGCTCTGGATCGCGGGAACCCGGCCGGACCACTTGTCGGGGATGCGATCACCGGCCCAGGTCACGTCGAAAATCTTCTCGAAGCTCTGGCCGTCTTTCGTCCAGCCTTTGATGATCTGGATGCGATCGAGGTTGCCGGAAGTCGGGTCCTTGACAGCCCAGACCACAAATTTCGGTGCAGCGCCTTTCCCGCCGGATGGCATGACAGGCAGATCTCCGCCCATGGGCACGCCGCCCGCGTAGGATTGCTTCACCCAATCTGCTGTTTTCAGGATGGCGTTGTCGTAGCCCCAGCCGCCGAAGAAACGCACCTTGATCCGCGGACCAGTGACGCCGAAGGTCTCCTTGCGATACATTGCGTCCCAGATCGAGGCCCGCGTGTTCTCCTCGGCCCACACCCCAGTCAAACCGCCTGGATTTTCTAACCGCACATCCATCGTGCCGCCAATGAGGACTCCGGCAAAGCGCCGTTCGACGGTGCCGTCCGCGTCCGCGTGAAGGCCGAAGAAATTGTCCTGGCGGTATGGGCTGCCCGTGTTGTGAGAGTCGGAACCACCGGCCATGCCGAACTTGTAGGGGTTGTATCCCTTGGTGTCCTGAAGTGCGATCCCGTCCTTGAGCGCTTGACGGGCAAAGCTGCCTGTAATGCGGTCGATCCGGCCCACGTTTGCCGGGAGGCCGAGGATCGCCTCATACATTTCGTAACCGGCGAACTCGTCGGTCGGCGACAACAACGGATGCGTTTCCGACTGGCCTTTTCCTTGTTTGATTTCGATCAGGCGTTCGTTACGCATGCGCGACTCGGCCCAAGCCGCATCAATCGGACGGCCGGTGGAGTTATCAATATCAATCGGATACATCCAGCCGTCACTCACGTTGGCATTGTGGGAGATGGCGAGGAGATCGATGCCCGCCTTGCGCTGGGTGTCCATCCATTTCCACAGCTCCTCAGGGACATTCGAGTCGAGCGAGCTGAACGGCGAGGCCGGCACCTTGTCGCCCCGGAAGAAAACATTGCGGTGCAGGTTGCGGTTACCGGGCATCGACGTCCACTCGTAAGAGCGGAAGGCGGTGAATTTTCCGGGCTCATTGGCCTCATCGGCGATTTTGCAGTTCTCCGCCCACACGGTCTCAGTGATCTTCGGGTTCATGAGCGCCTTGACCGGTGCGCCGGAGTTGAGCTTGAGCAGATATGAGAAGACCCGGTTTTGCTCCTCCTTGCTGGTCGGGTCATTCATGATCAAGGGTTGCGCCGCTGGCAGTGTGCTCACGTAGGATCCGGGAGTGTTGGCCTGTTTGGTGACCCCGACATATTCCGAGTGGTCGGTCACGCCCATGAAATCGAGCGGCGTGTCGATTTTTATGTCATAGCCCAAGGGGTGCTTGATGGCCTCGCCCTTCGCATACTTGTAGGCATCGGCAGGCCCGGTAATCCGGTTGCCCATGACCCAGGCGTCCACCGACCAACTGGTGTGAATATGGGTTTCGCCAAAGAAGGCGTCGCGTTCGGGATTCGGCTCGGCGAAGGACGATGCCGCGCCGACGAGGCTGAGGGTTAGGATGGGGATCAGCTTTTTCATGGTAGTGTTTGGTTTGCAGTTCAGAAGTGCGGAGGGCGATTCGTGATGATCAGCAGCACGTTCGGGGCCTTCTTCGGCGCGAAGCGAGGCGGCCACACGGCGTGGCATCGGGCGAGCCGAGCGTGCCGGTCATTTGTTGCGCTCTGGCGAATGGCGTGCCGGTCATCAGGGCCGCGGCAAAAATTCCGGCCAGGAGACTGGGGCTGGTTGGTTTCATTGGTGTTCCTTCTACATGTTTGGTTTGTTCTGTCGATGATCTACTGGGTTTCCTGGTAAATTAGCGGGGCGTCAGCCCATTCCATTGGCGACGGCATCCGCCGCGGTTAAAGAAGTGGAGAGGATGGCTTTTTTCATGTGGTTTTCAAACGAGGAAAGACTGCCCGAGCAAAATACACAAATGCCTCCCGAATCGCTATCCGATTTGTGCATGTCGCGCAGAACGCGATTTTTATTCTTGGATTTTGTTGGATTCACTTGGATTCGGCTTGTGGGTTCGGAGCTTCGGAGGTGATCCCGAAAATCCGAGCGACGGTCGCCCCTGGCCAGACCCTCCGCGGTTGCGCCCGCAGGTGGCTTTCGATGGCTTCGCGTGCCCCGACAATTTTCCATGCGGCCGACGATGTCCGCAAGAGGTCGAGAAGCCGATCTGCCTTGTTTGCCAGGCTTTTCACACATCAGGGTTTTCCGGGTGGTTCACGGGAGCGCACGCATCTTGCGTGCAGAGCGCGGCATCCTGCCGCGCAAATCGAAAAGAAACTCAGTGGATTTGTCAATTTCCGCTTCTCCGTTTCGCCGGAGTTTGTATCTCGTCGCTTTCGGCTACCCGACACAAAAACCACTCGCGCTTTTGGACCGCATCATCAACGCCAGCAGCAACGAGAACGACATCGTGCTCGACGCGTTCTGCGGATGCGGCACCGCACTTGTCGCGGCACAGAAACTGAAACGCCAGTGGATCGGCATTGATATTTCCCCGACTTCCTGCCGTGTGATGGCCAAGCGCTTAAAAGACAAAAACGTCTGCGGGTTGCCCGAAAGCGAAGACCTCTGGGCCATCGGGCGGGGGTTTGTGGTGCGCGATCTGCCGTGCCTCAGTCCCAAACGTATCGCTCATCAAAAGCCAGCCCGTGCTTTTCCAGAAACGCGCGGAACTCATCCTGAAAAGAAACTCTGGCATGGTGTTCAGCCTGCTTTCCGATGTAGGTGCACACGCTCTCCAGATTCGAGGCGCTCACGGAAAAAGCTCCGTATCCCGCCTGCCATGCGAATTTTTTGATATGCGGGAAACGCTCTTGAATAAAAAGGTTGGACCCCCGCTTGAGTTCCTTCACCAGATCGGCTTGGGATACGCTGCGCCCCAACTGGATCAAAATGTGAACATGATCGGAAACACCGCCGACCAAAATGGGCGGGCAATTGAGGTTTTTGGCGATTCCCCCCAAAAAAGCGTGAACTTGCCCACGCACACCATCGTCAGACAAAAACGGAAACCGGTTTTTCGTGGAAAAGACGACGTGCAAAAAAACGCTGGACAACGATTGGGACATGGAAACGGGATACAACCCCGGCGGGGTTGAACGCTCCCCATACGATACCCAGGGTAGCTTCGCAACCCTGGGCTGTGGGATTCTATCCCCTCCGGGGAGTTCTCTTGAAGAATATTGCCTGCACCCTGACCGCGATGAGGCAATTCTGCGCGCTTGCCCTGATTCTGGCTCTGGAGTAGGTGTATTCCATGCCAACCGCGATTCTCAAAGCGCACTACAACGGCGAGCGCATCGTCCTCGATGAGCCGTTTGTGCTGCCTGACAACGTTCCGCTCATGGTGACGGTTTTTTCTCCTGACGCCGAACGTTCCGAGTGGGCTGCCCTTGGCGCTCAGGGTCTTGCCCGCGCATACGGCGACGACGAGCCTGACTACACGACGGCGGACCTCAAGCCGCAATGAACGCGGGCGATGTGGCGCTCACGCCACTGCCACAGTCCGATGGGCGCACCAAGCCACGTCCGGCGATTCTTCTGCGCCGGATGCCTCCATTTGGCGACTGGCTTGTTTGTGGGGTCAGCTCCCAGCTCCACCAGCAGGTTGCCGGTTTCGATGACATCATTCTCCCCTCGCATCCGGACTTTTTCCGCAGCGGCCTGAAAGCCGCCTCGCTCGTCCGTCTCGGCTTTCTGACAGTCCTGCCAGAAGACCATTTCCTTGGCGTTCTCGGTTCCATTTCGAGGGATCGGCACGCCGCGCTCCTCCAGAGGCTCTCGGTTTTTCTCACGACCGAAAATGCCTGAGCATCTACGGGGCATGGAGCGCTTCAGCGGTAAGGCTTGATTCCGCGGCCGATGCTGCGCCTTGGCGCAAAAGAATTCTTGGGTGTAGGACAGCGGTTGACCTTCCTTTGTGACCTTCGCGGCCTCCTGTGGAGTTTCTTGGATTATTATTACAGAAGCTCACGAAGGACACGAAGAGAGGCATTCAGGGCTGAGGCCTTAGTAAAGTGCTGGTGCTTGGGCTTGTTTTTCCTTTGTGACCTTCGCGGCCTTCTGTGCAATTTCTTGGATCATTTTCTACAGAAGCTCACGAAGGCCACGAAGCTGTCGCTCAGCGATGCGCACCGCTGGTTTCGACCTCGCCGAAACCTTCGTCGGTGATCGAGGGGCCGCGAGCGTCGGCCGACGCAGGGCTCTGGCTGTCTGCGGAGCCCATGAGCGGCTTGCCGTGCGCCAGGGCCGTTTTGCCGATCCAAAGCAGCGCCAGCGGTTTGGCGGCTTCCTTGCCCAGCGCCTCGACCCGCGCCTGCATGGCAGCCACCTTGTCTGGATGGGCGGTGGCGAGGTTGTTCTTTTCGTCGGGGTCGTCGGCGAGGTTGTAGAGGTCAACACTCGTGGGGATGAGCGTCCGCCAGATCAGCTTCCAATCGCCCTGGCGGATGGCGGCGCGGAATGGCTCGACATTGTAGATCACCTCCGAGCGCGGCGAGGGTTTGCCTTCGGCGATGGTGTCCCAGACATTCGCGCCATCGAGCGGCTTGCACTTGGTGGTGGACGCACCGGCGAGCGCGGCAAACGTGGGATAGATGTCCACGGCGTGGATGATGCCGTCAACGGTCTGGGGCTTGATGTGGCCGGGCCAATTGGCGAAAGCGGCGACGCGGCAGCCGCCTTCGAAAAGCGTGCCCTTGCCATCGCGGTAGGGGCCGTTGTCGCAAGGGATCCTGGTCTTGGACAAGTCGGCCATCTGGCCGGCAAACATCGCGCTCTTCGTGCCGCCGTTGTCGCTGTGAAAAACGATGAGGGTATTGTCGCGCAACCCCTTCTTGTCGAGCGCGGCGACCACGCGGCCGATCTCGTCGTCGAGGCATGCGACCATGCCCGCATAGGTGCGGCGCGTCGGGTCTTCGATGTTTTTGAAGCGGTCGATGTCATCCTGCGGCGCCTGGTAAGGGGTGTGCGGGGCGTTGAATGCGAGGTAGAGATAAAACGGTTTGTCCGGGTCCTGCCCGTTGATGTATTTCACGGCGTCGTTGCCGAGGAGCCGGGTCGCGTAGCCTTCTTCTTTGACCGGTTTGTTGTTGCGGAACCAGTCGAGCACGCCGGCGTCGGTGTGGGTGTAATAGTCCAGCTCGCCGATCATCGCGCCGTATTGGTAGTCGAACCCGCGTTGCTTGGGCCAATACTTCGTGTCCGCGTGGCCGAGGTGCCATTTGCCGATGATGGCCGTGGCGTAACCGGCGTCCTTGAGGCACTGCGGCATGAGGAACTCGGTCGTGTCGAGGCCGTAGCTGGCCGGGCCGGGGATGACGATCGTTTGCAGGCCGTAGCGGAAGGGATAACGGCCGGTCATCAGCGCGGCGCGAGTCGGCGTGCACATGGGCTGGACATAGAACTGCGTGAACTTCGCGCCCCCGTTCGCCAGCGCGTCGAGGTTCGGCGTCTTGATGTCGGTCGCGCCGTTGAAGCCCACGTCTTTCCAGCCGAGATCGTCGGCGACGATGTGGACGATGTTGGGTTTGCCCGCGGCGGCCTTCGCTTCGTTTAGGCTCTTGTCGGACGCGCGGGCAGCGGTCGCGCAGATGAGCGCCAGCACGCAAACGAGCGGGAAGGCGAAAAGGGATTGTTCGCTGGCAGTTCTCATGGCCGTGCGTTTTCCATGCTGCTTAACTCATTCCGGTTTCGTCCACTGGTGGAGCCGCGAGCCACGCCTTGCGGAGTGGCCCGCGCGATTCCCGATCAAAGCGATTTATTCGCTGAGCTTGTTGTTCCGTTGGGCCGCCTCGAGTTTTTCGATGTCGTCTTTCGAGAGCGGCGGGCGGTCGATTTTGATCGTGAGTTTGTCCAGTTTGGCGGTGAGCGGGAACGGCGGCAGGTAGTCGGCGTCGTTCACGCCTGTGAGAGTATCGGAGCCGATGTCGAAGCTCTCGTCCCATTGCAGGATCATGGGCAGGGTGTGCGGCATGGTGATGGTTTGGACATCCTTGCCGTCCACCTTGAGCGTGCCGGTGCCTGGGCGGCCGAGGCCGCTCATGTTGTTGAAGGCGAGCGTGCCCAGGCCGAGGCCGTCGTATTTGAAGTCGAACTCGACGGTGTGCTTGCCGGGGGCGAGCGCGTCCGGGCCTTCCCACTTGATGCGTTCCAGGTCCACAAGGTTCCACAGGAACACGGGCTTGCCTTTGAGCAGGTAGAAACCGTAGCCCGCGAAGCGTCCGCCAGAGGTCAAGATCATGCCTTCCGCGCCGCCTTCGGGGACTTCGAGGTCCGCCGTGATGGTGTAGGAGGCGTCGAGAAGGAACGGCGAGTCACCCTGCGGCAGGCCGACCATCGGGTGCTTGTAAACGAACTCCGTGCGGCCGGCCGTGATGTTCGGGCGCGGGGCGACGATGCGGGCGGCGACCGAGGCATCGAGCGGGAAGACCTGATATTTCTTGCCTTCGGCGACGAACATTTGCTTCATCTCCTTCACTTTGTCCGGATACTTGCTGGCGAGGTTCTGGGACTGGCTGAAGTCTTTGTCCAGGTTGTAGAGTTCGAGAACCTGGTTGTTGAGCGGGTCGGGATTGGCGGGGCCGAAGGCCTCCCACGGCGCGCGGTTCACCTCGGTGCTGAGCATCCATCCATCGTGATACAAGGCCCATTGGCCCATCATCTCGAAATACTGGGTCGTGTGCTTCGAGGGTGCCTTGGCGTTCTTTTCGTCAAACGTGTAGGCGAAACTCGTGCCTTCGATGGGGGCCTGCTTGACGCCATCTACGGTTTCTGGGGCGGGAATGCCGCAGACTTCGAGGAGGGTTGGCACAACATCAATGACGTGCATGAACTGCTCGCGGAGAGCGCCCTTGTCCTTGATATGGCCGGGCCAGGAGACGGCCATGCACTGGCGGATGCCGCCGAGCTTCGAGGCGTTCTGCTTGAACCATGTGAACGGGGTATCGAAGGCCCAGGCCCAGCCCGCCGACATGTGGTTGTAGGTCTGCTCCGTGCCCCAGACGTCATACCATTTCATCTGCTCCGCGACGGGCATCATGTTGATGCCGTTGAAGAATGCGGCCTCGTTGGGCGTTCCGAGCGGGCCGCCCTCCGCGCTGGTGCCGTTGTCGCCGGTGATATAGATGATGAGCGTGTCGTCGAGCTTGCCCATGTCCTCGATCGCCTGGACGACGCGGCCCATTTCGTAGTCGTTGTAGGCCTCGTAGGCGGCAAAGACCTCGACCTGTTTGATGAAGAGCTTCTTCTCCTCGGGCGTGCAGTCATCCCAGTGCTTGAGAATCTTTGTCGGCCAAGGTTCCAACTGGGTGTCCGCCGGGATGACGCCGAGTTTTTTCTGGTTCTCAAAAATGCGCTCGCGCAGTTTTTCGTAGCCGTCGTCGAACAGGTGCATGGCGTGGATCTTGTCCACCCATTCCTTGGTCGGGTGATGCGGCGCGTGTGTGGCGCCGGGCACGTAGTAGCAGAAGAACGGCTTGTCCGGCTGGATCTGGTTGACCCGGTTCAGATAATCGATGGCGTCGTCCGCCATGCCGGTGATGAGGTTCCAGCCCGGTTTGCCTTCGAAGGGGTAGATCTGGGTGGTGTTGCGGAACAGGTTCGGCTGCCACTGGTTCGCGTCGCCGCCGACGAACCCGTAGAAATACTCGAAGCCCTGCCCGATGGGCCAGTTGTTGAACGGTCCGACCTGGCTGGCCTGGAACGCGGGCACGTTGTGGTCCTTGCCGAACCAAGAGGTCGCGTAGCCGTTGTCAAGCAGGATGCGCCCGATGGTCGCCTTGTCCTCGTTGATGATGCTGTTGTAGCCGGGGAAGCCGGTGGACTGCTCCGAGATCACTCCGAAGCCGGCCGAGTGGTGGTTGCGCCCGGTGATCAGCGCGGCGCGCGTCGGCGAACAGAGCGCGGTCGAGTGGATGTTGTTGTAGCGTAGGCCCGAGCTCGCGATGCGGTCCATCGTCGGTGTCGGGATCACGCCGCCGAATGTGGCCGGAACGCCGAAGCCCGAGTCGTCGGTCATGATCAGCAGGATGTTGGGTGCTTTCTTCGGCGGAACAATTCGCGGTGCCCACCAGGCTTTGGACTGGAGGGCACCGTCCTTGATGACACCTCCGAATTTCGGGTCCGGCGCGGGAAGCTGCTTGCCGCTGATCGTCGTGGTCGCGCTCGGCGAACCGGGAATGCCGGTGGTTTCAATGGACGAGTCCGGAGCTTTGGCCGAACCCGCCTTATCCGCCGCGCTGGAAGTGACGCCGGTTGAGGCAAGCGCCCAGACGCAAAGCGGCAGGGCCGTTTTTTTCAGCAGGGATTTGCAGAGAGAGCCGGTGGCGGGATGACGGTTTCCGGCAGCCGAACGGAACCGGTTGAAATGAGGAGTTTTCATCGTGGCCGACGAATACCATTTTCGCGGCGGAGCGCAACCCGATTTGCCTGTTTCTGCGGTTTAGTCCGAAAACGGCGATTGAGAAATTCTTTCAGAATTCCTCTACAGGAAACGCCGTTTTCGGGTTTAGAGAGACTTGCGGTATTCAACGATGCCGGCACAAATCTGCTCGGCGAGTTTTTGGCGGTAGGGTGGGCGCTGGGCGAGCGCGGCATCGTGAGGGTTGGTCAAGAACCCGCATTCGACAAGCACGGCACGGTCTATCGTCTTGCGCAGGACATAAAATCTCGCGTTTTTAATGCCGCGATTCGTGCCGTCAGTCGTGGTCATCAGACGGCGCTGGATAAAGGCCGCCAGAGGGGCTTCTCCTGGCGAGGCATAATGCGTGCCGACCCCGCAGGCATCAGCTCTCGGGGAAGCGTCGAAATGAATGCTGACGAATATCGCTTCGGGATGGGCGTTGGCGATCGCCGCACGGGTACCGAGCGGAATAAACGTATCATCCCTCCGGGTCAGAATGGTTTTGAATCCCGCTCTTTGGAGTGCGTTGTTCAAGCGGAGAGCGACATCGAGTGCCACGCCCTTTTCCGGAATGAGGTTTTGCGGGATTCCGCCAAAGTCGTGACCGCCGTGCCCGGCATCGATCACCACGGTGGAAAATGCGGACTTGCGGACGGCCTTCGTCACCGCGGGGACGGCCTTTTTTGATTTGGGCTTGCGGGCGGGATGCTTCGTTTTTGCCTCCGCGGTAAAAACGGAAACCAGCAGAGCGAGAAAAATGGCAACAACTTTTTTCATGATTGTCCATCCTGCCCCATTGAAATCAGGGCAGGTTCGGGCGGGCGAAGACCCGCTTCGCGGGGATGCGGGCAGGCCACCCGAAGAGTTTTCGCAGAAGACCGATGAGAAATGTCATGGGCCGGATCCTGCCAGCCCGATGAAATTCAATCAAGTCCCACATCCCGGAACCGTCCCAAGTGACCGTTGAAAAGCCCTACTTGCGGGTTTTCGGAGGGGCCGGGCGGCCCGGGCTTTTGTCCGCCGGCCGTGTCTCGGCCTTTTCGGCTGACGGGGGCTTGGCCGGCCACAGCAGCCGCCACGGTTCCTTCTTCAGCACGCCGGTGAATTGCTCGGCGTTTTCGATCACCTGGGGAATCGGGGACTTGTTCAGCATCTCCGCAAACGTCTTCGTGTTTTTGATGGTGAGAGCCAGATCGGACTCCGGGCCGGTCAGGCGCTTCATGTTCTCGTTGACGGACTCGGTGATATCCGGCACCCGATCGCCGACAAATTCCGCGTGATCTTCCGCCTGCCCGGTCTTCACATCCCCATACACAAAGTCGATCACCTGTTGGCCCATCAGCCCCTGCTGGCTCAGGCGCGCTGTCACATTGCGGTAAATCGGGGCCGCCTTGTCCACCTGGACATCAATGGAGACCTCGTAGTTGTCATGACCTTTTGGCCGCTTTTCCGGAGGCACGGGCGATTCGAGGGCCGTCACCTTGCCGATTTCGCGGCCCGCCAGCATCACCGGCGCACCGGGCCGTATCCCGTTGGCGTTGTCGTAATAGATGCGGTAGGTGTTGAGCGGCTTGAGGACACCCGGCATGCCGACCACCACCAGGACGGCGATCAAAATACCGAGGGTCGCCAGCACCAGGATCCCCGTGGTCAGTTCGTTCTTGTGAATTTGCATAAGCTACTTTTTGTGTTTCCCGCAATTGGAATAGGACTGGAGAAAACTGCTGATGGCGGGATCGCCGGAATCGCGGAACTCGTCCGGCGTTCCCTCCAGGATGATTTTGCCCTCGTGGAGGAAAGCCATCCGTGTGGCCACGGCAAACGCGCTCTCCATCTCGTGGGTGACGACGATCGAGGCGACCTTCTGCTTTTCGCGCAAGTGGACGATGAGATCGTTGATCAGCTTGTTGTTGATCGGGTCGAGGCCCGCGGAGGGTTCGTCGAACAGCACCAGTTCCGGCTCCAATGCCAGCGCCCGCGCCAGGCCGGCACGCTTCTGCATCCCTCCGCTGAGCTCGGAGGGAAGCTTGTCCTTAGCGTCCTCCAGCCCGACGAGTTCCAGCTTTCGCGCAACGATGGAAGCGATTTCCGGCCCGGCTTTATCCGTGAGTTCCTGAAGCGGGAGGCTGATGTTGTCGGCCACGCTCATCGAGCTGATCAACGCGGCATTTTGATAGACCATGCCGAGGTGCGTCCTGGCATCATTCAACTTCGGCCGCGACAGCTTTGCCAGGTCCTCTTCCTTGAATTTCACCGACCCCGCATCCGGTTTCAGCAATCCCATCAGGATGCCGAGCAACGTGCTCTTGCCGGAACCGCTCAGCCCCATGACCACCAGGGTTTCCTCCGGCTGCATGGACAAATCGACGCCGCCCAGAATGGCTTTGCCCGAGAATTGCAGCCTCACTCCACGCATCTCAACGAGGTTCTTTTTTTTTGCGCTCACGGGAAAAAAGTGATGATGAAAATATTGCAGAGCGAGTCGCAGACAATCACGGTGCTGACAGCCGTCACCACGCTGGAAGTCGTTGCGGCGCCCACGCCGACGGCTCCGCCTTTCACGGAAAGCCCCTTGTAGCAGGAGATCGCCCCGATGAGCCCGCCAAATAAAAAGCTCTTCACGATCCCGGACACCACATCCTTCACAAAAAGGTTCGCCATCACCTGGTCGTAAAAAAAACCGTAACTGATATGCAGCATCAGGCCGGAAATGAAGGCCGCGCCGCAGATGCCGGAGAGGATGGACACCACGGCCAGGCAAGGGGTCAGGCAGAAGATCGCCAGAAACCGCGGCGTGACCAGATAGCGGCGCGCGCCGATGCCCATGCCTTCGATGGCATCGACTTCGCCCCCGGCCGTCATGGCTCCCAGCTCCGCAGTGTAGGCTGCGCCGACGCGCGAGGCCAACACGATCCCGGTAAACAGCGGGCCCATTTCCCGGATGAACGACACCGAGACGACCGCCGGGACCAGCGTCACCATCCCGAAAATCCGGAGCTGGTAGCCGGTCAGCAACGCCATGGTCAGCCCGACAAATACCGAAAGAAGAACGACCATCGGCACCGAGCCCATGCCGACGCGGTCGCACTGGTAAAAAAAGTGTTCCCGGCGAATCGGGGCCCGGTGCCGGGAAACCCGCTCGGCGATCTCCGAAACCGTATCTCTCGCCATCCCGGCCAAACTGCCCAGCTCTTGCAGCCCGGAGAGGGATAGTGCGCCGAGTTTTGAAATCACACCTCCTCCTCTTCATCGCCACCATTCAGGCTCATGGCGTCGGCTTCACGCGTGCCGATGGATTCCGGGGGAGCGTCGGTCGGTTTTTCAGGTTTCGAGTTTGTGCTGGCCAAGGCGAGGTCGCTCCGAAGCTGGGCGCGGGTTTTCGAATATATTGACGGCTTGCCCATACGGGACCAGTTAAGTCGCGAATCCCCGGTCCCGCCATAGGGTGATGACCCCACCGTGGCGGAAGCCGCTTGAGTTTCGCAATCGCGCAAGGTTACGGCTCTGACACGCTGCGACACCAAAGAAAACGACCTGATTTTCATCAGGTCGCTCTTGTTTTGGTTTGGCGATGACCTGTCTAATAAGACCGGACGTTTTGCGTTTCCACCGTGTAAGGTCGGTTTCTGACCGTGGTTTCTTCCGTCGTGGTGCTGGTCACTTGCGGGGTATGATCCCGTTGTGGGCGCACATTGACGCAACTGGACATGAGGAGTGGTCCTGTGAGAGCCACCAAACAAATGATGAGATATTTCATGGATTGAACTTTCTGTTTGTTACCTGGTTTCCGTCGTCGTTGTCGTGGTTTTCTGCTCTTCAACGGCACCGGGGACAACGACCGCTTTTCTCACGATGACCTTCGACGCCGTCATGGTGTCCCCGGATTTCGTGTAATAGACGGTGACGGGAAGACCGGACTTGATGGCTGTCATCGAAACCGGGTTGCCGGTTTCATCGACGTAGGTCGTTGTCTTGCTGTAACCATAACTTACGGGTCCCGTGCCGGTTTCTGTTTTGATCACGATGGCGTTCGGACTGAACTCACTGATGGTGCCCATGGATGTGATTGGACTGGTTGTGACGACAGCATCCTGAGCCAGAACGGTGTTTGCGGTGAGGAGCGTTCCTGTCAGCAGGAGGGCTCCAATGGAATTGCGGATTAGTTTTTTCATAGCCTGCACAGTATTTGAGGATCTCCGAAGGCGATATGGGGTGTAACCCGACTGTCGATGGAGGACTTGTCTCATTGCAACCCAAGGGAGTTGAGCAGGGTTCTGTCGAGGCATCCAGTGCAATCGCTTCAATGGGGTCTTTCCCTACTCAGCCAGGGTTCGGGAACTGCTCGACCGTCCTGGTGCCGGTGCTGCTCGTCAAGTGGCTAGGCTCGCTGGGCGATCTGCGGCGTCGGATCTGACGGAGTCCTGGATTTGGCGAGATCGAAAATCCGATACCCATGGCTTCGATCATGGGTGTGCCGCGGCTGCCGGGGTGGGCGGCAGAGGAGTCAAGCCGGACCGACCGGACAGGTTGCCGCTCATGACATAGACAATCATCGCGATAAACATCACCACGATGCCGACCCAGAAACGCCAGTCCGTATGCGCGCGTTCCCAATAAGGAACATGACCGGGAGGAGTGCTGTTGCCGTGCGAATCATGGCGATGGTGACGATGTCTGCTCATTTTTTCACGGTGTGTCTGACCATCGACGGGGCGAGCCGCAGGTGCCATGGGGTGAACACCCTATGGTGCCGAGGGCACCATGCACTATTCTGTCGCCATTGAATTCGGGCCGGACTGCTGACGACCAGCGGATCGGAGCGGGAATTCACAACAACTTGAAATATTATGAAACTTATCACTATGTTGGCCACAATTAATGCTGCGCTGTTCGGCTGCTGCCTGCAGGCCAGCGATCTGTCCCACGAATTGGACTACCGTGCGGAGGAAAAATTCACCGAGTTCAAAGGGGCGGAAGTCCGGAACCTCCAGAACGTAAAGTTCGGCAGGGTCAGCGATATCACGGCGGATTTGCAGAATGCACGCCTGGTGGAGGTGGTTGTCAGGTCCGGAGGCGGATTTCTGGGCATGGGCACCAAGTTCACATCCGTGGCCCCGCGGGCTCTCAAGCTGGATGCTCCCAACCGCGTCCTTCGTTTGGATGTGAGCAAGGCAAAGTTTGATGCCTCGCCCCGGTTCCGTAGCTCCGACATGAACGGCCCTTCGGCGCTCGACAGGCTGGAGGCACTCAACCGCTACTACGGCCTGAAGCCCTGGTTTTTCGAAGAAGGCCAGGCGACCCGGAAAAATGCGGAAATCCTCAAACTCGGACATGTTGAGAAGACAACCCACATCATCGGAATGCCGATCGCCAATACCAATGGGGAAATGATCGGAAAAGTTGGAGCAGTGACGATGGATCTTCCCAAGGGGCAAATCATTCATGTCGTCATGGTGACCAACGAAACGGAAAACCCGCGCAGCATCATCCAGGCAAGGGCGCTGCGGTTCAATCCTTCAAAAAATGCTCTGATTCTCGATAATTCCGACGTTGAACTCGCCGGCCAGCCGCATTTCAAGTGGCGGCATGGCAACCACACGGCCTTCCAGGAGGAGACGTATGTCAACCGGAAGGTGGAGGCAGACGATGGGCTCCATTCGAGACAGAACGCGAATGAAGGAATCGTCAGAGGATCCACCACGATGGAACAAGGGCAGAACTTCAGGGACGAGCAGAAAACCAGGCGCATCCTGCAGGCGATCCAGGCCGACCCCACCCTCTCCGCCAATGCAAAAAACGTGGAGGTCGTCACGCTCAATGCCCAGACCACGCTGCGCGGCCATGTGAACACCGCCGATGGAAAACGGAGAATCGGCGAAATTGCCGCCAAGGCCGGTCGCCCGGAAAACGTCAGCAACGAGCTCGAAGTCAGACCCCATTAAGCGGCACCTAGCCGGGGAATCATGTCACGGGCAGTTCTGAATGGCGCTAACTTAAGGCGGATTTGGGACGTGGGGTGGCCGTCCCGGCTGCCTGCTCGTAGGGAGAATAGCAGGCGAGACGCCTGCTCCACGACACTTAAGTTAGTGCCAATCCGGGCAGTCCTCCCAACATGAACGAACCGCAGAGCTTGAGGATTGCCGGACAAGCGACTTCGCCGGGGATGGTCATCGGACCGGCGTTCGTCTATCGAGATCATCCGGAGGATCTCTCGCCTCCGCGGGATATCAAGCGCCACCAGATCGAAGAGGAATTGAGAGATATCGAACGCGCCGTGAGGATCGTGCGCGGGGACTTGAAAATTTCCGCGCGGCGCATCGAAGCACAGACGGGCCCGAAGCTCGCCGCGATTTTTGAGGCGCATGAAGAGATGCTCCAGGATCCGTCGCTCCGGCGGGAAATCCGCGACGAGGTCGAGGGGACGTTGATCGACGCCTCCCAGGCGCTCGCGCGGGTATTCCTTCGATGGGAGGAAAAGTTCCGGGCGACAGGCGAAGAGATGCTCCAGGATCGCGCGGACGATCTCGTGGATCTTCAGGGCCGCCTGCTGCGGGAAATCGCCGGGGTCAAAACCACCGCGCTGGAAAAAATGCCATCCGGTCGCGTTCTCGTGGCTCGTAGGCTTTTCCCATCCGATACCGTCGCGCTGCCGAGACGCGGTGTGCTGGGCATTATTCTGGAGTTCGGCGGTCCGGGTTCGCATGCGGCGCTCTTGGCCCGCGCGCTCGGCATACCGACCGTGGCACTGATACCCGACGCGACGGAACGAATCGCCGATGGCCAAGAGGTGATCGTGGATGCTTTTGCCGGCGAGGTGATCCTCAACCCGGACGAGAACACACGGCGGGACTACGAGGAGAGCATCCGTAAGACGCAGGAGGAGGCGCTCCAATCCCGGCTGCTTTCGCTGGAGCCGGTCAAGACGACAGACGGGGCGGAGATCGCCGTGATGGCGAATGTGGGATGCGGCGAGGATGTGGCCGTTGCTGCCGAGAACGGGGCCGATGGGGTCGGCCTGTATCGCATCGAACAATTCTACCTCTCGAGGAAGACTCCTCCGTCGGTTTCCGAACTGCTCGCTGAGCTGAGGGCAGCTCTCGCGCCGCTCCACGGAAAACGGATCACGATCCGCTTGCTGGATTTAGGCGCGGACAAGCCCGTGCCTTATGTTCAGTTTCCGAGCGAGGACGATCCCTTTCTCGGGCGGCGCGGCGTGCGCCTCCTGCTAACCTATCCCGACCTGCTCGACACCCAGCTCAAAGCCTTGTTGGAATTGGCCGCGGAACAGGACATCCAGATTCTCGTCCCCATGGTCACGTTGGCCGAGGATATGGAGCGGGTGCGGCGGCGGTTCCAAGAAATTGCCGGAGCCGCCGGCATTGAGAAACTTCCGCCGCTCGGAGCAATGATCGAGACGCCGGCGGCGGCGCTCTGTGTGAAGGACATCATCCTGCATGCGGATTTCTTGAGTATCGGGACGAACGATCTCACCCAGTTCACGATGGCCGCTGGCCGGGAAAATCCTCTCGTGAATGAGTATTATCTGGAAAACCATCCCGCCGTCCTGCGTCTCGTGCGCATGGTCCTTGAAGAGGCGGGGCAGACGCCGGTCTCTGTCTGCGGCGAACTTGCCGCGAATCTTGGCAGCATACCTGTTCTCCTCAAGCTCGGCCTGCGCGGCCTAAGTGTGGCCCCACCGCTTGTGCCCTCGGTCAAGCAAGCCATCCGCCGGGTTTCGTCGGGCTGAAGAAGGTGTTCCCCTTGTGGACCTCCCGGATCGCCTGGCAGACACGGTCGGCGGAGGTGTGTTCGATCAGATAGCCCATCGCCGAATTTGCCGCCAACGGGGTCGAGGCGATCAAGGTGACCCACGGAACGGGCGAACTCGACATCTCGTCCGATCCGGTATACGGTTCACTCATGCCAGCAACACTTGATGCCCTGTCGCACGACGCTCTTGTTCTTCCGCCCGATCAACGGGTTTCCCTCGCTTACCGGCTCCTTGTCAGCGTTGAGTCTGATCCTGAACCTGGCGCAGACGCCGCTTGGGATGCCGAAATAGCGGCCCGGATCGCGCGTTTCGATGCCGGGGAATCCCAGACCGTGGCGGCCTCCGAGGCTTTTGCCCGCTTGCGTCAGATTGCACCCAGGCAATGAGCGGGGCCGTTTTGGAGTTTCTTCCAGAGGCTCTCGCCGACGCTGAGGAAGCCACCCGGTATTACGAGGAATGTCTGGAGGGTTTGGGCACTCGTTTCCGAACTGAAATCGAAAGCCTTTGCGCCGCCATCCTCCGGCAGCCCCTGCTTTGGAATGAACGTTCCGGCGGTCATCGTCGCGTCAACCTCCCGGGGTTTCCCTACTACATCGCCTATTTCATCCGTGGAAAACGCGTCGTCGTGGCAGCGGTCGGCCATGCAGCCCGCCATCCTGGTTACTGGAAGCAGCGCCAAGTCTGAGGTCAGAATAAATTCGGCTTATGAAAACGAGACGGGTTCCGGGAGTCAGGACATGGCTGATCGCATCCCTGCTGTATGCGCCGGCGCTTCTCGCCGATTGGTCCTTTGTCATGCTGGGCGACACCCGTGGGAGCGGTGGCACGACAGCGACGGGGGTCAGTTTGGATCTGCCAGCCATCGCCCAGAAAATCGCC
>Ga0073936_10000521_pt1 | contig 59091 bp, 53 predicted proteins | sample AliMusrvi5mmetaG_FD_87041 | JGI IMG/M metagenome (GOLD analysis project Ga0073936, IMG submission 87041) | Freshwater lake bacterial and archeal communities from Alinen Mustajarvi, Finland, to study Microbial Dark Matter (Phase II) - Alinen... | ecosystem: Environmental > Aquatic > Freshwater >...
AGATGGTGCTCTTTTTTTGGCTTGTTTGCTTTGATCAGAAAATGGCACGGCTTATACCTTGGCCAGCCTTTGGTAAATGGGTACCGATACCAGACTGAAAATGGCTTTTTTCAAGGCCAACTATTTATTATTATGATGTCTACAGAGAACGGGTCTATGTGCCGCCGACAGAGCCGGGCATTCGAGTTTTCCCACCCCATTTATATTCATTAATCACTAAAGAAGAGCCGCAACGTGTGGTGAGACGCACCTATTGTTAATCAACAGACGGTCCTGCCATCTCATAACTTTTGCAATACAGGAGAACACCATGAAACAAGTGAAGTCGCTCGTCCTCGCATTGGCCGTTCTGGCAGCACCCTGTGTGTTATTTTTGCCCAGCAGGAACAAATTACGGTTAACACGTCTACAACAGAATCAATGGGGACAATCCGCCAAATGAGGCCCGACACCATAGTGGTTCAGTCAGAAACCAACACCGCACCGATGAACTATAGCTACACAAGAAGCACGACGTATGTTGATGACACGGGTGCACCCGTGTCCATGGAGACTGTTAAATCTGGCCTGCCTGTAACAGTGTATTACACCCGCGAAGGCGATCGCATGATTGCCAACAAGGTGGTGGTTCGGAAATAGGCCAAATCCAATACAAAACATGACTTTAAATGCAACTCGGCCGGATATATCATTTTCCTGCCTTATAACAGCATCCCTCGCCCGCATAGGAAAATGACGTAAACTTTTTGCGGTCATGCCTGCGGAGGCATGCTTTCTCTATAATTTTTGTTGAGTATTATATAGTGCCACTATGAAAAAAGAGGCTATCGTTGCCACTGGTCTGACCAAATGGTTTGGTGAAGGCGAGGCTAAGAAGACGGCAGTGAATAATGTCACGCTCGTTGCTTACTTTGGCGAGATGCTCTTCATCGTCGGTCCCTCTGGCAGCGGCAAGACCACGATGCTCAGCATGATCTCTGGCATCTTGCGTCCCAACGCTGGCAGTGTCAAAATCAAAGGGGATGATATCTGGTCTCTGACTGATGATCAGCTGGCGGACTTCCGTTTGAACACCATCGGGTTCGTCTTTCAGGACTATCATCTATTCCCGCGGTTGACTACGGCTGAGAATGTCGCGATCCCGTTGATCTTGAAACAGCACAACTGGGACGAATCTATCTCCGAGGCAAGACAATACCTCGAAATAGTCGGCCTGAAAGACCGGGGTGAGATTCTACCCGTGAAGCTCTCGGGCGGCGAGCAGCAACGCGTGGCGATTGCGCGCGCGATCATCAGCCGGCCGGAGCTCCTGATCCTCGACGAGCCGACCGCTTCCCTGGATGGTGACACAGGGAGGATGATCATCGCCTTCGTCAAGGAGAAAATTCTTAATGAAAACCGCTGCATCCTGATTGTCACCCATGATGCACGTATTAACGAATATGCAGATCGGATACTCCATATGGAAGATGGGCATCTTTCCGCTAAAGACAAGGGAACCGAATGAATCCAGACGAGTTTAAACCTGAAGTCAATGCGACTGAGCCAACGCCTGAACCAGATGCAGATAAAAGGGAAGTTAAAGCTATTGAACCGCTACCTGAAATAAAAGGTGAGACTAAGTCTGAGCCCAAAGCTGTTGCGCCTAAGATGGCAGTTGGAAATAAAATAATTTTCGCCCTCGCCTTCATCGGCATCCTAGCCGGACTGTTTGCCGCATACTACTTTGGTGTGGTGCGGAAGCCGCAGCCCCCCGAGTTTAATCCAATCAGCAATCCATTTGAGTCGGCCATCTATGCCAATGGCATGATTGAAAGCGATCAACCGAGCGGCGCCAATATCAATATCTATCCTGAAGTTTCTGGTCCTATCACGCAGGTGATGGCGAGTGAGGGCCAACAGGTCACCGCCGGCTCGATGCTGTTCACCATCGACGATTCTGTACAAAGAGCAAACACGGAGCAGTTGAAATTGCAGGCCGAAGCGTCCCTCGCACTGCTAGAGGAACTTAAAGCGCTACCGAGAAAAGAAACATTAGTGATTGCGAGAGCGCAGGTGGAGTTGGCTGAATCCAACTTGAAAGTAGCCCGCGACCAGTACAGTAAGCGCCGCGCCTCCTACAACATCGACCCAAAATCGATTACCAAGGACGTGCTGGATACTGCGGCCGGCACCGTCAATCAGGCTGCGGCCGGGCTGGAAGTAGCCCAAAAGCAATTTGAACTTATCAAGGCTGGAGCCTGGAGTTATGATATTACCAACCAAGCTAAACAGCATGCTGCGCTAAAACAAGCATACACAGCAGCTAACGCGCTGCTACAAAAATACTCGGTCAAGGCACAGGTCGATGGAGTCGTTCTGGTCGTCAATGCAGCGGTTGGTAGCTACGTGTCCTCGCAAGGCGCTTATAACGCCTATACCCAGGGATTAACGCCGCTTGTGGTTATGGGATCGCCTCAAGTTCATCTAAACGTGCGCTGTTATGTTGATGAGATATTGGTTTCAAGGCTCCCCTCTCCGTTGCAAATTCAAGCACAGATGTCGATCACTGGAACTGACCTCAAGGTTCCTCTAGAGTTTGTCCGGGTACAGCCTTACATATCGCCCAAAATTGAGCTGTCAAATCAGAAGCAAGAACAAGTAGACCTACGTGTTCTTCCAGTTATTTTCCGATTCGAAAAAAAGGAGTTACCTGTCTATCCTGGCCAGCTGGTGAATGTCTTCATCGGGAAGAAATAATGTTCAGCCCGGCCAGTCAAAACATTATGAATGCGATTGATAAATTTCGGTCATCAGTTCTGCGAGTCGTGGCCTCAGCGATATTATTGCAATCACTTGCAGTAGCGATGGTTGATGGTAAGGGATGACACTATGAAATACAGCGGCATCCTGCGAATCGGCTTCAAGCTGCTGGTCAATGATAGAGGAAAGTTCTTCGCCCTGTTGATTGGGATCACCTTTGCCGTTTTCCTGATGATGGAAATGACAGCCATGTTTGCCGGTATCCTCAATCGCGCTTTTTCGCCGGTCACTAATATCGGTGCTGCAATGTGGATCATGGACCCTGCAGTCAATACGGCCACTAGCCCGATCCCCATGCCGAGTTACGTGTTGGATGCGGCGCGCAGTATGGACGGGGTCAGTTATGCGGTACCCCTTTTTATGGGCGGCGCGCTAGTCAAGCTCTCCAGCGGCACCTATCAAGGAGTCAATGTGGTCGGATTGGACGATAGCAGTCTCTTTGGTCGTCCCGAGCTTGAGCAGGGAAATATTCAGGACATCTATGCCGACAACACGTTCTTCGTCGTGGACGACGCTGAATTCTCTAAGTTGGAGAACCCGAAGATCGGCACCACCTTCGAACTCAACGATCATCGTGGCACGATTGTGGGTATCGTCCGGGTGGTCTCAAGCGGACTGAATGGAGTGCCGACACTCTATACTACCTACAACCGCGCGATTGAATACCTTCCTTCAACGCGTTTCACCATGTCCTATGTTCTGGTGCAACCAAAAAACGATGCGGCAGTGGCTGAAATCAAGCGGCAAGTCGCCAAACTCGGTTATGTAGCCTTTACTAAAGATGAATTTAACAACCGCATCACCCACTACTACACCTACCAGACCGGGATTGGCACGAATATCCTGTTGATGACCATCATCAGCTTTATCGTTGGACTGTCCATCTCCGGTCAGACCTTTTACACCTTCATCCTGGAAAACCTGGAAAAATTTGGCGCACTCAAGGCTATTGGGGCCAAAGGGCGCGAGCTGATCTACATGATACTTTTCATGGCGTTCTTCACCGCATTAATCGGTTATGGCCTAGGTATCGGCTTGGTGACGCTGATGATCACAATAGCCAAATCCCGATTGCCCAATTACGCAGCGACGATCACCTTCTGGAACTTGGGACTGGCCTTCGGAATGGTTCTGCTGATTGCTGGAATCTCGAGTTATATCGGGATACGTAAGGTTTTGAAAATCGAGCCTTTTGACATTTTCAGAGGTTAGCATTGAGCAATCCAATGAACAGCATAATCTTAGAGTTGAAAACGCTAACGAGAATATCCATCGTTTCAGTGGGGTGTCTAGTTGTGTTCGGTGGATGCAGCCTCGCGCCAAAATATACAAAACCGTCAGTCCAAACTCCTGCCGTATTCAAAGAATTAACGTCAGAACAATCCAAAATAACGGACGGCTGGAAAATTGCCGAACCAAAGGATGAAGTGATTCGCGGTCAGTGGTGGAAAGTATTCCATGAGCCCGAGTTGGACGTTTTTGAAAGTCAGGTGACGATTTCCAATCAAAGTGTTGCAGCCGCCCTCGCCAATTTCCTCGCCTCGCGGGCCGTGGTGAAACAAGCCCGATCGCACTATTTTCCTACTGTTACCGCTGGACCCTCGGTCACGAGCTCACGGCAGCCGTCCCTGTCAACTCCGACGACCTCCGTAACTAGCACCGAATATTCACTGCCATTTGATGCCTCTTGGGAGCCGGATTTCTGGGGTCGAATTCGCAACACGGTGAAGGCAAATTCGTTGGAAGCACAAGCAACGCTGGCTGATTTCGAGAATGTGCGGCTGACCGTTCAGGCTGAGGTTGCGGTGGATTATTTTGAGATTCGGGAGTTGGATGCGCAGAAACAACTTTTGGATGATTCTATACTCGCCTATCAGGAGTCGCTAAAGTTGACCCAAGTCCAGCAGGCCACAGGACTCGCGTCGGGCCAAGACATCGAGCAAGCCGAAACGCTGCTCGAAAGAACACGTGCACAGTCTACAGATCTCGGCATTCAGCGAGCACAATTCGAACATGCTATCGCAATGCTCCTCGGTAAACCGGCTTCATCATTCTCAATCGCAACAAATACTCAGACCGCAAAACCCGTCGCCATTCCCTTCGGCGTTCCGTCGCAATTGCTTGAACGTCGTCCTGACATTGCTGCCGCCGAACGTCGCGTCGAGGAGGCGAATGCACAGATTGGCGTGGCTCGTGCGGCCTATTTCCCCACGATTACTTTAGGCGGTTCGGCGGGATACCAGAGCACATCTATAGAAAATATTTTTTCAGGCTCAAGCCTTGTCTGGTCCGTCGGTGCGTCACTGGCACAAACACTTTTTGATGGCGGACTACGAAACGCCGTGACCGAACAATCCTGGGCGATCTACCAAGGCACTGTTGCAAAATACCGTCAGACCGTTCTCACTGCTTTTCAAGAAGTCGAAGACAACCTTTCTACGCTCCGAATTTTGTCACAGGAACTTCAGCAACAGAATGCCGCCGTCGAATCATCACAGCGCTACCTGACGCTTGCTAAAGAACGCTACCAGTCTGGCCTGGATACTTACCTGAATGTGATTACGGCGCAAATCACCCTGTTAACCAATCAACGAACGGTTATGAACCTCAAAATGCAACAAATGACCGCGAGCGTACAGTTGATCAAAGCGCTGGGCGGCGGTTGGGATGTTTCGCATGAAACTATAAAGGGTACCACAAACATACGCGCGAAAATGTCCTCTAAGGAATCAAATTAAAGCCTCACTATTTCAGGGCTGTAGACGAGGTCGCATGGATGGGTTCGAGACAGGCATAAATGATAATTCCAATCTTATTGAGAGATAATCCAATTCAGCATGGAGGGAGATCCTCGCCAGCAAACGCCAAATCATGGCGCCAACTCCGTTCCACCATCTGCATAGGTGAGGAGCTTGAATGTCTACAACTAAAATGCCCATTGTTACAGACACTCCCCAGACCGGCTTGACTAGCGAGGAAGCGCAGCAACGCCTTGAACAGGCTGGTCCTAACGCTATCGTCGATGTTGCGCGGCATCCTCTGCGACGCATACTACTAAAACTTTGGGCACCCGTACCATGGATGCTTGAGGCGGCCATTATTCTTCAGCTTGTCCTCGGCGATGATGTCGAAGCTGGGGTCGTCGCGCTATTGCTGATTTTCAATTCAGCAATAGGTTATTTTCAGGAAGGTAGAGCACAAGCAACGCTGGACGCGCTCAAGTCGCGACTGGCGCTCGTCGCCTCAGTCCGTCGCGACGGGGTCTGGGGCACGGTGCAGGCAGCGACGCTGGTTCCTGGTGATGTGGTAAAGCTGTCGCTCGGGACTATCGTCGCTGCGGACGTGCGTTTAATCGAGGGTTCGATGCTGGTCGATCAGTCGATGCTGACTGGTGAGTCCCTTCCAATCGAAGCTAGCGTAGGGTTTGAAGTCTATGCAGGCGCACTCGTCAGACGAGGCGAATCGGTAGCGCAGGTCATCGCGACAGGCGAACGCACCAAGTTCGGTCGCACGGCGGAACTCGTCCGCAGCGCAAAGGTGGAGAGTTCTCAGCAGAAAACCATTTTGCACGTTGTGCGCAACCTGGCCTTATTCAACGGCGCCGTAACCCTTTTGCTGACGGTCTATGCGCTGTTGTTGCCTCTGCCGGTTGTCGATATTCTCCCGCTTGTTCTCGTGGCGCTTCTTTCCTCGATACCGGTTGCCTTGCCATCGATGTTTACGCTAGCCGCTGCGGTCGGGGCACGCGCCCTGGCACGCCAGGGTGTCCTGCCGACGAGCCTGTCGGCTGTCGATGAAGCCGCCGGAATCGATATCCTCTGTGCGGACAAGACGGGAACGCTAACCCGTAACTCGCTTGCAGTGATGTCCATTCGTTCGATTCCTGGTTTTGATGAAGGGCATGTGCTGGGACTGGCCGCTCTGGCGAGTTCCGACGGGGGACAGGATTCGGTCGATGCCGCCATTCGGGATGCAGCACTTCGCCAGCCCGTCACAGATGGCCCTGAACTAATTACTTTCATCCCATTCGATCCTGCTGCGAAACTTGCTGAGGCTACGGTTCGCTTCGTGAATGGTGCTCTTGTCCGGGTCGTCAAGGGCGCGTTTTCTGCGGTCAAGGGATTGTCAGAATCGCATCCCGACGCTTCGGGCATCGTGGATAAGCTTGAAGCCAAGGGATTCAGAGTTCTTGCCGTGGCCTCAGGCCTGCCAGGAAAGTTGAAACTGGCCGGATTCATCGCTCTCAGTGATCCACCCCGCGAGGATTCGGCATCGCTCGTTACGGAGTTGGCTGGTTTGGGGGTACGCACAGTCATGGTCACCGGCGATGCCCGAACAACGGCGGAAGTCGTTGCAAGTTCAATAGGAATTACTGGGCCGGTCTGGGCGAAGACGCCATTGCCTGAAGATATTCAGGCCGATAAATACTCAATCTTTGCCGGCGTTCTTCCGGAGGACAAGTATCGTCTTGTCAAAGCGTTGCAAAAAGGCGGGCATATCGTCGGCATGTGTGGCGATGGAGCCAATGACGCTCCGGCCCTGCGCCAGGCGCAGATGGGGGTTGCCGTGTCCACAGCAACGGATGTTGCTAAATCTGCGGCCGGCATTGTGCTCACGGAGCCCGGTCTAAGTGGTATAGTGGCCTCGGTCAAAGAAGGGCGCGCAACCTTTCAGCGCATCCTGACCTATACGCTGAGGTCAATCATCCACAAGGTGGTTCAGGTACTGTTCCTTGCGAGCGGCTTGATGATGACTGGGCAGGCGATTCTCACGCCGATGCTAATGGTTATGATGATGGTCTTCGGGGATTTTCTGGCCATGTCATCCTCAACGGATAACGTTCGGCCATCACCTCGACCGAGTGTCTGGCAGACCGGCAAGTTGACTGTGGCCGGCGTCATCCTGGGCCTATTTGATCTGTTGTTCTGCGTTAGCAGTCTGGCCACCGGGAAATTCATACTCGGTCTTGATATCGTGGCCTTGCGTACCTTGGCAGTAGTGACCCTGGTGTTTAGCGGCCAAGCAGTGTTTTATGTCTCACGCGAGCGGCAGCACTTCTGGAGTTCCCGTCCGGGGCGTTGGCTGTTGGTCTCCTCCGTGGTCGATTTGGCAATTGTCAGCCTGCTGGCCATCAATGGCATTCTCATGGCCGCTCTTCCTGCCTCCATTGTGGCTGGCGTTTTCGCTGCAGCAATCGTGCTTGCTTTTCTGTTGGATGCGATGAAGGTGGTGGTATTCCATCACCTTAAGATCGAAGGATGAAGATGAAGACAAAATCAACCAAAACAAAAATCGCCTCGTCAGAAAATCAAAACCAGCACTTCTTCAGATTTCATTTGCCACACCTTCACCTTGCTTCGGTTTACGGTGACGATTGTTTTGCCTTGAAGGCAGAGGCCTTCGCTCGATTCTTTGGAACCCCTGTTTTTCTTGTGGCCCAGACTGTTATCGTAGCAATCTGGATAGGCGCGAATGTCCTCGGATTCGCCAAGTTCGACCTGTACCCTTTCATACTCCTCAATCTGGCCTTCAGTCTCCAAGCAGCTTATGCGGCACCGCTTATTCTGCTTGCACAAACACGACAGGCAGAACGAGACAAAGTCCACGCCATTGCAGAGAGCACTTCACAAGGAAGCGCTTGCCCAGGCTAATGATCAGCGCCAGGAGTTGGCGTCTCAACACTCAGAGCAAATGCTCATATTGCTTCGACAGAACACTGAATTAACCGAGCTCACTCAACAGCTGAGCCAGCGCATTGAAGAGTTAACCCGCGATATTCACAATAAAATGTTACAACAAAACTCGATGTCGTAATAGGAAAGCACGAATTATAAAGGTATGAATACTCAAAGATTCAAATATTGGTTGCCAGTTTTGGTTTGGATGAGTTTCATTTTTTGGATGTCAACAGGGACATTCTCTTCAGAACACACCTCTACTATTATCATTCCTATAATTAAATTCATCGCCAGGGGAATTTCGGACGAGAAGGCAAATTTTATTCACGGGCTTATGCGAAAGTCAGGTCATGTTGTTGAGTATTTTATTCTTGGCGGCTTGGTGCTGCGCGCATTTTGTGCTGGTGCGATATCAACATTAACTCGTAAGCAAATATTCTATTCTCTCTTGGTCGTTGCGTTGTTTGCTTCAAGCGATGAGTTTCATCAATCTTTTATAGCTACAAGGACGGCGTCAATAATCGACGTTGGAATCGACACCGTCGGAGGCGTTCTTGCGATTAGCATTGCCGCACTTTGGCGATTAGCAGCGTTATGCAGGAAATAATAAGGCAAAGCCGTTAAACCCCGCCTTCGAGAAAAAGATTAGTTTGATTTTTCCTGTTAACTACAGGCTAGCCTGCAATGCCAACTACAAAGGACGCTCATGGGGTTTCTCCCAGGTGTCGATCGGAAGGTTGATGTGCTGGATGGTGTAGTTGTTAATCCTAATCACAATCCAGACGATCCCAGTGACCCCTTTACCCGAATATAGTCTGTCTTTTTTTGATCTTTTTCCTTATCCGCCTCGCCGTTAATTTTTATCTGGTCTTCCCTCATCACATCCACTTGCTGATCATGACTTTGCTTGTCACCCGGCTGAATTAGTGCCTCCATATTGGAGGGCTCAAGGTTTTGCCTGAATATCGTTGATTCCTTTTCCTGATTCTTGCCTGCTTCATCCATGGCCACGGCTCCGTAGACGGAAGAACAGGAGGCCAGCACTGCCAATAAAATTAGAATCTTTTTTTTCATATCTAAACCTCGAGACGAGAAACCTTCCCAATTTTAATATTAGCGTGCCTCGCTTCATCGCGTCCGGCGCCTAACTATTTATCAACAAAAGCGTACACTACGAGCAACATCTCTTCAGAAAAGAATGCCTCCCACCTCGGGAATCCTCTCACGCCCCAAACCTTGGTTCAACTGATTCCATGAGGTGGCATGGGTTTGATGTAAGACACAAAATGCGTTCTTAATCACCGCCTTCCGCCGTACCCTCCATGTCCTCCATAATAACCAAAGCCGAGATATAAATTCGGATAAATAAGTGGCCAGTACGGATAAGGGTGGTTGTAATAACCATAATAATTATAATTATATGGATGATAATTGTACGGGTAATTATGGTAATAATACGGATTGCTATCGTAGGGCACGTAAACACAACCACTGCAGATCAGCATCAAAACTGCCGCAATAAATAATCGTAGTTTCATGTGTCACCTCCGTTTTTTACCCAAGATAACAACTTGGCTCCGGTGAGAGATGGGATGAAATTATTCATCCCATAAAAATAATTTTTAAAGCAAGAGGATGAGTTGTCCTCTTCAAAGAGGTCCACCTTCCGGCGATTGCTCGGGTAGAAAAAGGTGGGCCTTTCTTTTTGCCCTTTTCACTGAAACATATTACCCGGCCAGCCGAAGCCAATTTGAATAATAATTTTTCTTTATGTAATTAAGCGCTATTCCGATGCTTTACAAATATCTACCGGCAGTCAAAAGTCCTGGATTATGCTATTGAGCCTGACTCAATACATTCGGTCTTTCGGTCGCTCCAGTATCAGCACTATTCCTGCTCTCTTCCCTGTATGGATAGTCTCCGACTGGACTGCTTATGGTCGCATCGTTTGACACCATACCCACCATCCACAAAAAGGCAGCAACGACAATGCAGATTGAGGCTATCGCCAAGATTGGCTTTATTAAGCCTTAAAAAACCCCGTCCTTTGGGCGGGGTCAGCGTCCGCTGGCTTTGCCTGTAAGTTGCCCACCTGTTACACAATGCTTTGAGTTGTCCCCACAATTCAAGCGCAAAGGAGTAACAGATGAGCAGATTTAGGAAGCTATCGCATGTGTTATGGTGCTGTCAATATCACATCATATGGGTTCCGAAGTTTCGGTACCGAGTATTGCGAGGTCCAGTGGGCGAGGAAGTGCACAATTGCATCCATGTATTTGCTGGTCGTTTGGGTTGCGAGATCATAGAGCTGAATGTGCAACCAGATCATGTGCATTTGTTAGTGAAGATACCTCCCAAGGTATCGATTTCCGAATTCATGGGATCAGTCAAAGGTCAGACAGCAATTCGAGTATTCAAGAAGTATCCCTATCTCCGTGAGCGCCCCTATTGGGGCAATCATTTTTGGGCCAACGGGTATTGTGTCGCCACAGTTGGGCTTGATACGGAGATGATACGAAAATACATCATTTACCAAGAACGAAACGAACGCGAACAGGACAAGAGATAATCTTTCCCGGGGGATAGCTCAGCGTGCCTTCTCAGAAGGCGCGCAACGAAGCCCCCCTCTGGGGGGTAAAAGCAAAGCCCCGTCCTTTGGGCGGGGTTTCGGCCGCCGTTTACTCGGTTGGAACGGATAGCGAGGATCACTGATTCAATGGCATTGTTTTGAATTGCTTAAAAGCTCAAGTTCATTCAACCTTTTTGCTGCCTTATCGATATCACGTGTTATGGCTTGGCATTCTGAAGGAGCAGGAGAAGCAGGCTCACTGGACACTGCTGTGGGTGATTCCTGTGTAGGATTTTTTTGGTAGACGCATCCTGACTGCATGTAACTCATGCAAATAACAACTGTTATGAGAAGGTATTTCATTTAAAGTTTTTCTTTTCCCCAAGGTCCCAGTTCAGCACTTCTTATCTTTATTTATTCGTGTTTATCATCCACTTCCTGGCAAGTCGACATAAATAAATTTCTCGGTCAGCAGATTCCAACCGGGGAAAAGTATGAGCAAATGTTTCCGGGCTAAACGTGTAAAATATACCCGGAGATATAGGCAGTTTTGCATATTGCGTTTTGTTGTATGCCTAGGTGATAATCTTAGGATCAGTCATCTCTAAAAGCAGAGGTGCCCCTGCCTGTGACAGTTAAAAATGGAAAGTCCAAGATGATTACGATCAAGCGTTGGGCCGAATGGCTACTTGGCCGTCTAACAGAAAGGCTTTATTGCCTTCATCGGGAAGGTGGCACCCTGCGGGCGAATTTTCTCGCACCTCAGACTTGGCCGCAGAGGAAGAAGCTATTGAAACGAGCTACCATTTTTGAGCAGAAAGATTGACCGACGAAATGACCTCGTTCACTGAGAACTAGGCAATGTCGTAGCCTTTCCCCCCTGGTTCTCGCCTCGGAATGGTTACCAATGTGGAGGGAGGGGGGCATTGACTTCATCCAGAGTGTGAGTATTTTTAAATACAAGAGGACTTTCGCTCATAGTCATAATGAGCGGTAAGGGCTTGTTTATCATTCAGGGAGGAAGATATGAGCATACAAAGCGTTACCAGCGTGCCGGTACAACAAGCGACACCGGTGTCTTCCACAAAACAGGCCCAGTCGACCGAACAAAACGAATCGTCGAATAGCTCTTCCAGCACATCGAAAATCAATTCTACGACAGATACGGTCAGCATAAGCAGTGCAGCCAAGGCAGCGTATGAAGAATCTATCGAAGCTCCAGCCGAAAACGCTAAAGAAGCGAGAAATGGAGACCGCCTCGCTAAAGCCCAATTAGCAAGACAAGCGGCAGAACAGGCAGCCTTTCAGGCTCCCCAGAAAAAGGTTCAATGATTTTCAGCTTCCTCCGTTTGCTACCATTTAGCTGTTAAGCCGTAGTATTCACAACGTTTCCTGACATGGAACCGCCTGACATCTTGCTGGCAAAAGACTGTAAAAACTGAGAAAGCGAAGCGTTGCTGTTTGAATTGCTGCTTGACTGGCCAAGTGAATCTAATAAATTCTGAAAACTTTGTGCCAGTTTACTATCAGTGGAAGTTGTCGAAGAGGTTGATGACGAATCAGATCCTGAAGAGTTCAATGATGAAATCAAACTTTGCAAATCAGATTGAATATTGCCGTGATGATGGTGATGATGTGAACTAGTGCCGCTGACGCTTGTCGCGGATGTATCACCACTACTATCAGTTCCTGTGCCCGAAGTTGTTGAGCTGCTTTGAGAGTGAAGAGCTGCCATTAAGTTTTGCATGAAGCTGCCCATTGCCTGGGTGGCTCCCTGTGCGGATGTGGAGGCCGAAGAATCCGACGAGGTGGAACTGCTACTTGACGTAGAACTCGAATTACTTCCAATGCCAAGGTCGGAAAGCGATTGAAAAATAGCACTGAGGAAATCCCCTCCTGGTGGAGGCGGTGGAGGTGCCTGGGAGGCGTTTGTCTGGTTTGTATTCTGTGATTGGTTACTGCTATTGAGCTGGTTAACCTGTTGATACCAATTGCTGCTTGATACGCTACTGATTGACATTTTTCCGCCTCCCCAATGAACATATTATTCAGCCTAATAAACATGTATCTCGGCTGTCCCAGAAATTTTTTCCTCAGCACACATTAAGAGTATATTTATTCTTCTATCGGTCACCTGTTTGCTGTTCTTAAATTAAAAATTGTTAAGACATTGTAAAGTTAAGATGCTGGCCTCGCCACTTCGGTTATCTGGAAAATATCGCGTTATTATCATTGAGCTTGAATAAGAAAATTCCCGGGCAACTGAGTCAACCCGGGAATAATATTTTGCGAGGTGTTACTGCAACATAATGTTTCACCCCGTCAGACGGCCTCCACATCGGGAACAGAACATCCGCTGCAATCGCGTTTACACATCTGCTCTGTGACTGGGCACAGTTCGTGTCTCCTTGGCAACGGTCGCTCTGATGTGACGCCCTTCCCTCCAGCAGCATTACCCGCCTTCACCGGTACTACGGCACCATCCGACTCCCTGATTCCCGTTTGCCTTTCTTCCTTTATTATCGGTTGGCCAGCATACTCACCTCCTGGCAAGAGGTTTCAGGGTCTCCCGGGTTACCGCATATTCACACTGTCCGACATGCCATACTCTCAGACCATGGGGAAGCGAAAACCGGCTCGCCACTATCGCCGAACTTATGTTGATTTCCGTGTTTGCAACCACGTCATCCTTCCCAACTTGAGCATTTCGGGGCTCAATCACTTCAACCTTACGGCTTACGACCTGTCGTCTGGCTGTTCAACGCTTAACCGTTTCAGTTACCCTGAACGGTCCAAGGACTCGCTACCCGGTGGCTGGCTAGACCTTCCGGGACGGGCTTCGCACCCGCTAGAATCTGCGACCTTGCCCGGCCGCAACGCAAAAGACTCTCCAGTATACACATAAAGACAGCCTCAGCAGTTGAGTCTTTATTACTCATAGGTAAAATCATTGCTGGGTAAAAAAGAGACAGGTCCCAAATAGGATTTTGCCGAACACTGATTTGTCATTATTAATGATTCCAAGCTACTAGTTGCTAGCTGTGTGTATGGCTCGATTTTTGCTCAATCGAAAATAGGTGTGAATGTCAAACATGGCCCTAGCGACTCGGCAGTTTCTTCTCTCCTCTCTCCTCACTGCCGAGTCGTTTCATTACCCCTCGTTCAAAGGAGATACAGATGACTATCGATACATCTAGAGATGTTTTGGCAAAAACTGCAAAATGTAAAACTAGACACGCCCACCTCCATAGTCTTCTTGGAGAAAAACCAAAACATCTGACGCCATATTGCTACCAAAAAAGCTTTTGTTCATCTGTGATAATATATTCATTTATAATCTTTCTCCTTTTTTGTCTTGATCTTCTTCGTGTCTGGATATTTTTGCACTTATCTTATGTGCCAATTTTTATGCGATGAGTATAAATAATCATAATATAATATACTTATTATATGAACTTATGATCATTTTATGAAAAAATAAGTTGTTCGCTTTCACAAGCAACATGATGATTAGGCATTGAACTGCTAACATCGATGCCAATATCGACAGCTCAATCAGGGTAACTATAAATAAATTCATGTACGCATAATGAATTTACTCCAAATAAAAAATATAAAAACTATTCTTATAGTTGGCGCGATTCAACATGCATCAAATCATAATTTCAGTCATTATTGCCGCCTATAATGAAGAAAAAAGTATTTGCCTTTCATTGCTCAATATTGAGAATTATTTATGCAATAATAAATTTGAGTATGAGATTATTGTGGTTGATGACGGTAGTCGCGACGGTACGAGTAAGGTGGCCTCTGCATTGGCTCCATTTATCAATAATCTGAAAATTATCAGATACCCAGTAAACAAAGGTAAGGGGTATGCGTTAAGACAAGGTGTTTGTGCCTCACAGGGGCAACTAGTCCTTTTGACAGATGCAGATCTCTCTACCCCTATTGAAGAACTGGGAAAACTTTTAACATCGATAGGCGAAAATAAATGCAAAATAGCAATAGGGTCAAGAACCCTTTCGGGAAGTAAAATAATCCAAAAACAGCCTTGGTTTCGCCAGCAAATAGGTAGAGTCTTTAATAAGATAACTAAATATTTAGTGCTAAACGACTTTAGTGATACTCAATGCGGTTTCAAGCTTTTTTCCGGAAGAATCGCGAGGGAATTATTCAAAAATGCACAAATAAATCGTTTTGCTTTTGACGTGGAAATATTGGCTTTAGCGAAGACGAATGGATACAAGATCTCAGAAGTGCCGGTAATTTGGAAAAATTCCATCGATTCCAAGGTTAACCCGCTATTCGATTCTTTTCAGATGCTCAAAGATTTATTCAAAATAAAAAAGCTGTTGGGAGACATTAGACGAGAATTTATCTCCCAGAATCAGTGATGTTCCCTAACACGAGTTCCCCTTTCGTAGTCCAGAAGTGACAATTTCCTGGCCTTAAGAACCCCTGATATATCCGTCAGTTCAAAATTTATTTTTCACGGGCTCAGCATGTTCAAGTTGACCTTTATTGACAGTTGGGTTTTCAGCTTTGAGACTTTCGACTTCGTTATAAAGTTCAACTGCAATCTTCTTGGCTAAATTTGATTCTTCCCACGACAAGTCACCTTGAAGGCGCTGGCCAAGTGGGTCGGAAATAATGAAACAATGGTAACATTGTAAAACTTTTGATAGGCATCATAATGTGCTTTTCGATTGTTCAGATTTTATCGATAAAATTCATCTAGTAACGGACCTGTAGTGAAATTTGACATCGTTGGTGTCGACGAAATATTGATTATTGCTGGGACTTAAGAGTTTCATAATTTTTAAGAATATTTGAGGCATATGTCTTTGCCTTTGAAAATTTCAGGATACCGGCGGATGGGTGGATATTTCTAGGGCCGGCATTATAAGCTGCGAGGCTCAATACCACATCACCTTTATAAAGGTTAAGAAGAGAGCGAAAATACTTTGTACCAGCCTCGATATTTTGCGATGGATCAAAAGGATTTACAATTCGTAAATCCTTTGCTGTGCCGGGCATGATCTGCATGAGACCCTGCGCTCCAGTTGAGGAAACTGCTGTTGATATGTAATTTGATTCATGCTGAATAATTGCTCTAATTAAGAGAGGGTCAACATTGTGGCGGTTAGCTGCAACCCGTATACATTTTCCTATTCGTTCTGATGGAATCAATGGTGGAGACCTAGGATTAGGGTAATTTAAACTTGATACACTAAATACCACTTTCACCCTATCCTGACTGGAATCAATTTCTTTTTTTATGGCTGCCTCAGAGGTCACGGCTGGCATTATCGTCAAGATAAACAAGAAAATAATTAAACGGTTAATCAAACTTATCCCCTTAAATATTACAAAAATCGCGGTCAATTTTATTTATAATAAAACTCTTTTCATGCATGGCTCCTTCGGTCAAGCGGTTCGTGACCTAATCAGACCAACATGAATTTAGTTCTCAATGGCGAGCAATTAAGATTAGTTACAAGAGCGATGCAGATCAACACGTTTGTCACATCGCTCTGTAGCAAAACGACAGCTCTTTGTTTATTGCCGCTGTAATTCCCATTCGCCGTTATAATTTCTGCATGCCGTACTGTATGTTCTTTCCTGCTTACCGTCGATAACGGCTTCTATTTCAGCTTTTCTACATGTTCGGTTGCTAGCCTGATCTTGGTAAGCCGGTTGCGGAGTCACCGCGTACTGGCGACCACTGTCCGGGTTAGACCATGTTGAACGTCGGTTAGAGGTGCCTCGTTCATAAACATTGTTGAGTCTGCTTCTATCATTTTTATCCATGTCATTGCCAATCATGTAGCCTAGTCCAGCGCCCACCGCAGCGCCGATCAGTGTTGCCCCGGTGCTATGTCCGATTGCCTGACCAATGAGTGCACCGCCCGCAGCTCCACCAAGCGCACCAGTTTGTGCTTTGTTGGCACAGGATGAAAGAAATAACAGAAAGAGCAGGGACAACATGCTGAAAAATTTCATAGGCTTTACCATTTATATATTTTGTTTGATTTCGGAAGTTAAGAGATACCGGAGGCTTCCTTTTAGGGGTTAATCAATACCGGCCCCTCCGGGGTCGGTTGTTTATTTTAAATTTGTAAGCAGATTCGGACAGTACCCATCCATATTTGTTTCTTCCCTGTATCCACGGGTAGATTCTCTTTCCATAACTTGGAAACAAAAAGGGCAGAGCTGTTAAGCCCTGCCTCTTGATTCCGATATGCCGGAAAATTAATTAACTACTTTTTCTCCGAGCGATTCCAGCCAGACCGGCAATGCCTGTTCCGAAGAGGAGCATGGTGGCTGGTTCAGGGACAGGATTTATTCCTGTGGTCGTGAGTGCCTCAGGGTTACCATTCCAAGACTCGTAGTCTATCGTGAAGTTATAAACACCTGCGGCTATCGTGAAGTTGCTTACTTCATCAGCAGTGGGTGTTGACAAATCCCATGTCGTACTGCCTACCTGCAATATAAGACCATCGTCATGCAAAATAGAAAAAGAACTGCTAAAATATGCCTGACCTGTGATTTTAAATAAAGCAGCGACGTTAGCCCCAGTTGAAATGTTATTGCTTGAAAGTGCACTCAATGAAGATAAACCATTAATGTTCGTTGCTCCACCCTGTAAAAATTGTTGATAAGTGTTTGCTCCGCTTACATAATCAGTATCAAAGTTGATACTGATTACTGTAAAAGTGGCGCTGGGTGTATAACTACTAGGATTAGTATATAGTGTTTCAAGAGCTGCTTTAGCCTCAGAAAAACCGCTGTCACCTCCTAGGGGGATTGATATAGAGTCATACAGGAACCCCTGATAGGGGTTGGCACTTGCCATTCCGTTCATCCCGACCATAAGCAACCCTGTTGCCAGTGCGGTCAATAAAGTCTTTTTCATGTCCTTTCCTCCATTCTAAATTTTCGGTCCATTGCTACCTATAAATGCGACCCAAAACTAATAACGAAATGGTTCTCGTTATTAAATGATAGGCAATAATAATACCGTTTTTTTTTATGAGCGGCAGGTAGCAGCAACCTACTTGAATCAATTAGTTTTTTTTCAAGAACGCGTACTTTTGTGATGAGAAACAATTGAAAATGCCCGGATTATCGGAAAATATTGCGGAATTAATCAGTCTTTATGTGTAAAAACAAACCGTTGGGCTGTGCCACATTGTGGCGCTTGCCGGCCGGCCGAAGCCAACCGGGGAAGATTGCTGCAGGGTGGTGAGTAATTACTTGAAGTATTCCACGCGCCGTTCTTTTCTTTGAAATATTGGCCTGAGCAGCCACCCCCTGCCACCCTGAGTAACAACAACATAGTCGCCGTTTTTTATCGGGTATGTTGGATGAACCCATATGCCGCTTCCTGGCCCAAATTCAGGCGACATGGTGTGTAATCATGAATGTCCAGGTAGAAACATCCTTCCATTAAGTTCCCACTCATACTTCCACCTCCTTTGGTAACTGCTCAAGGATAGGGCGGAGGAAATCATCTCCTATACAAGCAATCTCATTGCTGATCTCTCCAATGATCGCACTCAAACCAATACAAACCGAGCCTCTTGGCCGCATTCAGAACAGCGTGAACCCTTTGTTTTTACCATCGTTGTTTTGGCACTCTCAACCGGAATGCGATACAGTGAAATTATGAATCTAACCTGGGATGATGTCGATTTCGTCAACCAACGGATCACCCTGCACGGACACTAAGAACGGAGAGAGAAGGGCGGTGCTTCTGGCAGGGAAGGCGCTTGGATTACTGCAGGAGCTAATAGGGAAGAAGCTCCGAGTGGATAGCAATCTTGTGTTTTCCGGTTCGTTTGCTCTGAACCGAGGCCCAGCTTCCATTCGGACAGCCTGGATTACCGCATTGAAGAAAGCCGAGGTGGATAATTTCAAATACCACGATCTCCGCTACAGTGCAGCGTCTTACCTGGCAATGAGTGGAGCGTTTCTGGATATTGCCGCGATCCTCGGTCATAAAACCTTATCTATGGTCAAAGCGGTACAGTTACCTGTCAGAAACGCATGTGGGGAGTGTGGTGGCGAGTATGAACGAGAAGATATTCGGGTGACATTTCCACGCATGAGGGCAGGGAAGGGAACCCGGTGACGGCTCGGTTTAAGTTTAAGGTATTTCTATTCCGGCAATCATTTTATCGACCAGCGTCAGCATTTTCAAAGCCTCGGATCTCTGATGAACAGGGATGTCCATATATGCCTTCACGAAGCCCTTATACTCATCCATCTTTTCCAATAGGACGATTCCCGAATCTAAACCATCAGGCTCTGGTTCCTCGCTTTCTTCTTCAATCGGTTCGGACAGGATGCCGGGGAAGTCGATTTCTAGGGTTTGGAGCATGTTGAGATATTCGATGACGTTATCGTATTCTTCGGGCGGAGTTTTACAGAATAACGCCGCAAATTCTCCGTATTTTTCATCATATAAGTTCATTTTTGCTGCGAAGGCTTTCTTGGTCATATCTTTCTATACATTATGATTGTTGGGGATATTGTTGTTTCTTCTGAATGAGAAGATATTCGGGGGGGGTGATGAGTCGGGCGGGGTGTTCCTACTGCTAGTTCCCGTCCTGCATTGCTTATAAGGTATTTTTAGGCCACATCGGCCCAGGGAGCCCTTCCTGACAGGCCATCAACAAGGGAATAAGGCCTGACACTTCACTGATTCAGTTTATAGATTTTCAAAATTTGACAACCGATAGTGTGCCGTGCGTTCAAGGCAAGCGTTCTCTATTCCACGCTGGTCAGCAGGATGGTGAGGATCTCTCAATAGAAATTTACTATTTATTATCTCCATTTTGTATCTAATTATTATCGATGTTCAAATGTATACCGCTAACGAATTATGGAGCTGTTTACATAAAGAGGGTGCGTTGGCAGAAATCATTTGTCCCAATAATCGATACTATCATGTTGTCGGTAGCCATAGTAAAATAGCGGACGGAGCCAAATTTTCCCCTCTACCGATCAATATCCTGGAAAAGTTGCAGATTTGCCGTAAGCATCGTATCAACCAGCAGATCTTCCATGGCCTGCAAAAAATGTTGAGTTTGCAGGCCGGGAATCAGTCGGTGACGATGGATATGGGCGAGCATCACGATATTTTGCATTCTGGGATCGGGGATATCCGGTTGCGACACTGCGTAGACGCTAATCTCACGTTGGCCGCAAACCCAATCGATATCGGCTGCACTGATTTCGTGCTCAGTGCCCAGACGGACCCCCAGCGGTTGGAGCACCGTATTGTAATAGATCAGGGTGCCATGATCCCGTAACGCCATCTGCACGCCTCGCAGTGCCTCATGTCGCTCAAGCGCGGCCACAAGATCAGCGGTGTGTTCCGGGATCAGCGGGGTATGGACCACCTCGCCAAGACGGATCTGAGAAATCACGATACCACCGCGTTGCGCCAAACCGTGGGTATCTACGGCCTTGGCTGTGTAGCCGGCATAATCCGAGGCGCGAAGCAGGATTTCACTGAGAAGGCCGATTCCCTGGCCGCCGACACCGCACAGATAAATATTAAAGGGTTGCATGCTGTTTCTCCTTTCAGGTCCGTTCTCGGGTGATGGCCTTGGTCGGGCAGGTCTGGATGCAGGAACCATCGCCGATGCAGAGCTCCCGGTTGACGGTCACCGTCCCATCCGCAGCCCTTGAAAAACTGGGGCAAGCGAATTTCTGGACGCAGGTGTGAATCTTGGCACACTGCTCCTGATCGATAGTGACGGGGTGGGGGGTAAACCCGCTCTTTTTTCGCTGCTGACGGGCAAAAAGGAGCATGCAGGGATGACGGGCAATGACCACGTTGAAGGTATCGAGGGCCATCGCCTGGCGCATCATCTCCGCCAATTCCTGCTGTTTGTACGTATCGGTTTCGAAGATATGCTTGACCCCCAATCCTTCTAGCACCCGGCGAACCGGGATCGCTTCGGTCACCTCGTTGAAATTTCTGCCGGAAGCGGCATGATCCTGATGCCCGGTCATGGCGGTCGTCCCGTTCTCCATGAGCACCAGGGTCAGGTTGTGTTTATTGAACAGGGCGTTGATGATTCCGGGTATGCCGGCATGGAAAAAGGTGGAATCGCCGAGAAAAGCAACCACCTTGCGCGTTGTGTTGAACAGGGTCAGGCCCGAGCCGATACCCGGGGAGGCGCCCATGCAGAGCAGAACCTCGCCCATCCTGTACGGTTCTTGGAAGCCAAGGGTATGGCAGCCGATATCGGCAACGGTGATGGTTCCGTCGCCGGGCAGGGCCTGCTTGATGGCGTGAAAGGCGCTCCGGTGGCCGCATCCCGGACACATCTGTGCTGGTCGCGAGGGGACCGGAACCGTTGCCGCCACAAAGGTTTTCCTGGGCGGAATGCTCTCCGGCCAGGTTCGGTTGAGAATGTCGTGGACTCTATCCGGAGTGTATTCACCTATCCAGTCTTCCACCGTCGCCTTACCCCAGATCCTTGTGGTCAACTGGTGGTCGTAGGCAAGGGCCTTCACCTCTTTTTCCAGAGTGTCATCGAGTTCTTCCATGACCTTGACCTCTTGGTGCGCGGCCAGGAAATCGACAATCGTCCGGGCGGGCAGCGGGTACGGCATGGCCAGTTTGAGAATGTCGGGTTTCTCGGCAAGCGGTGCCAGGACATCCTGGACCGAGAGATAGACCATCCCGGAAACAATGATGCCGCGGGGACTGCCATTATCGATGGTGCGATGGAGGTTACGCTCGTCGACCCATTGCTCGATTCGCTGCAGATCTTCCAGGGTCTTGCGTTTTTTGGGAAAGACCGCCGCCACCAGAGGGATGTACGGTCCGTTCGCCGGGTCGAATCGCGGGGTGTTGTCCGGTAGCTCCGGTGGCGTCCAACCGGCAAAAGCAACCCGTTCCTTGGCGTGGCACACGTGGGTGGTCAGCCTGAGGATGACCGCCTTGCCCATGGTTTTTGCCAGCGTCGCGGCCTCCTTATAGAAGGTATAGACCTCGGTCGGATTGGCTGGCTCCAAAATAGGGGTATAACTCATGTAGGCATAGTGGCGATTGTCCTGCTCATTTTGCGAGGAATTGGCACCCGGATCGTCACCGAGAACAATGACCATGCCGCCGATGAGATTGAGCAGGCTGAGCTGGACAAAGGAATCCGCTGCCACATTGAGCCCGACGCTCTTGAAAAAGACCGTTGCCAGGTGCCCATTGAGCGAGGCGCCGAAGGCGACCTCGGTGGCCACTTTTTCATTGGTGGAGAATTCGAAATAAAAGGGCTGTTGCTCGGGCGGGATGGATTTGATCGCCGTGGCGATTTCCGGGGTCGGAGAGCCGGGATAGGAGGTAACCACCCGGGTTCCGGATTCAATCATCGCCCGCACCAGGGCCGTGTTTCCCATGACGATCTCGGAAAACGGCGCCCGTGTTAACAGCATATCACCCATATTTTTCATATAGTTCCTCTCTTAGAGTGCAGGGGAAACAGCGAGGTTGGTTCTACTTGTTTGAACAACAATCGCCTTAAAACTCGCTGCGTGTTGCCGTCTCGTTCCTTGTGCCCTATTCTGCTCAATAGTTAAGCTCTGCAAAGGGGGCCATTGGTAGCAGAGTTTTTAACGGTTTGTCCAGATTTTCGGTGCTATTGGTGTTTTGCCCAACGTCCCTAGAAGAGTTCGGTTGGTTGCAAGTGCTGTAGGCAAAGGGTTTCGGCAATACGTATTGAGATCATCGATGGTATCAATATCTTGCATCGTCTGCAACAGGCATGCGGCCAGTTTGCATTCCTCGAACCTGTTCAGCGTAACCCGTAAGACCTGATCCGTACTCCACGGAATATCCTCAAATATCCTTTGGTGATACCTCTCTCGCTTCAGGGCAATCAGGCAGTAACCACCATCAATAACCGGGGCAATGGCAGCGTCATGCGATGCCAGGGCAACAGATGCCTTGTCGATGATCTCGGCATTAAGGCCGGGGATATCGCTGCCGACCATGATCACCTGACTGATGTTTTCCGCGAAGCAGTGCTCGAACGCAGCTGCCATCCGTTCCCCAATCTGTTCACCGTGTTGGGCTCTAACCTCCGACGATGCCTCCACCCAAGCCTGGGGAAGTTCCGCCCCGGCATTGCCATCATGAAACAGGTACAGCGGTAACGCACAGGCCTTTATATTGCTGAGGATATCGGCCACCATGGCTTCATAGAGACGGCATGCTCCTTCTGCGCCGAGTTCGGCCGCGAGTCGGGTTTTCACCTGGCCCACAACGGGAACCCTCACAAAGAAAGCGACGACGGTGGTGCTACTCGGATTGTGCATGCTGGTTCTTGCGGTGTATTACATTTCGTTGCTTCATTTCACTCAGCCAGAAAAACGGCGTAAGGATGAGCATAAACCAGATAAAACAGAGCAGACCGGCGAGTGCGTTGCAGAGCCTGAAAGGTAGGCACGGGGCAAAGAACCGGTCATGCAAGTCAAGCAAGGGATATCGTCGTGCTCCCCATAGCGGCCGTAGCCAGACATCAAGAAAAAAGAACATTTGCCAGAAATTCTGACAGACCGTGCGGCCGAGCGCATAAAAGGTGCGAATCGATCCCGACAGGCCCCAGTCATGCCGGATCATCTGCCAGATACGATAGAAGAAGGGGTACAGCAACAGCTTACCGGTCTCTTGCTGTACCCGGTATATCCCGGGGGCCGCAACCAAAAATGAATCCATGCCGATCGCGTGGAAAGCCATCATCATCCCCATCAGGAGGTAACGGCGGTGGAAACCTTCTGCCTCGAAACGACGCGCCGATGTCTTGAGATATCCGGGAAGGGTGATCCAAGTGCCCTGGGAACGAATGCTCTCAGCAATGCGCTGATCTTCGAGAAAGGGCAGGCTCTGGTCAAAGCCGCCGAGTTGGTGGAAGAATTCCTGGGCAAACAGCAAACCCTGGTCACCGTTGGTGGTGTTGACACGATTACACGCTGTCTTCTCTTCAAGGTAGCGATAGGCGAGGGCGTTACGCTGGGTCGAGCGTAGGAATCGCAGGCGAAAATGGCCGGCAACCCGAGGATTTTCTGGCAACGCCAGTTGCAAGGCGCGTACGGCCTCCTTGAGAAGACACGGATCATCGATTCGGGAATCTGCATGCAGGAAAAGATAATATGCACCGGTGGCCTTCGCCACAGCGGCGTTCATCTGCGCCCCGCGGCCGCGCTGAGCACTGACCCATTGCGCGCCAAAAGAGTCGGCCACTGACCGGGTTGCATCGGTAGAGCCGCCATCGCCAACGATTATCTCAAAAGAAATTCTTTGTTGCCGACTGAGATCATCGAACAGGGCCGCCAGGTTGCCGGCTTCATTGAGCGTCGGGATGATGATGGATAACAATACTCCGGGATTGTGAAGCACCAGGAAGGGTTTACTCTCTGTTGAAGATTCTGCAATCATGGCTAGCAGCCCACCTAGGCTGCGATTTTACCGGCTCAGGTGAACCCCGAACCCGCCATGCAGGCATAACAGTGTTCGCCGGTCGGAATACTAGTGCCCTCTGGCGGCAGATCCTGCATGTCAGCCACATGCGTTCTCACCGTGCCATGATGGAGCCCCAGGGCGAGATTGAAATCGCAGTCGTAGAGGTAGCCTTCCCAGGAGATGGAGACAAGGGAGCGGCACATCAGCCCGCAGGCCGCGGCAGGGTTGAAGCGATCGACCAGCATTTGCTGATAGCTTTCCAGGTTGCCCGACTGCGCAAGCCACTGGCGGAATCGCCCTAGCGGCACATTGGTAAAGGTGAACAGATTGGAAAAGACAATACCATTCTTTTCCAGGTCACGTTTGTACCGTTTTTCGGTTGGCTCTTGATCGGCTGGGAGAAAGGCCCCGGTGGGATTGACCGCCAGGTCCAGCTCCAACCCTGTTTGGGGCTGGCCGTAACCGAGCGCATTCAGGGCCTTCAGCACTTCGATACTCCTCTGCCAGACCCCTTGACCCCGTTGTGAGTCGGCCTGAGGTCCGTTGGTTGAGGGCAGGGAGGCCACCAGGGTAACCCCTAATTTCTTATAGAGAGCCATCAAGCCAGCGGCCGCAGCCGACTGCAGAGCGACCAGGTTGGTGCGGACTATAAGCTTGGGCGTCTGCTTGGTCAAGCGGGTGAGAAAAGAACCGATGTCGGCAATCAGTTCCGGGGCACCGCCGGTCACATCTATGGTCGCAAATTCGACTCGGGCGGCATAGGCAATAACGGCCTCCATGGTGGCTGGCGACATGATCTCATGACGATGGGGCCCCGCTTCCAGATGACAATGGCGGCAGGTCAGATTGCAGAGATAGCCGGTATTGACCTGCAAGGTGTGCGTACGCCCACGCACCAGGTCGATGCCATGGACGCGCAGGGTATGATCGAACGAAGCTGCTTCAAGGGGTTCTGTTGAGGATACTGATGGAGCGGGCATAATGCTCAAAAGGAAAGTTTTTCGGCAATGGTGCGCATCTGGACGCCATGGACCAGGGAAGCGCCGCCGCGGATAGCATTGGTCACATGGACGGCCTCGGTCATCTCTTCCAGGTTCGAGCCTTTTTCTAGACAGGAGCGGGTATAAGCGTCGATGCAGTAGGGGCACTGGACCGCATGGGCTACAGCAAGGCCGATCAGCGCCTTTTCCCGCTCAGACAAGGCACCGTCGGCAAAGACGGCCCCGTAATAGTCAAAGAATTTTTTGGCCAGTTCCGGGGCGTTCTTGCCTATTTCAGCGAATTTGGCCAAGTCGGCCGGATTATAATAGGTTTCCATAGTCTTTTCTCTTCTTGAATTTGGTATAGAGCACGGGCATGAGCGTAAAAAAACCGAGCAGCGCAAATGAGCCCAGAATTCGCGGCGAGGCGACGGCCGCAAGAGAGTCCACGGTCGCCAGGCTTGCTCCGGCATTGACATAGACGAAACCGCCGGGAATGATGCCTAGCATAGTGGCCAGGAAAAAGGTGCGCAACGGTAATTGGGTGAGACCTGCCGCCAGATTGATCAAAAAGAAGGGAAACACCGGCACTAGCCGTAAAAAGAGGAGATAATTGAAGCCGCGGCTCTCCAGTTCATGGTTGATCCCCTCCAGTTTGCTGCCGAATTTTTCCTGAATGACGTCGCGCAGCAGGTAGCGGGTGATGAGAAAGGCCAGTGTCGCACCGATGGTTGCGGCGATATTGGCGTAGAGCGTCCCCCTGATCGTCCCGAACAGGGCTCCGGCCGCCAGCGACAGCAGGGCCGCACCGGGCAGGGACAGCGCGGTCTGCACAATATACACCAGCATAAAGCCAGCCACCATGATCAATTGGTGCGCCGCATAATACGCCAGCAGGGCCTGATGGTTGGCTTTAAGCGCCTCTAGAGTCAGCACCCGTCCCAGATCAAAAGAGAAAAACAGGGCGATCGCGCCCGCAGCCAGCACCAACAGAACAATCTTTTTGGGGGTCATGGTGTTCTCCTGAGGGCAGGGAGGATAAAAGGGAGCCGCAGTAATGGCCACAATCCCAGGTGCTGCAGGTCTCGCCACTCCTGCAGCCCGATCGACATCCGGTCATGGCCTGCACTGGGCTGAGCGAGGTAGGTGCCGAACAGCCGATCCCACCAGGGCAGGTTGAAGCCAAAATTGTTGTTGGTTTCCCGTGGCAACACGGAATGATGGACTCGATGCATATCCGGCGTCACCAGGAACAGGCGCAACCACGCATCCATTGTCAAAGGTAGGCGGAGATTGGCGTGGTTGAACATGGAGGTGGCGTTGAGGATGATCTCAAAAAGCAGTACGGCAAGCGGCGAGACACCGAGCAGCACCACGGCTGCGAGTTTGATCGCCAGGGAAAGCATGATCTCGAGAGGATGAAATCGGGTGCCGCTGGAGACATCAAGATCGAGATCGGTATGATGCATCCGGTGGATTCGCCACAAGGGCGGTATCCGGTGAAAAAGGCGGTGCTGGGTGTAAATAAGGAGATCCAGCACGAGCAGGCTTGCCATGATTGCCAACACACCGGAGAGGTGCAACAGGTGGAACAGACCCCAGCCGTTGGCCTGCGCAAGGGCTGCCACGGCAAAGGGGGCCAGAGGGAAGACCAGGCGTACCAACAGGGTGTTGGTAATGACGATGGCCAGGTTGATCAGCCAGCGCTGCGGCTTGGCAACCGTGAGGGCGCGACGCGGCCAAGCCTGTTCGAGAAGGGCGAGCACAACGAAGACCGAGAGAAAGGCCGCTAAGCGCAGCAGCTCGGGATGTACGGGCAGTTGCACTAACATCGCCGCCGCCATTGCAGCCAGAGGCCCAGCACTTTCTTCGCCAGCCAGGTGAGGCGGGTACGGTTGTAGGCATCTGCCAGCTTTTTGATGACCTCGGCCTGGGTGGGGTAGGGATGGATGGTCCGGCCGATAGCCGCTAGCCCGAGGCCATTGGTGATGGCCAGAGACAGTTCGTTGATCATCTCGCCGGCGTGCCGGGCAACCAGGGTGGCGCCGAGGATCCGGTCCGTGCCTTGGCGCAGATGCACTCGGGCAAAGCCCTCGGTTTCGCCGTCCAGCACGGCACGATCAACAGCGGTGAGCGGCACGGTCAGGGTAGTGACGGCGATCCCCTTTGCGCGAGCATCCTGGGCCGACATGCCAACATGGGCGATTTCGGGATCGGTGTAGGTGCACCAGGGAACGGTCAGCGCTGATACTTTCTGTCGCCCCAGGAACAGGGCATTGGCAAGCAGGATACGCGCCTGGGCATCGGCAGTATGGGTGAATTTGTAGGGCGAGCAGATATCGCCGGCTCCGTAGACCAGCGGGTTGGAGGTCTGGAGCTGATCGTTGACCGTCACGCCGGCCTGATTATAGGCAATGCCTGCCTGTTCCAGATCAAGTCCCTCAAGGTTGGGGGTTCGGCCAATGCCGACCAGAATGGCGTCTACCCGCACCTCAAGCGCCTTGCCTTGCCGCTCAAGATGGAGGATCTTTTCTCCGCCGCTGGTCTCCACGCCGACAATCTTTACGCCGAGTTGGAGATCAATGCCCTCACGGATAAAGGCCGCTTGGAGTATTGCGGCGGCATCATCATCCTCCCGGCCAAGGAGATGCGGCCCATGGTGTAAAAGAGAGACCTGGCTGCCGAAGCGGGCAAAGGCCTGGGCCATCTCACAGCCGATCGGGCCGCCACCGATCACTGCCAGTCGCTGGGGTAGTTCGGTGAGCGCAAACAGGGTTTCGTTGGTGAGGTACCCGGCCGCCGCCAACCCAGGGATTGCGGGCGCGGCCGCCCTGGCTCCGGTACAGATGGCCGCTCGGGCAAAGAGCAACCGCTTGCCGTCAACCTCGATACAATCAGAGGCCACAAAGTGTCCCTGCCCCAAAAACACATCAACCCTCAATTCGTCACGGAAACGGCGGGCCGAGTCGTGGTGGCTGATGTCAGCGCGTAAGCGGCGCATCCGCTCCATGGCCGTAGCAAAATCAAACTCGAGACGATCACTGCCCCGTACCCCGAATTCGCTGCTGTTGCGGGCGTCAAACAACGTCCGTGAGGCACGGATTACCCCCTTGGATGGCACGCAACCCACATTGAGGCAATCACCCCCCATGAAATGCCGTTCAATCAATGCCACTTTGGCCCCCAGCCCGGCGGCCCCGGCGGCGGCAACCAGACCAGCCGTGCCGGCACCGATCACCACCAGATTGTAGCGGCCTGCCGGTTCGGGATTGACCCAATCCGCGGGATGCACATTGGCTGCCAGAGCGGTATCATGGGGGTCAAACGGTATTCCCTCCGGATAAGCTGCCATAACCGGCTCTCGTTGTTGTAGGGAGAACATAAAGTAATCACCGTAAGGATCGGGAAAAAGTTGCGGTCTGCTTTGTCGATAACGTTAGCGGTTGTTAGAGGCATGTCGAAGCTCCGCCAGCCGGTCTTTGCATTATACCTATCCGTTAAACTCAGCAGAAGCCCATTATATACGATATCGACATAGATTTCTGGTCGTTTTTTCACCTGGTCCTATGCGGCACATGGGACCAAAGAACAAATGTCATGTTGGGAGAGAATGAAAAAATATGGGGATTGGTTTTGGTAAATCGCAGTAGCGACTTAGGGCCTTTCACTCCTGAACGCGGAGTGTGGGACGTGATGGTGTTTTTTTAGTAGCTCCGGTTATTTGCGATCGGGCCTTTTTAAACCGACCACCGGTGCTTTCCAGGTGAGTACGAATGATTGTCCGAAAGAGGGGAGAGCGTCGAGGAATTCGGGGACCAGTTCATTGAGCGAGCCGGGGTAGCGCTGATGCGTTGCATGGAAGGCTTCCGCAGCCTTTTGAACATTGAGTGCCTTGTAGAACATTGCCATCTCTTCTTGATAGCGTTTTTGCACCATTTCGTCATCCGTACTTCTCAGCATTGCTTGCAGGGAAATAATTCCAGCCTCTAATTGGCCTCCTGCAGCGGAAAGTATAGATGCCAGGTGAGCAAACATGGGGGGGGCTTTCGGCAACAGGCTGGCCTCCTGGAAAACCGTAGCGGCTTTGAGCGGTTCATCGAGATAGCGAAAAAGATTGAACCCTTGGAAAAATGGATAGATCAGATTCTCCGGATAAGCTTTTTGACCGGTTGCCAGGATGTCGTTGGCCGCACGAGTGGATTCGGATGAGAGAGAAGCGAGATATGATTGGCTGTAATAATAAGGGTCGTTGAATTCAGGATAGAGCGAGGTGATCTGCCGGTAGTTGTGGGCCAAAGCCGGGGCGTAGGATTGGGGGTCCGTTCCTGGTTTAAGGCCTCCCAGGAAAACCGCGGATTGGACAAAAAGGACCTCCGCCACCAGTTGGTGCAGATAGCCGGTGGTGGCCTGAAGGAATTGAGCAGAAGGAACGGGCTGCAGGTTTGATACGGACTCTTTGAACAGCTTATCCTGCAGGAGAAAAACCATGCAATAGACTGCGAGAGTTGGGAGCAGGAGCAGGTTACACACTCGTCTCATTGCAGGTCCCGGTGTTGATAGACGATGGAAGCAGCCCAGAGAATTCCTGTCAGGTAGAGGACCATGAGCAGAAGGTCGGTTGAGAAGTGCTGGAGGAAAATACCCGATGGCTCACTAGTAACGAGTGCCTTAAAATCAAAACGGCTGAAATCGGGAAAGATGGCTGTCAACCATTGGAGTGTCGAGTCAATATGGAGAGTGTCGTTTCCTGGCTTTGCAATAAAAGCGTTTCGGACAACCGGCAGTCCAGTACAGATCAAGTAGTAGGAGACTGTGAGCAGCAACACCGGGAAACCACCTCGGACCAGACCGGAAAAGAGGAGAATCACAGCGAGGATCATCAGTTCTATGCAGAATAGTCCCGTCCAAGAAAGCAGGTAATGAACCAGCGATAACTGGGGGAAGTACCCCCCCAATTTGACCGAATTCTGGATAAGGCTGAGAATACCGTAGCCGAGCAGGCCCAGAATACCATTTAAGAGAATCAGCAGGGTCGCCAGGCCAAGAAAAGTGCCGAGGACATACTGAGTGCGCGAAATAGGACGGGCCAGCAGGGTATGGACGGTCCGCCGTCCTTCGTTCCAGGCCATGACCTGGACCGCATGGAAAAGAAGAAAGAGAAAGCCGGTCAGCCAGCCGATTGAGAGGATGAAATCGGCAGAGGCCCTGCCAATATCGCGCGGGATGAAATCGAAAAAGAGGAGGCCGCCGGCTTCCAGGCCGAAGGCCAGGAGCACTAGCCCCATCAGGGCATGCCGCCTGAGCCCGTCGATTATGACCAGTTCGGCCAGACTCCAGATTTTACGCAGCATAGTGTTCACTAAGGTGGTGGTTGATCAGCGAGAGAAAGGCTGTTTCGATGTTGGATGCATTCTCCGCTGCCAACAGGGTGGCGGGTGCGCCGTTAAAAAGAGTGCGGCCCTTATGCAGGACCAGCAACTGGTCCACCAGACGGTCGACATCGCCCAGGATATGGGAGCAGAAGAGGATGGTCTTGCCCTCTTGCTTAAGCCGCTGGATTAAGCCGATGATCTGGCCACGACCTAAAGGGTCGAGGCCGCTCATCGGCTCGTCGAGGATCAACAGTTGGGGGTCGTTCAGCAGGGCGAGAACGAAATTGGCACGCTGCTGCATGCCCTTGGAATAGGTGCTGAGGCGTTTGCTCCGAGCCTCCCACAGTCCGAGTTCTCGTAACAGTTGCTCGCCTCGTTCTTTGCTGGTTTTGGCTGGCAAGCCGCAGGTGGCGCCAGTGAAACGGAGCAGGTCAAGGACTGTAAGGTTGGCGGGAAAACTGGCTGTTTCCGGGAGGTAGCCGATTTGATTGCGCTGGCTGAGATTGGAGGCAGGTAGACCGAAGAGGCGAATAGCGCCCTTGTCCGGGCGGATGAAGTCCATCAGCAGTCGGATGGAGGTGGATTTACCGGCACCGTTGGCACCGATCAGGCCGAGGGTCTGGCCTTGTTGCAAGGAAAAAGAGACCTCCTGCAGCGCCGCCGGTGCCGGACGGAAAAGTTCTTTGCTATATTTTTTCCAGACATTTTCAAAGGTAATCATTCTAAATTTTCATTTTTCCTGTGTGGAAAAGTAAAGAAAAAAAAGGCACCGCCTTTTGGCAGTGCCTTGGGATCAAACCTCGTTTTATGCAAGCGTGATTTGAGGAGGGCAAATTATTTTGTATTCCAACCAAGAGCTACTGTAAAATCTACCTGCGATATAACTGCGGGAACATTAGCTGCTGATGCAAGGACAAGGGCGGCTCCTGGGGCAAGGGAACATAACGCTGGAGTTTGAGGAACACATTGGAATACGGAAGTGGCATCAGAGTCCATGCCATAAATCGTATCGCCTTGAAAATGTTTAGCTACACCAACGAATGTGGCCGCTGGATCAGTTGCTGGTGCTGCAGTATCTGTATTTGCAAATAAGGTGATGCCATTGCCTACTGAGATTCCAACGCCTCTTGCGTTGCCAGCAATGTTTTTACCGAGTCCACTAGAAACGCCAGCGATTCCACCAATGCATGGAGCACCAGCGCCACCGGCACTGACAACTGGAGCAAAAATAAGAGCCGCACCAACCTGCGACACGCCATAGGTCTGCCAGTCGGCAAAGAGGGCAGCTTGGCTGGTGGCAAGGTTTTTGGTATCACTTTGCGCTGAGGCATTAAAGCCCCGGATTCGGTAGGCCGCGAACTGTGGGATGGCGATAGCAGCCAGAATACCGATGATGGCGACAACAATCATCAACTCGACCAGGGTAAAGCCTTTGGTGTTTCGCACTAATTTCTTCATGTCTTTTCCTCCAGGAAGGTGTTTTGTTGGGGGGTGCTGCTAATATATATTCATTTGATCATGGTTCAGCAGTAATCGTGCCAGGAATTAACTTTGAATATTTTTCGTTACGGTGGCAACGTGTTGCGAATTTGTTGGGCCGTTTTGACGGATGTCTGGGTTCACAGAATGATCAAACCCGTGTACCCGGAATGACAAATAAGGGCATTCTGACTGACAATTATTGTCACTGAGAGGTGCGGTTCTCTCATTCTTGTCACATTCAGTAAGATTTTGATGCCTATCGAGGGTTAATCAGGCTTCCATCTGCAGGACTGAAGCGTTCAAGTTTTCTGTTCCCGATTGCATAACGGTTGCCAATGCTTATTAAAATCATAACAGTTAGGGGTGTTGAGGCACAATATTGGAGTCCGTGATGTACCTGGTCGCCAACAACAGACTGACTTGAATAATTATCTTGTCACTTCCCACAGGTTGGGCTGAGCGCAGCAATACCCAATAAACTACCAGCGAGCCGTCTTTTGCAAAACAGATCTTCGCAACACAACAAAACGTCTGATACAATCGCCTGGCAGACCATGACCCCAGGTGAGGTGTTGGACGCCTTACAGACCAGCGAGGCTGGACTCTCCATCGTGCAGGCACGGGAGCGGCTGCACATCTATGGCCCCAATCAGATTAGGAAAAGGCAGAAGGATGGAGTGCTCCGGCTTTTCTGGCGGCAGATCAATAATTCTCTGATCTGGGTTCTGCTCGGGTCGGGGCTGTTGGCAATAACGCTCGGCAAAATAACCGACGGCCTGGTGGTGCTTTCGGTGGTGCTGATCAACGCTGTCATCGGTTTCATCCAGGAGTTCAAAGCCGGAGAGGCTATCGAGGCCCTCTCTAAAATGATTCCGCAGAACACCACCGTCATCCGGGAGGGGAAAAATAGTACGGTTCCCGCAGCGGAACTTGTGCCCGGCGATCTGGTCGTGCTTGCGGCTGGCGACAGTGTATCGGCGGATATGCGGCTGGTGGCCCTGAGAAATCTGCAGGTGGAAGAGGCGGCCCTGACCGGCGAATCCGTGCCTGTGGCAAAAAGCATGGTCCCGGTTGGTCCTGAGGCTGTGCTCGGTGACCGAACCTGTATGGTTTACAGCGGCACCCTGGTTCGTTCGGGGACTGCCACGGCCGTAGTTACCTGCACCGGCATGCGCACCGAGCTGGGCCGAATCTCCGACCTGCTCGACAGCACCGTTGATCTCGACACCCCGCTCACTAAACAACTGGGCGAAGTCAGCAAATATATAACTATCAGCATCCTGCTCATTTCGGCGATTATTCTCACCATCGGGGTCAAACGCGCCCTTGATCAGGCCATCCCCTTAAGTCTTGCTCTCAAAGACACGCTGATTTTCGCGATAGCTCTTGCGGTCGGCGCTATCCCCGAAGGCTTACCGGCGGTGGTGACCATTGCCCTGGCCATCGGGGTGCAGCGGATGGCACGCAGAAACGCTATTGTCCGCCGACTGCCGGCGGTCGAGACCCTGGGCAGCACCACGGTGATCTGTTCCGACAAGACCGGGACGCTCACCTGTAACGAGATGACGGTCACTGAGCTCGTGACTGGTGCAGGGCAATACCAGATCAGCGGAATCGGTTATGATCCCGTCGGGACCTTCACCGAAGACGGCCAGGTTGTGGAGCCGCTGCCTGAGAATCTGCGGAATCTGCTAATCAAGGCGGTCCTCTGCAATGACGCCACCCTGGTGCATGACGGCTCTGGCCTGCGGATCACCGGCGACCCGACCGAGGCCGCCCTGTTGACTGCCGCTGCCAAGGCCAATCTCTCGGCCGAAATCATCAACCGTCAATATCCGCGGCTTGACGTCCTCCCTTTTGCCTCAGAAAACCAATATATGGCAACTCTGCACGGCGGGGAGGGGAAAACAATTGTCATCAAAGGCGCACCTGAGGTCATTCTCAGTCGCTGCCGGACCGGAGCGGGCGAGGAGGGGGCCCTGCAGCAACGGATGATGGCAGCTGTCACCCGCCTGGGCGAGAAGGGCATGCGGGTGCTGGCGATTGCCAGTAAATCCTTGGAGGCCTCCAGCCCGGATCAACTCTTGCCGGGGTCGGTGGCCCAGGGGTTTGTTTTTTCGGGGTTGCTCGGAATGATCGACCCACCGCGGGCAGAGGCGCTCGAGGCGATTACGGCCTGCCACCGGGCCGGGATTATGGTGAAGATGATTACCGGCGATCACCGTGCCACCGCCCTGGCCATCGGTACGGATCTTCAGCTGGCTGGCAATGGCAAGGTCATCACCGGCGTGGAGTTGGCGGCCATGGATGACGATAGCCTGCAAGAGGCGGCGCAGACCGTCAATATCTTTGCCCGGGTGGCCCCGGAGCACAAGCTTCGCTTGGTTCAGGCGTTGCAGCGGGGCGAGGAAATCGTTGCCATGACCGGCGACGGCGTCAACGACGCCCCTTCACTCAAACAGGCCAATATCGGGGTGGCTATGGGGATCACCGGCACAGCGGTGTCAAGGGAATCGGCGGATATCGTCCTGGCTGACGATAATTTTGTCAGCATCAGCGCTGCGGTGGAGGAAGGCAGGCGGGTGTATGATAACCTGATCAAGTCGCTGGTCTTTCTGCTGCCGACCAATCTGGGACTGGCCCTGATCCTGATCTACGGTATCCTGTTTTTTCCTTTTGATCCGGTGAGCAAGGTCCTGCTGCTGCCCATGCTGCCGACCCAACTGTTGTGGATCAATCTGGTCGCGGCTGTTACTTTGGCCTTGCCGCTGGCCTTTGAAGTCAAGGAGTCGGACCTCATGCGCCGCCCGCCACGAAAACCCGGGGCGCCGTTGTTTAACGGCTTTGTGGTTTTCCGGGTGGTACTGGTGTCTGTGCTGATGACGGCCGGTACTATTCTCCTCTTTATTATGGAGTACCGGCAGGAGCTGGCCGCCGGCACCTCCGAGGCACTTGCTCAAGCCCAAGCGCAGACCATTGCCGTGACCTTTGTTATTCTGTTTCAGATTTTTTACATGATCCACTGCCGGTCGCTGAAAGATAATCTTTTCAAAATCGGGTTGTTCAGCAACCCCGTGGTCTTCTGGGGGATCGGCGTCATTCTCGTCCTCCAGGCCCTGTTCGTCTATCTGCCCTTTATGCAGCGGGTCTTTCGGACAGCCCCCCTGTCGCCGGGTGATCTTGCTCTGACCGTTGCTGCCGGATTCATGATTTTTCCGGTTATTACCTTGGAAAAATGGATCCGCACCTTGATCCGACCCAAGCAGTCGGGTGGGGTAAGTTCAGGCGCTTAAATGATTCGACAGGCTCGGTGTGGGCCTTCCAAAGTAATACCCTTGGGCCAGGTCAAATCCTATCTGACGGCAGACAGTCGCTTCCTCTTCAATTTCGATGCCTTCAGCCAGGGCAAGGACGCCGAGGTCCCTGGTCATGCCGACCAGCGCCGCGACCATGCGCAGAGAGGCGGGTGAGCGCTGGTGGATGTTGCGCACCAGAGAAATATCGAACTTCAAAATGTCCGGAGGGGCATCCATCAGTTCCTGCAGGCGGGATTGTCCGGAGCCGAAATCGTCGTAGACCAGTTTGATGTCCAGATGCTTCAGCACCGCTCTGAGCTCGCGGATGGTCGCAATGTCGGTGATCGAATGTTCGTTGATTTCCATGGCCAGGTTGAGGTGAGGCCCCATCCTGCGGAGAATATGCAGAGATCGCTCCAGACCTATGATGTCCATTTCATTGGGAACGGTGTTGAAAAATATCAACCCCGTGACTTGTTGCGCTGCAATGATTTGCGCAATGCCTGCATCCCGGAAGAGAAGGCTCAACTCTACATCGCGTTTCAGTTGCTTGGCAATTTGGAAAAGTTGCGGGATATCGTTGGGAAGGCCTTCGTAATCAATCCTTCCCAACATTTCGAAGCCGATTATGTTGTTATCCGGCAAGCGGATAATCGGCTGAAAATAGGGAATGACCGCCCGCATGGCTATCAGTTGATCAAGTCCTTCCACATAGGGGTTGACCATGACCGTGCAGTCACCGCTATCCCCGCTGGATTCGTCCCGTTCCACTTTAAATTCAAAGTTGGCGAAATGGACCACATCGCCTGGATTGAGTTGTTGTTCGTCAATCAGGCGACGGAAATTCACAAAGGTGCCGTTGGTGCTTCCGCAATCCTTGAGCCATATCCCGGTATCGGTAAGCCGAATCTCGGCGTGCAGCCTGGAAATGCTGTCTGAAAACAACTGCAGTTGACAGTCGTTTTTTCGCCCGATGCGGAAGGGACTGACGGTAATGGCGATAATCCAGGGGTCCCCATGACCGTCTTTGGCCTCCAATCGCCACTTTTTACTTATTCTATCAGGCATGATTGAGCCGGGATGTTGAGGTGTCGGGTAGATGTGCAACGGTTCTCTTAAAAAGATAAGAACGTTCGTTGGGGAATCGCTTGCCAGCAGTATGCAGCGGAATGCTCACATGCCCACTGCAAACATGGCCTCGAGATCATGCCGGGAGAAGGCCTGAAAGGCCAACATGGTCTCCGTTTTGGTAATGCCCGTAATCGCCAGCATCTTCTTGGTGACCAAGGTTGCCAGGTCGTCATTGGTCCTGACTCTGGCGATAGCCACGAGATCAATAGTGCCACTCACCGAATAGACCTCGGAAATACCTTCAAGCTCCTGCAGTTGTTCGGCGATCTCGTTGATCTTGTTTCTTGCCGCATTGATCAGAATGATCGATGTAACCATGATCCCTCCTTACGATTGGTGCCCGATGCCGCGTCCCGTACAAGGGGAAGTCGCCGCACTGCCGCCCCATTTCTCCAGCGAACAAAAAAAATCAGCCAGGCGGGTATCTGGAATATCCGCCTGACCAGGAAATTGCTGCCGGAGACGATTACTCGTATGAGATGCATGCAGCCGGGCAGGAGGCTATAGCCTCTTCAATGCAATCCTCATCGCCGTCTTCGGCCATGAGGACATAGGCCTTGGTCTCATCGATATCAAATCCGAAGATTTCCGGGCAGAGCTCCACACAGGCCTCGCAGCCCAAACATTCTTCCTGGTTAATAGCTACCTGCTTTGACATAGAGTTATCCTTTGCTATGGTTGTATAATTAGGGTTCGGCCCTGAATGTTGCGACAGCCGACCAGTAATTTGTGCATTGCAACAATCAGACCCTGTACCTTTGCGGCCTGAAGGTATTTCTGCTGTTGCTCTTTATTTATAGTTTTGCAGTTTTCAGATCGATCGTCAACTTGTATTCAGACGGGTCGTCTCCCTGCTTGACGGAGAACCCCAGCTTCTTGCCTAGGGCGATCATGTAGCGGTTTTCTGCCAGCACTGTCCCCCAGACTAATTCCATGCCGCGTTCCTGTGCAATTTCAAGGCATTGCAGCAGCAGTTTGGCGCCGATGCCCTTACCTTGAAAGAGGTCGCCGATCAGGACTGAAAACTCACCTTTTCTGCCGTCTGGATCGCCGACGATATTGGCCACCCCGAGCATTTTTTCTTCGCCTTCCCGGTCGTCGAGACCGACAAAGGAAATCTCCCGGTCATAATCTATCTGGGTGAAGCGGACAAGGGTTTCCGGAGAGAGCGTTTTTACCACGCTGAAGAACCGGTAATAGATGCTGGTGGGGGTCAGCGTATTGAACAGGTCGACCAGGAGCGGTGCATCCTCGGGTTTGATTGGTCGAATGAACAGCGGCATCTGCATATCGGTCAGATCGTGCCGTTCAAGATGCTGGGGATAGGGGCTGATGACCAGATGGAGGTTGGCTGGGCCCTCGGAGCGAGCCAGCTTGATACGGGCATCGACGGCGCAGGGCTGACCGTTTTTGATCACCACCGGATTCATGTCCAGTTCGACAATTTCGGGGAAATCGATCACCAGCTGCGACAGCCTGATGAGCAGCTCCTCCAGTTTTTCAAGGTCTGCCGGGGGATGGTTGCGATACCCTTTGAGCAGCGGCAGGATGCGGGTCTCTTCCATCATCCGCCGCGCCAGCAGTCGGTTCAGCGGCGGCAGGCCGAGCGCCCGGTCGTTCAGCACCTCGGCAAAGATGCCGCCGGAGCCGAAGAGGAGCACCGGGCCGAAGTTTGCATCGGTCTTGCTGCCGATCAACAGTTCCGCATCGGGATTGGCAATGTAGGGTTGCAGCGAGACTCCGGTGATCCGGGCCTTGGGGGCAAAGGCTCGGGCGCCGTCCATGATCCGGTCAAACGCCTGACGCAGGTCGGATTCGTTGCGCAGATCGAGCTGAACGCCGCCGGCATCGGATTTATGGCTGATGTCCGGTGAGACCAGTTTCATTGCCAGCGGCAGGTCAATTGCCGCAGCCATTGCCACCGCCTCATCGGCGGAGGTGGCCAGTACCGTTTCGTTCACCGGAATACCGTAGGCGCCCAGAACTTTTTTGCTCTGAATCTCGGAGAGTACCTCAATCTCCTGCTCAAAGGACTCATGAATGGTGCGGAAGACAAAGTCGCGGTCAAAAAAGAGATCCGTAGAGAGTTTGGGCGGTACCTGGGAGAGCAGTTCCAGATTTTTGCCGTATTCGACCATGTAGAGAAAGGCGCGCACGGCCCGCTCGGGGGTCTCGTAGGTGGGAATATTCGCCTGATTGAGGATGGTGAGGGCTTGGGCCATCTGCTTGCCGCCCATCCAGCAGGCGAAAACCGGAAACCGTTTGCGTTTGACCAGTTTAGCGAGCGCTGTAGCCACATCCTCAGGTCGGGTCAGGGCCTGGGGCACCATGATCACCAGGACGCCGTCGAACTCTTTGCTTGCCAGGCAGATTTCCAGGGTTTGGGTGAACCGTTCAATGGTGGCATCCCCGAGAATGTCGATGGGGTTGCCCTGGCTCCAGTGCGAGGGCAGGATCTCGTTGAGCCGCCAGACGGTCTCTTCGGGGATCTGCGCCGGTTCCAGGCCGTATTCGGCCAGGGTGTCCGCCGCCATGATCCCTGGTCCGCCGCCGTTGGTGATGATTGCCAGCCGTGAGCCTGATGGCCGGGGTTGCTTGGCCATCAGTTCGGCGCAGTCGAACAGGCGGGCCAGAGAGGGCACCCGGACGATGCCGGCGCGCTTGAAAGCGGCATCGTAGACCGCATCCTCGCCGGCCATGGCGCCGGTGTGGGTGGTGGCTGCTCGGCTGCCGGCGCTGCTTCTTCCCGCTTTGAGGACGATAATCGGTTTGATGCGGGAGACTGAACGAGCGGCGCTCATAAACTTGCGGGTGTTGGTCAGGTTTTCCATGTAGAGCAGAATGGATTTGACCGAACCGTCGTTGCCCAGATAGTCGATCATGTCGCCGAAATCGACATCGAGCATGGAGCCGATGCTGACGAAATGGCTGAATCCGGTATTTTCCTGGATCGCCCGATCCAGGATGGCGGTGCAGATGGACCCGCTCTGGGCGATGACCGCCAGATTGCCTTGGGCTGGCATGCCGGTGGCGAAGCTGGCGTTCAGTTGTTTTCCGGGCCGGACGATTCCCAAGCAGTTGGGGCCGATGATCCGCAGTCCCGACCCCTCTGCAGCCCCCTGGATCTGCTCTTCGATGAGGCCCCCCTCTCCCCCCTGCTCTCTGCCGCCGGTGGAGATGATGATCACCCCTTTGGTCCCGGCCCGTACACACTGCCGGACAATTTCCGGGGCTGTGGCAATGGGTGTGGCAATTATGGCGAGATCAGGAGGTGTTTCAATCTCGGTAATGGCACCATAGGCCTTGAGTCCTTGGACCTGCTCATGGTTGGGGTTTACGGGGATGATGGCTCCGGTATAGCCACCCTGGATCAGGTTGTCGACCAGGATGAATCCAAAGGAGCCCTTCGTGTTGCTCGCGCCGATTACGGCAATGCTTTTCGGGTTAAAGAATTGTTCCATGGATGCGGCTGTCCGTTGGGTTGAATTTGTTGTTTCCAGGATCATGAACAACGGCGAAGGTCGCGGTCCTGGATCATCCGGCTTTCTCTCGTTTCACCTACCTTCTCTGTTGCTGATTTACAAGCACTTTGCGGAGATAATCAACACCAAAAATGAGCACGATCCTGAGTCTGGCCAGATCGTAGATTTCAGGCTGCACCGGCCGGTGCTCAACACCCGCTGCCGTGGCGGGCCAGAGAGGAAAAAGAGCGACCAGTTACTTGAATCGATAGTTGTCGGGAGCAACCACGCGGTGGTCTGTTCATCACTTGCAGATCAGGCACACATTTGCGCAAATTATGTACATCTTTTTGATCTTTTGCTTACGGGTTCTGTTTTGCTATTTTTTTTGCCTATTTCAAGGGCTTCCATAGTGCGTTATTCACCTTGAGTCTTTCGCCAAAGCAGTGGCCAGTTTTCTGCCCAGCAGCAGTGATGATCGTAAGTCGGCTCGATATGGACTGTTTGTGGTGAGTCTGGTGGAAACTGCTTGGTAAAAGATTCAACCAAAGGGGGTGGTATGATGCTGTCCTTTCCGCCAACGAAATGCCATTGGCGGATATGCTGCACAGCCTCGCGGGCATCTGCAGGATTGAGCGATCCGGTCAGGGGGGGGATGTGGTGATAGGTCGTCCACGCCCGATGATCTAGATTGCCCGCCACTGTCACCAGGTTTGTCACATCGTGCCGTCGGGCAGCGATGAGGATCGCTATCGCCGCGCCACCGGAATAGCCCACCAGGGTCAACAGTCTCGCTCCAAATTTTTGCTTCAATATATCGATTGCACGGTCTGATGCTTCGATGACCTCTGGCGCAAAGCGCAAATCTGTCCAGTAGTGGCTGGGACAGGCCGCAGCTTCGGCATCGACATACTGACAAGGACGGGCAAGATACGCAGCATTGCCTTCGGGCTGGGCCAGGGCCAGTCGCAAGGCTAGCGGATCACGCGGCGTCGGATCGGTAGAAGGCTGGGTTCCTGTTATCCAGGAAAGGCCATCGCCTTCGATATAAACAGTCAATCGGTCAGATGACAGGGGATGGTCGGGTACATAGGCAACCAGGTCGAAGCGCCCGGTTGCAATGCGCATCGATTGCCAACTCTGGCGCGATGCCAGCGTCTCTGCGGCAGTACGTCGCTCGGTCGGGGAAGGAATGGAAATGCATGCTGACAAGAATAAGCAAAGGCTACTCCCTAGTAACCGCCTTATGTGTCCCATAATACCAGCAGTTCGGCCCTTACCTTGAAATAGAAAAAGCCACGGGGGAATGAACCCCTCGTGGCTTGTGTTGTGCTGATTGCTTGAATCAGAACGCCCAGCGTAATTGTAAGGAAGCGGTTTGATTGAAGAGATCTGAACGGTATTCGGTATCATAGCGACCGGTAATATCCATCCCATTCTTGACCTTGTACACTGCGCCAATACCACCATGAGCTAACCAAGGACTCGGATCGATACCATACGTAACAAAAGATGCAGTCGGCGCACCGGCAAAGGCGGAGGTGACAGAACTCCGATCGTTGATAGTGTCATAGCCGACCCCCACATCGCCAATCAAAGAGGTCTGGTCGTTGCACGCGTAAATAAGTTTGGTATTAACACCAAAGATCAATGCATCGGCGGTACGACCATCGACGCTCAGGTTCAGAAGACCGGCGCCGGTTTCGGTGTAAGCATATTCTTTGATATTGGTATAGTCGGCAGTTAGAGACGGGATCAGCGTAGCCTTGGTATTGAGAGCATAGGTTCTGTCTATGCCAATTCCGACGTGGGCATTCGTACTGTTATAGTCGGAGGAGGCCGTCGTTGCCATGAAAGTAATCTGGCGCCGTCCCTCGATGTTGTTATGACCGTAATTGCCTTGAAAATTGATATTGGTTCGATCGTTGAGGTTATAGGTGCCGTAGCCGATAAATTGATAAACGTCGATGTCCGCGTTTTGCGGAGCGACGCTGGAATTGCCGTCGATATCGATCTTGGCGTAGGCCAGGGCGCCGCCGAGTTGAAATGCGCTCGCTATCGGTCCGTCAATACCGGCGATTAAGCCATAGGTGTTTGCATTGAAACCGGCAACACCATTCCGGTCTTTCTGATCGGCCCAAGAGCCAAAGGGTTTCATCCAGACGTGGCGGTCGCCGTAGAAGGTGTCTCCCGAAGACATGCCGCGGTTACTTTCAATCCGGCTCTGGATGACATTGTTGATGCTGTTGAGCGTATTTTGGGTGGCGATCGTGGTGCTTCCGGTTAAGAGCGGAAGTGTTTGCGAAGCGGCATTCGACACCTGAGCTTCAGTGGTAAGTCCAACGGAAAGGTCCGACAAATTGGCATTGTTGTCGATAACAGTCGCGGCGCCAAGAGCCACAGTATTGCCCAGATGCGTCGTAGAAGGCACACTCAGTGGACCACCAGAAGGAGCAAATGTAGAAATAAATGCCAAATCACTACCCCATGAAGTAGTCCAGGCTGAGGTGCTTAACAGGGCGAAAGTTGAACTATTGTTCATAAAGACAAATCTTCCGTTGGCGTAGGTTGCATCAGGGACCGATCCCCAGCCATAAGCACTGGACGCCTGTCCACTGACGGTTGAGGTCGTTAGGAAGAGCACGTATTGCTGATGTGCCGTGAGAGCTGTGCCACCTGTGTTGAATGTAACGGGTACGTAGGTGCCGCTGGTCGGCGCCGTCATGATCGCAGATGTGTAAAGTGCTGGACCGGTGATACGGTTGTTGGTCACGCTGTCCCACTGGTAGATGAAGGCCTGATACTGCGGGGCTGTTCCGGAATTTTTTCGGAGATTAAAGGTGAAACTGTTAAGAATGATTTGTCGGGCGGAGGGTGTGATTGTCTGGCCATAGGTCGCCGTGTTTGGCACACCCCAGGCGCTGATGGAGGTAGTGCCATCCCAGGCAGTCGTCGTGTCGATGGTTACTGCAGTATTGGTAGGAGGTGCAATCGAAGCGGCTGCAGTACTGGCAGAAGAAACAACGGCGATAGCAAGGAGTGCCGCTATACCATGAAATGGAAAGACTTGGCCAAGAGCTCGCCGGGGTGCCGACATGGTTTTACGCATTTTCATCTGATATCTCCTCTTGTTTGTACAGCTATTTATTTTGTAAATTTTTCTTAAGTTGGCCAAAACTATTCGGTTTATTGCCATTTTACCACCATTTTTTCATGCATTTACTAGTTTTTTGCGGAGATAATCAATACCGAAAATGAGTACGATCCCGAGCCAGGCGAGACCGTAGATTTCAGGCGCTACCGGCCCGGTACTCAGCACCCGCTGCAACGGCGGAAAATAGAGGGCCGCCCAGGAAAAGACGATTTGGATGAGGATGCCGGCAAGGAGCAGCCGGTTGCTGAGCAGGCCCCGATCGAGGCCGGAACAGTGTTCATAGCGGCGGCCCACCAGGTTGCCAATCTGCATGAGGATGATGGTAGCCAGGGTAATACCGGTGGCGGACTGGTAGAGCGGGGAAGATGCGGGTAGGGGCGTGCCGTACTGCCAGCCGCCGCTGACCAGAACGTAGAAAAAGAGAAATAGCGACCATAACGCCTCGATCAGGCCCAGAAAACAGTAGCTGCGCACCACCAGTTGCGGGGTCAGCAGTTGCCGGGAAAAGGCCCGCGGCGGTTTATTCATGACTTCCGGATCCGAGGGCTCCTGCCCCAGACCCATGGAGGGGATAATGTCCGTGCCTAGGTCGATCGTCAGGATTTGGATGATGTTGAGGGCAGGCGGCACCGGCAGGACGATATAGAGCAGATAGGGTAGGATTTCGGGGGCATTGTGCGTCAAAACATAGCTGGTGAACTTCTTCATGTTTTCGAAAACGGTCCGGCCTTCCTCGATGCCGTCGACAATAGCGGCAAAATTATCGTCGAGCAGGATGATCTGTGCCGACTCCCTGGCCACATCAGTCCCCTGTTTGCCCATGGCGATGCCGATGTCCGCTGCCCGCAGCGCCGGGGCGTCATTGACCCCGTCACCGGTCATGGCCACCACCTTATCCATGCGTTTGAGGGCGGAGACTATCTTCATCTTCTGCTCCGGGGTGGTCCGGGCAAAGACGCGGATGCCTTGCTGCAACTGTTCGGTCAGGGCCGCGACCGTCAAGGTCTTCAGTTGATCGCCGGTGAGATGGGCGGTTTCGCCAGCCGCCACAATTCCGGCCTTGGCAGCGACCGCCAGCGCCGTGGCCGGGTGGTCGCCGGTGATCATCATAACATCGATGCCGGCTCTATGGCATTTTGCCACCGCCTGCGGTACCTCCGGCCGTACCGGATCTTCGATACCGATGAACCCGGCAAGGATTAGGTCGCGCTCTAGGGAATCGGTTGCATCGTCGTCAGTCGGATCTGTCACTCCCTCCTGTGCTGCCAGCAGTCGATAGGCGACCGCAATCACCCGCAGACCCTGGGCCGCCAGTTGCTGCATGATTGTTTCGCTCGCATCCAGTTGTTGGGCCAGCGGTGTTTTTTGATCCGGCTTTTCGCTGGCACCAGCAGCACCTACCGTGACCACCAAGGGTCGGATTGCCTCAAAGGCCCCTTTGACCACAAAGAGCCGCTGTTCCCCGTGGTTGACGATACCGGCGGACCGCCGTCGTTCAACATCAAAGGCAAAGGTGCGCATTACCTCCTGCTGGGCCCCGGCCAGATCGCCCAGCCCCAGCCCGATCCATTTTTCAGCCACCGCCACATCCAGGGGATCGCCAAGCAACTGCTCCGCCGACTGGCGGACATCGGAGGTGCAGAGGGCCAGCATTGCTAGCTTTTGCTCCTGCGCAGGCGTCATTGCCTCTCCGCCACGAGGCTCTACCATCCGGGTGATGGTCAATCGGTTCAGGGTCAGGGTGCCGGTTTTATCGGTGCAGATGACATGCACCGAGCCCAAGGAGGCCACCGCGTTCAGGCTGGTGACCAGCACCTTCTTTTTGGCCATGCGCAGACTGCCCATGGCCAGGGCGAGCGTCAGGGTTGGCAGGAGTCCTTCCGGGACATTGGCGACGATGATGCCCATCATGAACACCAGGTTAACCCACAGAGGCTTGCCGCTGAGGACACCGTAGAGGAAAAACCCGGAACCCATGGTGCAGGCGATCACGGTCAGTACCCGCACCATATGGGAAACCTCCCGTTCCAGGGGCGAGCTGGTGTGGCGGATGGTCTGCGAGAGATTGGCGATGCGGCCGAACCGGGTGCGCAAACCGGTGGCAAAGACCACGGCCCGGCCGGTGCCCTTGACCGCGGTGCAGCCGGCAAAGCCGATGTTTTCGCACTCTTCCAGCGTCTTGTCTAGGGCCTGCGGCGAGATGCGGATGGCCGCCGATTCACCGGTGAGCGGGGAGTTGTTGACCATCAGGCTCTCGGCTTCGACGATCCGCACATCAGCCGGAATCTTGCCGCCCTCGGAGAGGATAATCACATCGCCGGGAACGAGGTCTGCCGCCGCTATCTGGTTGATCCGGTTCTGGCGGCAGACCTCGACTAGATGGGGCAGGAACTGCTTCAAGGCCTCCATGGCCTTTTCCGCCCGGTATTCCTGAAAAAAACCGAACAGGGCGTTGAACAGCGCCACTCCGGTAACAGCCCAGCCGAGCAGGGCCATGTTCTCGCCCGGATTGATCCGTTGGGCGATGAAACAGACAATGGCCGAGAGGAACAGGAGAATCGCAAAGAAATTGGTGAACTGTCGCCCCAGTGACCGCAGCAGCTTCCACCTGTCAACGATCTCGAAGCGGTTCGGGCCGACATGGTCCAGCCGCTCCGTTACCTCCGCCGGGCTCAGCCCCTCGGCACGGGTGTGCAGATATGCGTATACCTGCTCCGGAGGAATCTGACCGATATGGGCAGGGGAGTTGTTCATATTCTGCGATAAATCCCGACATCGCAGGAGGTGGTGCGGAGGATTTGCTCGATCTTGTTGCCGTAGAAAAAGCGCGCAGGCAGGTTCCGTTCCGTGGCCCCCAGGAGGATCATGGCCGCGTTGACCTTGCCCGCCTGGATGAGGATTTCCTTGGTCCAGTCATCGGAGAGCACTACGTTGCGGTCAAAATGCCAATCAAGGCCGGTTGCCTGCTCCCGTATCTCCGCCGCGACCTCACTCAGATACTCGTAGCCTTCGGCGATCTTCTTTTTGGCGGCGGTCGCTGAGATGTAACGGAAGTGGAGCGGGTTGACCGTCATCACCCGCAGGAGATAGAGCCTCTTTACCGAGGCCGCGAGCATCTGCAGAAAGGGCATGGCGGTCTGGAATCCGCGGGGATGACCGGCCAGGGGAAAGAGCAAAGTGCGGGGGCAGCCGAGCAGGCCGGGACTGACTACCCGGATGGCCATGACATTGAATTGCCGGCAGCGGAGGAGTTTGTCCGAGATGGTGCCGGCGAGAAAGCCCCGCCCACGGGGTGCGATTCGGGCGCCGCACAGGCAGTAGATCTGTTCGCCCGGCGGGATGACCTGGAGCAGGCTGGAAAAGACATCACCGCTCTGTTCATGAATAACGCTGTGGCATTCGATACCGCGCAGATCGCCTTCCGCAGCAATGGCTGCGAATTTCTCCTCGATCCGCTCACGGGAAAACGAGCCGTCCAGGATGTGGATGAGGAGGAGATGCCGACAGGGGAAAGTGGCGGCCATCTGTATGGCGTAGCGAGAGACCCAGTCCGCATTGATCGAACCATCGTATGCCAGAACAATCCGTCGCTCCATTGCGTCTCCCGGAAAAGGTTGGTTCCATCGCAGGAAGAAGGAATGATATCTTTTTTTTACTGAACGCGATACTCCGGAGGAAAGCAAGGGGGATTGAAGGTGAAGTGGGCTTCTGTGAAGGGAAATGGGGACAGGCTTAGATAATTTTTGTGGATGTTCTGTGAAAATGGTAAAATTATTTACAATAAGTCAGGCTTTTAATGGCCTCGCTGCTGTAACCGTGTCAATCGACCTCGAATGTTTACTTGGATGAGACGCAATTGTAAGAGGTGTTGCCCTAACCATGCATGATGTTTTGAAACATATCGGCAATCTCAGCATCAGGTCGAAACTGCTGCTCGGGTATCTGACCCCATTTGTTCTGTTTTTTGTAACAGGCGCCCTGATCCTCTATCCGTTTGTGCGCCGGACCATTGAGGCCAACATAGAAAGCGAGCTGAACAATACCACCAAGACGATTCTCAGCATGGTAAAGACTGTCGCCGATGCTTCCATCAAAAATTATCTGCGGGCCGTGGCGGAAAAGAACAGGGATATCGTGGAGGCCTCATACCTGTTGTATCAACAGGGTATCCTGAGTGAGAACGATGCGAAAGAGCGAGCGATGTCCGTTCTGCTGAGTCAGCGAATCGGTGAGACCGGTTACATTTATTGTCTCGACAGTAAAGGGATCATTGAGGTCCATCCTGTGGCGGCGCTGCATGGGGTCGACCTGACTCAATATGGTTTTATTCAGGAGCAATTGAAAAACAGGGAAGGTTATATTGAGTATGACTGGAAGAACCCGGGAGAGATCAATATTCGGGCGAAAGCCTTGTATATGACTTATTTTCAGCCCTGGGACTGGATTATCTCCGTTTCCTCCTACCGGGAGGAGTTCAACAAGCTCATCAAAATAGACAATTTTCGCGACAGTATCCTCTCCATCCGATTTGGCAAAACCGGCTACCCCTACATTCTCGATTCCAAGGGAGACGTGGTCGTTCACCCGGTGCTTACCGGCAATATTTACAATGTGAAGGATTCCAAGGGGCGAGAATTTATCAAGGAGATGATCGAAAAGAAGAACGGCAAAATCATCTATACCTGGCGGAACCCCGATGAGAGCGAATATCGGGAAAAATTAGTACTTTTCAATTACATCCAAGAGTTCGACTGGATTGTGGCCTCCTCCAGCTATCTTGAGGAATTCTATGAACCATTGAAGTATATCCGGCTCATATTCGGTGCGATTCTTATCGGTTCCCTGTTCTTTCTGTTTGTGTTGACCTATCTGTATTCCTCGTATATCGCTGGCTTCCTCCATAGATTGATCCAGGGTTTCCAAGCCGGCAGTGCCGGCGACTATTCGGCCAGGCTGACCAAGACCTTTCAGGACGAATTTGGCCGGTTAACCGATTACTTTAATGATTTTATGGAAAAGCTGGCCTCGTACCACATCTCCCTGCAACAGGAGATTCAGGTACGCCGGCAGTCGGAGGCAGACTTGCAACAGGCGCATGTCTCTTTGGAGCGCAAGGTCGAGGAGCGCACCGCTGAACTGAGGACCGCCAAGGAAGCTGCTGAAGACGCCAATAAGGCAAAGAGCGTTTTTCTGGCTAATATGAGCCATGAGCTGCGGACTCCGATGAACGCGATTCTGGGGTATTCGCAATTGATGCAGCGGGATGCGTCTCTGCAGCCTGAGCAAAGAGACTACTTGCAGACGATCAATCGCAGCGGCGAGCACCTGCTGGCCTTGATCAACGAGGTTTTGGATATTGCCAAAATAGAGGCTAGGCGTATCACCATCGAACCCGTCACCTTTGATCTGCACCGATTGCTGTACGACATTGAGACCATGTTTCGGATTAGAACCAATGCCAAGGGGTTACAACTCGAATTCTTTGGGATCGACGACTTGCCTCGGTATGCGGTGACCGATGAAAACAAATTGCGTCAGGTACTGATTAACCTACTGGGCAACGCTGTCAAATTTACGGAAACAGGAGGCGTCACCGTCAGGGTAGATGTGAAAAATCGGTCTTTCAAAGCAATGCGATTACTCATCGAGGTCGAGGATACCGGCCCAGGCATAGCGGAAGAGGAACAAGAGAAGGCCTTCCTGTATTTCGAGCAAACGCTCAGCGGTATCCAGGCGCAGAGCGGTAGCGGCTTGGGGCTCTCCATCAGTCGTGAATATGTCCGCCTGATGGGAGGGGATGTCACCGTCACCAGCCGGGTGGGCGAAGGGTCCATTTTTCGCGTCGAGATTGGCATGGAAGAGGGGAATAAATCGGACCTCAAGAGAAAGGATTCGTTGCAACGAGTTATCGGCTTGGCACCTGGCCAGTCGATTCCGCGCATCCTGGTGGTCGACGATAAGAAGGAAAACCGGGCACCGCTGATCAGGCTTCTTGAAATAGTCGGTTGTGACGTCCGTGAAGCTGCGGATGGTCGTGAGGCCGTGGAGGTCTTTGTTCAGTGGCATCCCGATTTTATCTGGATGGACATCCGGATGCCGGTCATGGACGGACTGGAAGCGACCCGGCTCATCAAGGCGATTGCGGAAGGGAAAACCACCCCCATCGTCGCGGTGACCGCCAGCGCCATGGGGGAAGATCGGGGGCCGATTCTGGCGGCCGGTTGTGACGAGTTGGTGCGGAAGCCCTATCGTGAACAGGAAATCTTTGAGGTTATGGCGAAACATCTGGGGTTGATGTATGTCTATGAACGGGGTCCGGGGGAAGAAGAGGACGCCCCGGCAATGGCATTGAGTGCCGAACAACTGCGGAACCTGCCGGAAGATCTGCGCAACCAATTGCACCAGGCGGTTCTCAGGTTGGATACAGCCGGGACTTTGATGGTGATCGAAGAGATCGGGGCGTTGCATTCTGACATCGGTGCTGTTTTTGAAAAATTAGTCAATAATTTTGAATATGAGCGTTTGTTGCACATGATCGAGGAGAGTGCCCTGCCTTCTGCTACTAACAACAATACAGGCTGAACGATGAATATTCCTGCGCAGCCATACAGAATTTTGGTCGTTGACGATGTGCCGGCAAACCTGAAACTGGTGTCGGATATTCTTTCAGGGTACGGCTACCAGATTCGCCCTGCATCCTCCGGGTCTATGGCGCTCAGAACGGTGGAGGCGGAAGCGCCTGACCTCATCCTTCTGGACGTGAGAATGCCGGAGATGGACGGTTATGAGGTCTGTCGCCGTTTGAAGGCCGATGAGAAGAACCGCTCGATTCCGGTGATCTTTCTCAGCGCCCTTGACGAGACGGCGGACAAGGTCAAAGGTTTTGAGGCCGGCGGCGTTGACTTCATCACCAAACCGTTTCAAACGGTGGAGATGTTAAAACGGATAGAAACGCATCTCTCGCTGCGTCATCTGCAAAACCAGTTGGAGGCACAAAACCTGCAACTCCGGCAGGAGATCGTGGAACGCGAGCGGGCGGAAGAGGTGTTGAGAAAACAAGAAGCCTGTCTGGAAGAACTCGTGGTCGCACGCACCGCAGACCTTCAATTGGAAATTCAAGAGCATAAACAGACGGAAGAAACGCTTAAGGATTCCGAACGGCGGTTGGCGGATATTATCAATCTGCTTCCGGATCCGACCTTTGCCATTAACCTCGAAGGCGAGGTCATCATCTGGAACCGGGGCGCCGAGGAGTTCACCGGCATCAAGTCCGAGGATATGCTGGGCAAGGACAATTACGAGTATGCCCTGCCTTTTTATGGAACACGACGACCGATCTTGGTGGATCTGGTGTTGAAGCCCTCAGAAGAGGTCAGTTCCTCTTATCCGCGCATTCGGAGCGAGAATGGGTTGCTCAAGGCCGAGGCCAATACGCGTTCCTTCATGGGTGGGGAAGCGTATCTTCTGGGCACCGCAGCCCCGCTCTATGATGCCAAGGGCAGTGTCATCGGTGCGATCGAGACGCTTCGCGATATCACTGAGCGAAGCCGGCAAGAGGAGGCCCTGCGGGAATCTGAAAGACGGTTATCGCAAATTATCGATTTTTTGCCTGACGCGACCTTTGCCATAGATCTTGAAGGCAGGGTCATTGCCTGGAACCGTGCGATTGAGGAGATGACCGGGGTCAAGGCGGAAGTGATGCTGGGTAAGGGCGATTATGAATACAGCCTCCAGTTTTACGGGGTACGGCGACCAATTCTGATTGATCTGGTGTTCAAGTCGGATGAAGAGATCCAGCAGAAATATTTTTTTGTGAAGAAAGAGGGCGCGTGCCTTCTTGCTGAGGCGAATGTGCCGGTCAAAGGTGAGCACCTTGTTCTCTGGGGGATAGCGAGGCCTTTGTTCGATGGCAAGGGCAACATCGTCGGGGCGATTGAATCCATTCGGGATATCACCGAGCGCAAGCGGGCTGAGGAGGCGATTCGCGAGGCGAACGAGCGTTTAAAGTCCGTTCTGCACGCCGCTACCGGGTACTCTATCATCGGCACTGACCAGGATGGCGTCATCAAGATTTTCAATGAAGGTGCAGAGTTGATGCTCGGCTATAGCGCCGAAGATGTTGTTGACAAAGTAACGCCCGTTATGATCCATGACCCTGAAGAAATCGCCGCCCGGGGGGCGGAGATAGGGCTCGATCCCGGATTTGAGGTGTTGGTTGCCGCTGCCCGCCGGGGTGAAACCGAGACGCGTGAGTGGACCTACATTCATAAAGACGGATCCCGTCTCACGGTTTCCCTGACCGTCACCGCCATGCACAGCGAGTCCGGCCTCCTCACCGGATTCATCGGTATCGCACGCAACATAACCGCTGAGAGGAAATTGGAGCAGCAATTTATCCAATCCCAAAAGATGGAGTGCGTGGGGTTGCTGGCCGGTGGTGTCGCCCATGATTTCAATAACCTGTTGACCCCGATTCTCGGATATACCGAAATGCTGATCAGGGGTTTTTCCGAGGATGACCCTCGGCGCAAGCGGCTCCAGCAAGTGAAGGAGGCCGCGGACCGGGCCAAGGATTTAACGCATCGTTTGCTCACCTTCAGTCGAAAGCAGGTCGTCGAGCTCAAGACTTTGGATTTGGGTGACATAGTGCACCAGTTTGAAGAAATACTGCGCCGGACGATTCGAGAGGATATTCAGATCGACGTCGTGATCGCTCCATCCTTAGGCAGGGTACGGATCGATGCGGGGCAGATTGAACTGGTGTTGCTCAACCTTTCTGTCAACGCCCAGGACGCGATGCCTGAAGGCGGCAGGCTGACAATCGAAGTCAAGAATATCGATCTTGATGCATCCTATGCGGCAAGCCATGCTGAGATTTTGCCGGGACCGTATGTCATGCTGGCAGTGAGCGATACCGGCAGTGGTATGGACGAGAAGATGGCGGCACATATTTTTGAACCGTTCTTTACCACCAAGGAGCTGGGTAAGGGGACTGGACTCGGCCTTTCGACCGTGTACGGCATCGTCAAGCAGCACGGTGGTTCCATTTACGTCTATTCCGAGCTAGATAGGGGGAGCGCATTCAAGGTATTTCTTCCGCGGGTCGACGAGGAGGGCGTGCCGGCAGAACAGTCTTTGTCTTCGGGCAATGCGGTTGTGTCTGGAACGGAAACAATTCTGGTGGCGGATGACAGTGAAATAGTTCGTTTGCTTGTGTGCGATATGCTCGAAAGTTTCGGGTATAACGTGCTTGTAGCGGACAGCCCTGAGCGCTGTATCGAAATGGCCAGGGAATACCAGGGGACCCTTGATCTGCTCCTGACCGATGTCGTCATGCCGGGGATGAACGGTATGGAACTGGTCAAGCTCCTCAGGGAAACTCGGCCTGAGCTGAAAGTACTTTTTATGTCAGGATATTCCAGCAATGTCATTGGGCATCATGGTGTGCTCGATCAAAATGTGGTCTTTGTCCAGAAGCCTTTTACGATACAGAGCTTGTCCGAAAAGATCCAGCAAGCACTCGGCAGCTGACACCTCTTTTTACGTGAGGACAATCTCGCACGAAGTTCTTTGATGTCTATTTTTCCCTATGCAACCACCTGAATGTATGGAAGTCAAATTTGATACATTCGACTTTTTGCTGGGCTATCAAGCATATGAATCCGCCATGTGGTCTGCGCGAAACTGCTCTGGAAATGGGGCCACCGAGCTCCCTACGATTTCCTTTCAAAGAGGCCGATGATGTTACGGACAGCAATATCTAATGAACTCAACCTCTTCAATTTCACTAGCAAATATTATCAATGAAAATTCGTAAACTCACCCCGGAAAATTACCCAAAAGTTGCCGCTCTGTTGCTGCAGGCCTTCCCGCGCAGCAAATATGAAGTCCAACTTTTTGATAAATTGCATGAACAAGGGCGGCCGCTGCATGAGTGGGTGTGTATTCATCGCGATATGGTCACGGCCTATATTGCATTTTCAAATGCCTTTGACGGCGCCAAGGTGTGCGGGCTGCATCTGGCACCGTTGGCAGTAAACCCGCAGATGCAGAATCAGGGGTTTGGTTCTGAATTGCTCCGTTTTGCCTTGCGGCAAGATGGCATCAAGGAAAGCACCATCTTTGTTTTGGGCAGCCCCAAATTTTACCAGAAGTTTGGCTTTGAGCGTTGTGTGCTGCCTGTTTGTCCCTTTGATAAAGGTAATGCTCAATTTTTCGGCATCCGTAATAACACAACCCACCCGTACACCGTGGGCTATGAACCGGAGTTCAAAGTTAAAGTTAAACAAAATAAATAGATGCGACAGGATAACCGGTGATTTCCACCTGAGCCGTTGCAAGGAAGAAAGAAAATATGGGTGATGGCAAAAATCGTATCTGCCCGGTTGAAAGAGCGGGCAGTCTCGATAACACGTTCCGAAGATGGTTGCAAAACCCTCGCGAAATATTGATTCCTTACATTGCAGAGGGGATGACCGTGCTGGATCTCGGTTGCGGCCCAGGATTTTTCACTATTGATATCGCGCAAATGGTGGGCAAATCAGGACGGGTGATTGCTTCAGATTTGCAAGAAGGAATGCTGCAGAAACTCAAAGACAAAATGCAAGGAACGGACCTTGAAGAACGTATCACCCTGCATACGAGCGAGCATAACAGAATCGGCCTAGCAGAACAGGTGGATTTTGTGCTCGCATTCTATATGGTTCACGAAGTCCCGAATCAAGGAGAGTTTTTTAAAGAGATTGGATCAATACTCAAACCGAGCGGCCAAGTTCTCATGGTGGAGCCACCCTTTCACGTCTCGAAGACCGCGTTTGCAGAGACCATCCGTATCGCTCGCAGCGCTGGATTCACACCGACAGATCGGCCGAAAGTATTTCTGGGCAAGGCGGTTATTTTAAGAAAGGGCTAACCTTGCCACCTGCAATTGCACTCCGATAGGGACGTGGCGCTGGAAACCCTTGAAGACAGGTTGGAAAAAGAAGTACACTCTTATTCTCGGGCGGATGATTTTCTCTTGCTGCACGCACCTGAGCGGTAGGAAGCCGTCCGATTTTTAAGGTTTGCCGCCAATCTCTTCAACACACCCTGAGATCCCGTGAAAAAATCCTATTTTCTCATCATACCGGTCGTGGTTATCGCCCTCTTTTTTGGATACCGCACCCTGACCCGGGAAAAACCGATCAGCGTCGCGGTCCAGACGGTTGACAGCGGTGCGGTGGAGGCCACGGTGGCCAATACCCGTGCCGGTTCGGTCAAGGCCCGGCACCGGGCCAATCTCACCCCGGCCACCGGCGGTCAGATCGCCACCCTCAATGTCCGCAAGGCCGATACGGTCAAAGCGGGCGAGGTACTGCTGACCCTGTGGAACAAAGATCTGCAGGCGCAACTGCACTTGGCTAAGAACGAAGCAGTGGCAGTGGACGCCACAGCCAGGGAAACCTGCCTGATGGCCGATCTTGCCTTGCGTCAGGCTGGACGACAGAGCGAACTGCGGCAGAGCCGCGCCACTTCGGAATCCAAGTTTGATGACGCCGTGGCCGCGGCCCAGGGGAAAAAGGCAGCCTGCGAGGCGGCCGTGGCCCAGCGTGCGGTCAGTCAAGCCAAGGTAGAGGCAGCAAACGCGATGGTCGAACGGACCATCCTCACGGCTCCATTTGACGGGATCGTGGCTGAGGTCAACGGCGAGGTCGGCGAATACATCACGCCTTCGCCGCCGGGGATTGCCACCCTGCCGGCGGTTGACCTGATCAACATGGAAACGCTCTATATCGCCGCGCCCATCGACGAGATCGATGCTGCCCAGATCCGGCCGGGCATGGCTACGAAGATCACTCTGGACGCCTTTCCCAAGCAGACCTTCAAGGGCAGGGTCCGCTCCATTGCCCCCTATGTTCTTGAACTGGCCAAGCAGGCCCGCACTGTCGAGATCGAGGCCGATTTCCTCGATTCTTCCGCTCCCGCCAATCTTCTGGCCGGGTACAGTGCCGATGTCGAGATTATCCTTGATGCCCGGCCCGAGGTGTTGCGCCTCCCCACCGAAGCGGTTTTGAAAGATGGGTTTGTCTATGTTCTGGACCCCAAAACCGATCGGGTTCAGCGGCGCACCATTACCACCGGGCTGAGCAACTGGAAATTTACCGAGGTCAGCTCGGGCCTGGTCAAGGGCGACCGGGTGATTACCTCCATCGACCGAAAGGGCCTGGCTGATGGGGTTGTGGTGCAGGTTGAGATCGCCACGGAAACCAAGGCCAAAAAATGATCGAATTGCGCGAGGTCAGCCGTATTTTTACGGTGGGCGGCCAGGAAGTGCGGGCCATGGATAAGGTGTCGCTGACGATTAATCCCGGCGAGTATCTGTCGATCATGGGGCCGTCGGGCTCCGGCAAGTCGACCCTGCTCAATACCCTGGGCCTGCTCGACACCCCCAACAGCGGCGCCTATCTCCTTGAAGGCCTGGATGTCACCAGCCTCAGCGATAACCAGTTGGCCGCCACCCGCAGCCGCAAGATCGGCTTCATCTTCCAATTCTTTCACCTTATTCCCCGCCTGACCGCCCAGCAGAACATCGAACTACCGTTGCTTCTGGCCGGAATTCCGCGCAAGGAACGGCTTGAGCGCAGCACCCGCCTGATTGAGGCCTTTGGACTTGGTGACCGACGGCACCATCGCCCGGATGAACTCTCCGGTGGCCAGCGGCAGCGGGTGGCCATTGCCCGGGCTGTGATCAATGAGCCAGCGGTGCTGCTGGCTGATGAGCCCACTGGCAACCTCGATCGTCACGCCGGAGCGGAAATCATCGATCTGATGGAAGGCTTGAACAAGAGTGGCCTGACCCTGGTGGTGGTCACCCATGATCCGGAGATCGGTGAGCGGGCCAGAAGGCGCGTTCGGGTGGTTGACGGCAGAATCGCCAGCGACACCCTGCGTCCCTGAGACCATGCGTCCCCTTGACACCATCGGTTTTGCCCTGACCAGTTTGGGCAGCAATCGGGTTCGTACCCTGTTGATGCTGCTGGCTATGAGTATTGGGGTGGCGGCGGTGGTGCTGCTCACCGGCATCGGTAACGGCGCCCGGCTCTATATTGTTGATCAGTTCTCCTCGCTCGGCACCAATTTGGTGATTGTTATTCCGGGGCGTACGGATACTGCCGCCAATACCCCGGCAACCCTGATCGGAGCGACCCCGCGCGACCTCACTCTCAATGACGCCAAGGTGCTGGAGCGGGGTGACGCAGTGAAACGACTGGCGCCGCTCAATATCGGCGAGCTGAACGCCATCCGACGGGGCAAGGAGCGGCGGGTGCCGGTGCTTGGTTCGACCGCAGCCCTGCTCGAGGTCCATCATCTCCGCCTGGAGCGGGGCACTTTTCTGCCCGAGGAGGATATGGAAATCGCCCGCCCGGTCTGTGTACTCGGGGCCAAGGTATATCGGGAGCTGTTCGGCCAGGAGAATGCGCTGGGGGAAATGGTGCGGCTCGGAGGTTTTCGTTGTCGCGTGATCGGTATCCTCGGCTCCGAAGGTCGCTCCTTGGGGCTGGATACCGAGGAATTGGTGATTGTGCCGGTGGCCTTTGCCCAGATGCTGCTCAACACCACCGGCCTCTTCCGTATCCTGGTCGAGGCCAAGGATCTGGGCGGCCTTGAGCGGCTGAAAAAGCATATTGCCACCACCATCGCCAAACGGCACTACGGCGAAGAGGATATCACCATCATCACCCAGGATTCGGTGCTGGCTACCTTTGACAAGATCTTCAAGGTCCTCACCCTGACTGTGGCCGGGATAGCCGGTATCAGTCTGGTGGTGGCCGGTATCCTGATCATGAATGTAATGTTGATGGCGGTGGCACAGCGCACCGCCGAGATCGGTCTGTGCAAGGCCCTGGGCGCCAGTCAGTTGCAGATTATGCTGCTCTTGGTGACCGAAGCCCTGCTGCTCTCGGCCATCGGTGGTCTGCTCGGCCTGCTGCTCGGCTTCATCGGGTCTAAGGTCATCGTCCAATTCTACCCCACTCTGCAGACCACGCCGCCGCTCTGGGCCATCGCTGCTGCCATGGGTACGGCCCTGTGCACCGGGTTTGTCTTTTCCCTGCTACCCGCCCGCAGGGCGGCGCGGCTCGACCCGATCCAGGCCCTGGCCCGGCACTAAAACACCATGGATATCCTCGATCAGGTCCAGTTCATCACCACCTCCATCCGGGCCAAACGGCTCCATTCCTTTCTCACCGGTTTGGGGATTGCGGTGGGCATTGCCGCGGTCATCCTGCTCACCTCCATGGGCGAGGGGCTGCAACGCTTTGTTGTTGCCGAATTTACCCAGTTCGGCACCAACCTGATCGCTATCAATCCGGGCAAGGTCACGACCATGGGGACTTCGCTCGGGGTCATCGGCTCGGAACGGCTGCTTACCCTGGAGGACTGCGAGGCCCTGCGCCAGATCCCTCGGGTCGAGGCGTCGGTCCCAATGGTTCAGGGCAATGCCGAGGTCAAGGCCAATGGCCGCACCCGGCGGATCACCATCTACGGGGTAGGTCCGGACATGGACCGCGCCTTCCGCCTGCAGGTGAAGAGCGGCCGCTTTCTGCCGCCCGACAATGCCCGCACGGCCCGCCCTTTGTGGTGCTGGGCCACAAGACCCGGCAGGAGCTGTTTCCGGGTCAGAACCCCCTGGGTGAACGCATCCAGATCGGCAACGTCCCCGGCCGGGTGATCGGGGTGATGGAGTCCAAGGGCCAGATCCTCGGCTTTGACATGGATGATACCGTGTATCTGCCCGCGGTCCGGGTCCTGGATTTGTTCAAACGCGAGGGGTTGATGGAGATCGATGTCCTCTATCGGGAAGGGGCCGAGGCCGGGGAAATGGTGGCCGCCATCAAGCGAGTCTTGCTGCAGCGTCATGGCCAGGAGGACTTCACCATCACCACCCAGCAACAGATGCTCGATGTCCTCGGCTCGGTGCTCGGCATGCTCACTGTGGCAGTAGGGGCTCTGGGCGGGATTTCGCTGTTGGTGGGCAGCGTCGGCATCTTTACGGTCATGACTATTGCCGTGCGTGAACGGACTGCTGAGATTGGCCTGCTCCGCGCTTTGGGGGCCACCCGTGGTCAAATCCTCTCGTTTTTTCTCTTGGAAGGGACCTTGCTCGCCGCCCTTGGTGGTGCGGCCGGGTTGGCGGTGGGCCTCTGCTGCGCCTTCCTTATTCACACCTTTGTGCCGCTTTTGCCGGTGCATACCCCCTGGAGTTTTGTCGTGCTGGCGGAACTACTGGCCATGGTCATCGGTATCCTTGCCGGTATCCTCCCTGCCCGTCAGGCGGCTCGGCTCGATCCCCTTGAGGCTCTGCGCTCGGAATAAGCAACGACTTTGCAGAGGAAAAAGGTAAAAAGTTCGCTTCATTCCCTGACGTACCTTGTGGCCCCTTTGCCCAAATCGTCAGTTACAAGATGGAAAATATTTCCTATCCATTCTCTTCCTAATTTTTTTATTGTTTTTTCACGAGTTAGGCATATTTTATTAATAGTCTGAGCAAAACATGAAATCCGATTGTCGTACAAACATCCCGGATCACTGCTGTCTTATAGATTTTCCCACAATAAAATCTGCGGAGAAACAGCACGTTGGACAACGGTTGGTTTAAAAAGTTCGATTAAATTCCTCTTGGTGAAGAGGTTGAGTTGGAGCACCCG